>Ga0302227_10002507_pt1 | contig 12527 bp, 16 predicted proteins | sample II_Palsa_N1_1_FD_193525 | JGI IMG/M metagenome (GOLD analysis project Ga0302227, IMG submission 193525) | Peat permafrost microbial communities from Stordalen Mire near Abisko, Sweden - II_Palsa_N1_1 | ecosystem: Environmental > Terrestrial > Soil > Palsa > Peat permafrost | place: Sweden...
AAAAATTCGTTCCGCGACAAATAACTTCCGGACGTCGAGGAAAACTTTTTTTTTTGGCGCGCAGTTTTCTCCCTCCAACAGAAACATGTCAATCGTCAAAAAGACAGCCGCCGCCGCCTCTGTCGCCAAAAGCGGCATTAGAGCAGTGAACGTGGTCGTCCCCACACCGCTGCGGACCAAGACGGCAACCCTCGGGGGCCTCGCAGGCGAGAGCCAAAAGGTACGTACGATTGCGCGCCAAAAAAAAAAAAACTGACGTCCCTCGATCCCAGCGCAAGGCAGCAGCAGCAGCAGCAGCGTCAGCGTCTGACGAGGAGGACGGGGACGGGGACGAGGACGAGGACGAGGACGAGCTGGTTATCGTCAAGAAACCACGACGTGACGAGGCCTACGGCTCCGATTCGGACTCGTCCTCTTGTGCCCCGTCCCCTCTCCTGACCGCAAAGCGTCTCGAGGTATTTCTGCCAGTGGTCCTGGAGCCCGTGGCAGCAGCAGCAGCAGCAGCCGAGGCAGCAGCAAGAGTACGAGCAGCAGCAGCACGGGCACGAGCAGCCGAGGAGGCAGCACAAGCAAGGGCAGCAGCAGAAGCGGAAGAGGTCAAAAAGTCCACCGAGACAACGCTGGAGGGACTCGTCGGTGAGGCCAAGGCCGCGTTTGCACGCACGCCCGCATCTCTAGTCGTCGCCGGGCGTGACAAGGAGCGGGCTGTGATCGAGAGGTTTCTGGAGGAGCGAGTGGTGCAGGAGCAGTCGGGCGGCGCCCTGTACATCTCGGGCTGCCCTGGCGCGGGCAAGACGCTCCTTGTGAGCACACTCGTGCAAGAGACCGTCAAGTCGACTCCGCTTCGAGTGGCCCAGGTACTTTTTTCTTTCTCCAAAAAAAAAAAAGAACTGGCTGACAAAATAATAATTAAAAAAAAAGATCAACTGCATGTCGATGAAAAACGTCCGCACGATCTACAGCCTTTTGCTGGCCGAGCTTGGCTACTGCGCCGATGAGGAGGAAGAGGAGGAGAGCGAGTCTGGCAGCGACGATGGGAAGGAAGAGGATGCGATGGAGACGACAGCACCACGCGCGCGGATCTCTGTCGCTGACCGCGTCCAAAGGTTCCTTGTGGACCCAGCCACCCCCCTTTGCCTCGTCCTGCTGGACGAGATCGACTACCTGGTCTCGCGCGACCAGGAGATTTTGTACCATATCTTCGAGATCGCTGCCATGCCTTCCTCGCGCCTCATCCTCGTCGGCATTGCCAATGCCCTCGATCTGACGGACCGCCTCTTGCCGCGTCTGCGAGCCAAGAACGGTAGGATTATTCTTATCCTTGGTCGTGGTATTTAAACGTTTCGTTCATGTTTCCAGTCGTCCCACAGCTGCTCAATTTCGCCCCATACACGCACCCCGAGCTGGCCTCGGTTTTGAGGAACCGACTGACACTTCTGCCCAACCGCGAGCGCATCCTTTTTGACGACGATGCGATCCAACTGTGTGCCCGAAAAGTCGCCGCGACGTCTGGCGACACGCGCAAGGCACTCGACATCTGCAGGTAAGGGAAAAAAAATGTAGTTTTTTATTATTAATAATAAATAAAATAAGGCTTGCAATGGATGCTGCTCTCAAGAAACTGCAGCAGCGCAAGGCCAAGGCCGAGGCAGCCGGGATGCCGTTTGACGACAAGAGCCCTCTCAAGGTGACGCTGATCGACGTGTCCTCGGTGCTGTCGCTCGTGTTTGGCTCGCCCTACGTCGAAAAGATGAGGCAGCTCCAGATCCACGCCAAGGTCTCGCTGCACGCAGCCATGGTGTGCCAGTCCAAGCTGTCCGAGTCGTCGTGCATCACGCGGATCTACGAGCTCTACAGCGGCATCTGTCGCCAGAAAAAGCTCGTCAGTCCCGTCAGCAAGACAGAGTTTGTCGATCTGTGCTCGATGCTCGAAAGTGGTATGCATATTTTTTTGCACAATCTCAATTCAAACAAGTGAAAAACGCTTCTTTTTATAGCCGGCCTGGTCTCCATCAAAGTCCGCAAGGGCGAGCGGGACCGCTACCTCTCCCTGAACGTGCAAGTGGACGACATCAACTATGCGTTCAAGGGCGACACCGTCTTCCACAACATCGTTGGGAAATAGACTGATCTTATATTTTGGATGATTCACGAGGGACACGCGACCGTGCCACAAAAAGCGGAAGATTTGCTGAAAAGGTCGTTCGGTGCCTGCACTGGTGGTTCAGATTCGCTCAATTAGTCTGTGGAAAGCACGACGCTGGGCGCATTGACCAAGACTCCCAAACTGAACAGCCCAGCGTCATGATCAAATATATATATATATATTTTAATCGCAGTGAAAGGCCGTCTGTTCTCCCGATCATCACATTACCTCATCCAACGTCTCGTGCGCCGCGTGACGCCTTACGTACCAGATCAAAAAGTTGAAACTCAGCTGGCGAAAAAAAAAACAGTTGAACGGAAGAATTGTTTTTCGAAGTGAGATCCCAAAGCAATCTCTCTCTCCTAACCCTCCCCCTGTTGTCATCGGCAGCTGCGAATTTATTTCTTGAAAGGTCGTCGGCACCGCAACCCCTTGAACGCACGACATGAACGGCTGCACCGCAAACGACTCTGCGCTCTTGGTGCTGGTGGAGGTTGTGAGCGACACCGTCTGCCCCTGTAAGTCATTATGTCTCTTGTTCCATTCGCCGCCGCATGCGACGCACAGTGTTCACTTCATTCGGGCTATTCTTTCTCCCTGACGTTTTGTTATTGTCCGGTGCAGGGTGCTATGTGGCAAGCAAGCGCTTTGCCAAGGCCCAGGCGCTGCTCAAGCAGAGCGGGAATGACCTGCGCTACGAGGTACTACTTCAGGCGCCTTGCTGACGTTGGTTTTTGGCTCTATGGTGATAAATTCGCCGCAAAACAGATTGTCTACAAGCCGTACTCCCTCGACCCGGCCCTGCCGATGGACGGCACGAGCAAGCTGGAAAACTACAGGGAAAAGTTTGGTGCTGTATGTCTTCTTTTCTTTATTACTCTTTTGACCCATTTTTGTGCGTGTTCAGAAACGTGACATCATCTTTGGCAATGCCAACAAGGCTGGTACGTCTCCTCGTGCCGATGCGTCTGTCTGTGTGTGCTGACTGACCGACTTGATGCACAAAAAACAGGGTTGGAGGAGGGCCTCGTGTTTGACTGGGGAGGCGAAATTGCAAATACATTCCATAGTCATCGCCTCGTGCACAACACGTACCGAGTCTACGGGAATGCGAAACATCTTGAGCTTGTCTTCCGGTATGCTAGTGTGCATGATGTGCTGACTAATAGAACGAACGAACGATGCAAACGATGCAGGTTGTACAAGTTTTATTTTGAGCAAAACGGGAATATCGGCAACTTTGAGTCTCTCGCCAACTGTGCTGCCGATGTTGGCCTCGACAGGGCCAAGACGCTCGCTTTTTTGAATTCGGACGAGGACAGCGAGGAGACCATGGCAGGTCTTAATGCCTCAAAAAATATCAAGGTGATCGATCATTTTTCCTTGGGTCCCTTTTCTCTAATCGTTTTTTTTGTTTTTCGTTCGTCAGGGCATCCCGCATTACAAGTTTACCGTGGCCGGTCACTCGACCGTCATCACTGGCTCGCAGACGCTGTTCCTGTACGCAGAGGTCGTTGAGGACCTCGTGGATGCCGCAAGAACCAAGCCGCGAACGACGTCGTTTTCATCCTCGACACCCGACCAGAGTTCCGTTTCATCGCCCTAGCGAAAAAAGGCGGTTCACAAAAAGACCCAAGTGTGTACATTTTCTCAATCATAGACATCTTCAGCTATTCTCGCGGTGTACAGAGAAGCAACGCTAGCAATTACGAAAGGAACTCCCCTGTATACTTGGACTACTTTGCCGGAGGAGATGCCAGCCAGGGCAAATGGTCCAGGTCGACGTTGCCGCCGCAGAGGACGACACCGACGTTCTTGACACCGTTGCGGGCACGGAACTCGTCCGAGAAGAGCGCCACAGCGACGCCCACGGCTGCGCTGGGCTCGATGACCAGCTTCATCCGCTCAAACACGAGTTTCATCGCCGCGACGATCTGTGCCTCGCTGACCGTGTACACGCCGTCGACGTGGTCGCGGACTGCCGTAGCAAAATCAATTATTTTTTTTTTTTTTTACGGAAGGAAAAGAAAACAAACGCACTAATGGGCCAGGTCGAGTGCTCGCCCAGCGACGTCAACAGGCCGTCTGCGATCGTCGATGTCTTTCCCACGGGCATGAATTTCTTGGCCTCAAACGATTGCTTGGTGTCGTCTGCGCCCGCTGGCTCGGCCGCAAAGACCTTGATCGCGGGATTCCGTGCCTTGGCTGCATGCTGGCTTTTGAGAAAAAAACAAACCACAGGTACCTATTCGTCGGTTTTTACCTGCGATCGCACAGCCGCTGAGCATGCCCCCACCACCCACAGGCACGATGATCGCGTCCAGAGGCTTGCCGAGCGCATCGGCCTGCTCGAGCAGCTCGAGCATGAGCGTGCCCTGTCCGGCCATGACGTCGGGGTGTTGGTACGGGTGCACGAATGTCGCACCTGTGCGATCGACAATGGCCTGGGCCGTGGTCTCACGGGCCTCGAGCGTGGGGACGCACTCGGTAATGATGCCGCCGTAGCCACGCACGGCCGCCTTCTTGACCTCGGGTGCGTTGCTGGGCATGACAATGTACGCGGGGATGCCACGCAGACGAGCGGCCAGTGCGAGTGCCTGTGCGTGGTTGCCGCTGCTGTGCGTCACGACACCGCGTGCGGCCTCATCAGCCGTCAGGTTGAACACGGCCGAGCACGCCCCGCGGAACTTGAACGCGCCAATCTTCTGCAGGTTCTCGCACTTGAACACGAGCGAGCGGCCAGACAGGCCGTCCATCGTCGTGCTGGTCAGTGCAGGCGTGCTAGGAAAATCAGCAGGGCGGCTTAGCCCGACCGAAGACAAGCGCAAACGGTAACGTACAGGTTGATGTGCCCCGCGATCCGCCGGCGAGCAGACTCGATTGCCCCGATGTTTGTTGCGTACGCCATGGGACCAACACTGCGAAAATGATTTTCATTTTTGCAAGGCAAGTTTCTATGTAAAGGATCCTAGGGCGTCGCATTAAAAAAGTAGGGCATCGGAAGGGAAAAGGGGGCGGACGTCGTCGGGAGGGAGGTGAGCAATGACCTCCTGTTCGATCTGGCGCATGTGCGCCTCGGGGGCCCCGCCTGGTGGGCAGTTGGTCAGCACGCCGCAAAAGTGGTTGAGCAGGTCCCACACGAGCTGCTGGTGACGGGTCTGGTTGGAGAGGGTTGCGCGGCTCAGCAAGATCGTGCGCCAGAACGCAAAGATGTGGTTGGACGCAGCCGTAACAGCGGCGGCAGACGGAGCAGGAGCAGGGGCCACAACGACGACGGCAAAGGCGAGCTGCGACTCAAACATGGCAAAGTCAGGATCATCCCCCACGAGGCGGCTGAGTTCGGCACGCGTGGCCTCGATCGCCGGCAGGGTCTTGTGCAGCTGCTTGAGTGAGTTGAGATAGAAGATCGCCATTGTCGGGAGCGTGTTGACGTCGAGCTGGCTCACGATCGTGCGCGAGACGCGGTCCACGCTCAGTTGCAGGGCGCACAGGGTGAACAGGTGGCATAGGTTGTTTTGCACCAACAGGATGGACGCCGACGACCGCGCGACGACGGCACGCGTCACCGACGCGTCGGCGTGCACGATCGTCTGCGCCACCTGGAAGAACAGATTTCTGAGCTGCAAGTGCGCCGAGTTGTTCTGACAAACAAACACCATTTAAGTAAAATATTGCACTTTTGTTTCTTCTTCTTTACCGTGCAGAGCGCATACGTCTCGAGGAGGGGCTGGACCAGCACGCGGATGTCCTCGTCAAAGTGCTCGCACCACAGGTCCAGCTCTTGGGCCGACCCCTTGTAGGGCAGGGGCAGGACAGTGTACATCTTTTGCACGAGAGAGACTACCAGCCGCATCGCAAAGGCAGACAGGTACACGAGGTCGTTGCGGTTGCCCTTGCCAAAGGCCGTGAGGTATCGACGGGTGTGCATGCGCAGGATGTGGACGCGCAGCTTGTGGGCCGGTCTTAGGTCGCTGGAAGACTGTGGAACGAGAGCGTCCACCAGGTCTGCGACTCTGGCGGGGTCCTCGGCGGCGGCGGCGGCGGCGGCTTGCGAGGGCTGCAGGTACCGCTCGACGATCTGGCGCAGGGCACGCTGGATGTAGGCATCGCGGGCAAGGTCGAAACGGCCGAGAGAGCGCACGATCAGGCCGAGTCGGCTGGAGAGGGCGTTTGTGAAGGCCCTTGTCGAGCTCGACGATGTGGCCGTGCCAGACAGGACAAAGCGATCGAGCAGCTGCTGCAGCAGCGACGTGGGCTCTTCGCGATCGTGGAGGATGTCGGCACAGACGTACACGACGTAGGCAATCGTGTCAAAGACGAAATCGACATAGTGACGGTAGAATTCGCCCCCGATCAGCTCGGCCTCCTAAACAAGGAATAGCTTAGATATAGAACCACATCTTTGCTACCTGGAGGCACAGGTGGAGCATCATGTGCATGCCACCCAGCATGGATGCGCACTTGGCACGCACATCGCGCTGCTGGGTCACGGGCGCCGCCTTGTGCGACCGGGCAAGGTGGTCCACAAACTCGTGCAGGTACAGCAGACGCAGATCGCTGTACGCAGCTGCGTGTTCGGGTATCAATGCGACGGGCATCCACTGGACGGGGAGGCGCGTGCTGATGGCGATGGACAGGAGGGGCTGTGCGGCGGTGACCGTGTGGTCCAGGTGCGAGAGGAACCACAAGCGCCAGCACAGGAGCTCGTTGGTCCTGACAAAGGCGGGGACCCGGTAGCTCACGATCGAGAAGAAGCGCACGCCAACGCGACGATCGTCGCTGGAACGGCTCGAGAGGCAGTAGGTCGATGTCAGGCCGAATCGCTCCACATAGTACTCCCACGTGCAAACGGCTGTCTGGGTCGGGCGCTCGCTCACGAGCAGGACGGCGCAGTAGGCCATCAGCTCCACGGCCAGGTCGAGCGACGCATCGTCGATGCAGTACTGCTCGGTCGGTGACGACTGTGTCGCAGCTGTCGTGGACGCAGATGCTGGGCCAGCAGCGGCAGCGGCAGCAGCGGAACCGGGGCCAAAATAGGCGGTGGGCGCGCCAGCAAGCTTGCCGTTGAGCCGTTGTTGCGAGATGTGCAAGCGCGCATTGACGAGGTTGAGGCACGACAGGAACACTTGCATGCTTGCCATCGCCTTGGCCAGTTGAGCTCGCGCAAAAAGAACGGGGGTCGTCTGGGCCGCAGCACCGCCGCCCGCACCAGCGGTTCCACCTGCCAGTGCGTCCAAATCGATGGCGCCAAAGTCAATGTCGTCCATCAAGAGCTCCTGGCTGTCGCGGCCTGCCGTGGTACTGTCGGTCAGCTGCGGGCCCGATGGCACGATCCTCAGCGTCTCCGAGCCCACAAGGAAGGCGTGCAGGACATCGAGCGCCCCTTTTCTCGCCTCTGCGGGCACACGGCAATCCACGCTGAGCAGACTGAGCCATCCTTAAACAATGTAAAGCTGTGTTTCAGAATTTTGTTGAAAAAGGAAGCAGTATACCGCAGTTTAAGAGCGTCTCCAAGTGCCTGCTCTCGTGGAGGACAAGATACCGGATCCATGAAGTGGCCACGACAATCGTTTGTAGCCGCTTATTCTGGACCAGTTTCCACATTGCTCGTTCTAAAGAGATGGGATTAAAAAATGCACAGCCTTGCCCAGCAAGCGATATACTCTCGATGGCCCAGTCCAGAGAGCTTTGGCGCTCATTATCGTTGTAGCTTGAAGAACGAGAGTACAAGTAAATTTTTTTTTTTTAAAAAAAATTATTTTTTTTTTACCTGGAGATGACCGGAACAAGCAGCGACTTTAGCATCTCAAATGGCTCGGCAAACGTGTGCTGCTGCTGGAAGAGCTGTGTGAAGCGGCACGTGTACAGCACTGCCTCGAGGATGACGCCGCGGCTGACGTCGGCCAGGTCGCTTGCGTCGTTTGCAAAGTCGACAATGTTTGTGATCTGTCGCACGGTTTGGCCGAACGAGCCCGTCAGTCCAGCGACGAGAACGACGAGGCTGGTGACGTTGCGCACAGCCGCAACCGTGTCGACCTTGAGGCGTCCTGGGATGGCGCGGTTGAGCCTAGCAAATAAAAAAAAAAATTATTATTCACATTAGGGTTCTTTTTTGTTCTTACGCAGAGAGCTGCTGGCGCAGGGTTTTGCTGGGCTGGACGGGATGCGCGAGCAGCTCATGGTAGGTGGCGCTGTAGTGGTAGCAGAGGAGCCACAGGAATATGTGGTAGCAACTAACCCATCGATCCTGTGCGTTGAAAGCAGCAGGAGAGCCTCCGGACCAGCCGGAGCCCACGGGACAGAGCTGCAGCAAGGGCGGGAACTGGGCCGAGTCGCCGGGCAAGTCGTCAAACTGGCGGCCTTTCCATATGCTTAGGAGCTGCGTGATCAGCGCGGGCCATGGCATCGAGGACCACTGCATCGACAGCTGGCCCAGACGGGTGAAGATCTCGCGTGGTAGGCTCCCTTTGAGAGACGAAGCAGTCGTGTTTGTCCTTGTGGTCTCGGTGAGCAGCACATGGGACTCGCGCAGGAGTGTTTCCACGAGCAGCCAGTTGGGCAGGGCAAGCTCGGCACCCGGGGAAAGCAGGCCCCTGGCCAGATCGCACTTGTAAAGCCGCGTGGTTTGGAAGAGCAAGTCCCAAACGAACTCGGTCTGGGCAATCTCGCCAGATGTCACGTCCGCCAGTTTTTTCCCTGCCATGGACGCGCGCTGGATCCACGTCGATGCTGCCTGAAAAAGTCAAGGATCTTTTTTTAAATAAAAAAAAAAATAAATAAAATTCATGGTTGCAGTACCTTGTTGAAAACGTGCCAAAAAGAGACCACGTCGTCGTCGATGCCGGTTGGCGAGCCAGAGGACATCTTGCGGAGGCCGAACGAGTCGCACAGTTGCGCCAGGGCCATCATCAGATCGAGGCCCATGAACACCTCCTCGCGGTCGAGGCGAACGGCAAGGGCAAAGTCAAGGCCATGGACGTCGCCGCTGGCCTTGGAGTAGGGCCAGAGGAGCTCAAAGAGGTCTAGCAGGAGGCGCTCGATTTGCACAGCAATCGCGCAGTCTGCGAATGCCGATCCGAGCTCGCCGTGCGAGAGGAGCGGGTTCGGAACACACGAAAGCCGGAAGAGACAGTCAATGATCTGCCACCGCGTCACGACCCACGACCACACGCTGGATGCACGCAGGCGCCGACACGTGTCGCTCTCGAGCATGGATAAAATAGCGGCAAAGAGGTTCGCGCGAAAGGCCAGGTCTTCCTCGGCCGAAAGTGCAAGCACTTGGCTTTCGCACCATCGTGAGATCCTTTCGAGGTCCTCGGGGCGGATTGGGCCGACGACGAGCATGGAAGCGAGCGAGACAATCTCCCGTGGTTGTGGTTCTATTGATAAAATGCGATTTAAAACGACGACGACGACAACAACAAACAAAAATAATACTCTCGTTGGGTGCGGCCAAAAGCAACGTGGCCCTCCCGGACCTTGAAATGCCTTGCCAATCGAGCGGATGTGTGGTGGCGGTGGTGGTCGATGCCTCTGACGTAAAAAAGAGGGCGTGGGTGAGTTTGCGGGGCTCTGGGACGGTCCTGCCGCTGGCCGGCGACGGGCGTGTCTGGAGGAAAGACGTGATCAGACGCTGCTGCGGCTGCTCTTGCGGCTCTTGCGGCTGCGTCTCGACATAGCCTGGTCGAGGCGGAGACGGCAACAGTTGCACATCGGCAATCGACGCAATCGAACTTTGGGACGACGCGTCTGTCGGGGCGACGGACGACAAGATCTGCGAAGAGGAAAACGAGGGCAGTCGAGAGGGAGGCAGCATCGGGAGGCCTTGACGGTCGGCTATTCTGGCTACTATGCGGTCGAGGTTTGCAGCTTTGAGGTCCGCATCATCATCCTGCACGCAGAGGATTTTTCGTGCGTTCGAGGGCTCAGCACGAGATCGTTTGCGCGACGTCAAGGACTCTGCCACACCTTCGTCGTCGCTGTCACTGAGCAGTTCCAACGCAGTCTTCTTCCTCCTGCTTGGTTGCCTGTCGCCAATCCATTTAGCCACGCCGTGTTTAAAAGTGCACCTTTCCGGGGTTTCGTTTTCCTCGTCCTCTTCCGTCGCACGTGCACACCCGCCAGTGACGATGGGCGACCGTCTTGCCAGGGATAGGCACAGAAGCCTCAGCTGCTGGGTTGCTAGGACCGCGTCCGGCCTGCTCACGACCATCGGGTCGTCGCGCACGGCAACTGTTTTGCCGCGCATGTCAAACACCACCGGCTTGCCTCCTAGTAGTATTCTCTGCAGATCAGCACTAGACAGAGGCGTCTTCTCAACCACCTTGGCTTTGCAGTCGCAGTCGACGCCGATAGAGCCTTAGGAACAGTGGCAGCGGGACCCGGCGGTCCTGGTGCTCCTCCAGGAACGGGTGCTGCCTTGCCTGCCGCTGCCCTGACTCGGCGGCCGTGTCCATTGCGTCGTCGTCCCCGCTCACAGGGACGGAGGAAGAGGCCACGAGGTCGTCGACGGGACCCGGCAACAGGACGACGCTGTGCAATGGTGGCGACGACGAAAAGTGCAGTTGGCACCGCGCCGTCTCGCCGTCCTCCTTCTTCTTCGTCTTCTTTGCCGGCGGTCGCGGCGGTGGCGATCGTGGCGGTGGCGGCCGTGGCGGTGGCGGCAGACGCACCAGCACGGGCGACACGGGGCCGTCGTCCTCGTCGCTGCTCGTGTCCTCCATGATGCGCGCCCTTTTTAAATTCTCGATGTGCTCCCTATTGCAGGGGCCGACCATCTTTACTTACGGTTTATAGCCCATCGCGTCATGTCTGCTGCCTTTGTCGCCGCTGCCGTGGCCGTTCTGGCTACCCTCGCCTCCGCTGCTGGTTCGCACGTCATCAGCGGCACCGCCGACAACTGGGCCACCACCGTCGCTGACGAGCCCCTCGTCATGGTCGAGTTCTTTGCTCCCTGTAAGGACCACGCAGAAAAAAGGATAAACTTCTGTCTCTTTGGACGCTGACTCTGCCTCTCGCTCTCGCGCTCTCTCTCGCACGCGCTCTCCGCTGGCTAACCTTTTAAGTACCCTTTTCCCCTTCCTTCGTGGTCCTTTTTTTTTTTTTCCCTCTTGCCTTTGCTGGTCTAATCACCACCAAAAAAAAGGGTGCGGTCACTGCAAGACCCTTGCCCCCAAGTACGAGGCCGCCGCTGAGCAGCTGCACGGCTCCATCCCCCTCGTCTCCGTCGACTGCACCGCCGAGAACGACCTCTGCAGCCAGTACGAGGTCCGTGGCTACCCCACCGTCAAGGTCTTCCGGTACTGATTTCAAACAATCACCTCTCTTTCCTTTTCCACGTCGGATTGCTGACCCACGCTATTTTTTTTTTCTTTTTCTTTTTGCCTTTGGCACAGCAACAACATCCCCTCCGACTACCAGGGCGCCCGCGAGACGGACGCCATCGTGCGCTACCTCGCCAAGTACGAAATACAAGACACGTCCTGTTTGGAATTAATTGCGATCACGCGTTCAGGCTCAACCAGCCCGCCATCACCGAGCTCAACGCCGAGACCTTTGGCGACTTTATCCACTCGGACAAGGTCGTCGTCGTTGCCTTCCTGAACTCGCTCGCGTCGTCCCAGTACGAGGACTTTAAGCTCATTGCCGAGCAGGTACAAACAAAAAACAAAAAAACAAAAACTGCAAATTAATTGGCCGGCTTTGAACAGCACAAGAACGACTATTCGTTTGCCGCCATCGTCGATGCCGCTATCGCCGCGCAGGAGGGTGTCTCTGGCAACCAGGTTGTCCTGTACAAGACCTTTGACGAGGGCAAGGTCGTCTTCTCGGGCGACTTTGACCCTCTCGCCGTTGCCGACTTTATCCAGGCCTACTCGGTCCCCACCATGGACGACATCGGCCCAGACAACTACTCCAAGTATGCCGACAGCGGCATCCCGCTCGCCTACCTCTTTGTCGCCAGCGACGAGCAGCGCAAGACCTACGGCCCCGCGGTCGAGAGCGTCGCCAAGCAGTTCAAGGGCAAGGTCAACTTTGTCTACATTGACGCCAACAAGTTCTCGGGCCACGCTGGCAACCTCAACCTCAAGCAGGAGTGGCCCGCATTCGCCATCCAGAAGCCCAAGGAGAACCTCAAGTTCCCCTACGACCAGTCCAACGTACTGCCGCCCTCGTAATAGTAATAATGCACTGACTCGTTCTTTCGTGTAGCCCATCACCGAAAGCGGCATCCGCTCGTTCGTCCAGGACTTTGTCAACGGCCAGATCACCCCCTCGGTCAAGACCGAGGAGGTCCCCGCGTCGCAGGACGGTCCCGTCACCATCGTCGTCGGCAAGCAGTTCAACGAGATTGTCAACGGCCCCAAGGATGTCCTGATCG
>Ga0302227_10002508_pt1 | contig 12524 bp, 12 predicted proteins | sample II_Palsa_N1_1_FD_193525 | JGI IMG/M metagenome (GOLD analysis project Ga0302227, IMG submission 193525) | Peat permafrost microbial communities from Stordalen Mire near Abisko, Sweden - II_Palsa_N1_1 | ecosystem: Environmental > Terrestrial > Soil > Palsa > Peat permafrost | place: Sweden...
TAGCGAACTGCCTGACAATTCCTTAAGCTTTAACTCGTCATTCCTGCGCAGGCAGAAGGGCTTTTCAACAGCGAAGCTGGTCAACCCAGTAGCTCAGCTCTCGGGAAGCGAAGCTTCTCGCCGAATTCTTTGATCAGCAACCTCGCCAGATCATCACTGACCAGCAGGCTTCATGGCTGCATCGACCATGCCCATCACGCCGCGCCATGGCGTCGGGCCCTCGTGCATCGCGTACACCGTGTCCACCTGTAGATGCTCGCTTGCCACTACCTGCGCCACTTCACGCACCAGTTCCGGATCGTAGAGCGTGTGGTCGGCGTTGAGTGCCAGCGTGTCGCTGGCGTAAAGCAGCTTGTGGCCGGGAAAGTACACCATGAACTGGCGCTCGGTCGAAGCGCCTCGCAACGGATAGAGCACGGCACGATTGGCGCCTGTACCGATCTCCTGCCTGGCGGAAACCACGCGCCACTGCGGTGATTTCGGCGCGCTCTGTAGCCGGTCCGGTTGCAGGCGATGCGGGGCCGCGACCAGTCGATCCAGCAAAGGCTGATTCAGATCCAGGATGTACACCGGAAGCCCCTCGGCTACTGCTTCGCGGACGCCGGCCATGTGCGGCCAGGAATCGGAAGTGGACAGCACGCCCTTCACCGGCGCATCCGGGAAGGTGCTGCGCGCCTTCGTCAGCACGCCTTGTACATAGTGCGGCGAGATCGGCGCTTCCAGCACCAGCACACCGTCGTCCTGCTTGATCAAGGTGGCATTCCAGGAACCTTGATACAACTCGATTCCCGGTGCCAGTTCAATGTGATGCTGGTCGCTGAAATCGCGATTCCACCCCTTGGATTGCGTGACCTTTGCCGCGACGGCCGGATCCATCGCAAACATCTTGTCGTCCAGCTTGGCATTGAAGCTGGCGTCGAGTATCTGCATCGATTGCCACAACACGCCGTTGCGCTGCTCGATACGATTGGTCGGCAGCACCACGCCGTGCATGATTTTCCAGTTGTCGTAATAAACGCGTTGCTCGACGTCACCCCAGGCGAACCAGAAATCCTGAAACGTCGTCGTGCGCTCCACGGCGTCAGGCAGGTGATTGAACGGATTGATGAGCACACGCACAGGCTGGCCATTCCAGCTGAACTCCAGCACGCTGTGCGCGGTAGAACGCAGCCATTCGCCGTTCGCGTAGTGCAGGTCGGGTGCCGACGCTGCCGTGAGCAACAATCGCTCGGGCCCCAGCGCCAAAGTGGCGCGGGTGTCATCCAGATCACCCAATGAACACGGCGAATCGCCGCCCTTCGTGCGATACACACCATTCTGCGTGGTAGCGACCAGGGTCAGATCGCTTTCCGACTGATGCGGATCGGCTTCGGGCCAAACGCCATGGCTACGGTTCAACACCCGGCCCTTGTCGAAGTCCACGATCAGCTGATCGCGCTCGTAGCTGGCGATGAACGGTGCCTGCCGGTACGACTGCTCGGTAAGCGCGGTATGGCCGATCACGTCGAGTTGCACGTTGCTGATCGCAGCCAATTTGTCGCGGCCACCCATGGCGGTCAGCGCAAGGTCGAGGCAGGCGTGCGCATCGAGCCGTTCGCAACCGGGATGGGTGCTGATGCCATCGCTGGAGCCGTCCGGTGGCGACGCGGTCGCATCGGCCGCAGCCGCGCTGCCCATGGCCAGTGTGATAACAACGGCAATCGGGAACATCTTGCGCCAACGCTTACGACGGTTCATCGCTTGTCGCTCGATCTGGCCCGCAGGCGGAGGGGGCAGCCTAGGAGGTTTTGCGCCTGGCGCCCCATGAGGAAAGTCATGCCATGCAAGAAGTCATGTTCGAAGGCACACGGCCCGACCGGCGACGTGAAGCCATCGAAAGAAGAGGGGCGCGGAACCTTGCGAAAACAGCGCGAACTCGATGGCACAAAGTGTTGACGGCGAATTCGTCGGGCACGAAGCTGAGCTTCCTCACCGTAGGACCCTCACCATGCACGACCTGCCGCCCTTTCACCTTGCCTTCCCGGTGACCTCGCTAGCGAACGCACGTCGTTTCTACGGCGAGTTGCTGGGCTGCCCGGAGGGTCGCTCAAGCGCGGACTGGGTGGACTTTGATTTCTACGGGCACCAGATCGTGGCGCATCTGGCGCCAGAGGAAGCCCGCGCCGTGGTCGCGCACGATGTGGATGGCGACAACGTGCCGGTGCGCCATTTCGGCGTGGTGCTGTCGATGGAGACATGGCAGCGGCTGGCCACTCGGCTGGAGGCGGCTGGCACTCGTTTCGTCGTCGCTCCGCATATCCGCTTCAAGGGCCAGCCGGGTGAGCAGGCTACAATGTTTTTGCTCGATCCCTGCGGCAATGCGCTGGAGTTCAAGGCGTTTGCAGACCGTGCACAATTGTTTGCCAGGTAGTTGGACGGAACGACGTCGATGGAAGCGGAAGATCTGCCGAAACTGGTGACCGTGCGCATGCCCTACGGTAAATATCAGGGCCGCCTGATCGCCGATCTGCCCGGTGCCTACCTTGCATGGTTCGCCCGCAAGGGGTTTCCAAATGGCGAGCTTGGCCGCCTGCTGGCGTTGATGCTGGAACTGGACCACAACGGCCTGTCGTCGCTGCTTGAGCCGCTGCGCAAGCAACGCTGACGCAACGGCTGGTAGCGTATAACGAGCCATGCGCATCATCGTGCGCTGACGTTACTCACTGATCTCCATTCATTGGGACGCGCCTTTCCCGGTCGAGTCCTGCGTGCGCGCGTTGGGCAACTTCGTGTTTCCGCGCACAACCCGGGCCACCAATGGACTCCCGCTCCGACGAGTTTGACACCGCGGCTGCCGCGCTTGCCGCCGATGGCTGGTGCGTCCTGCAAGGCCTGTTGTCGGCGGCGCAGACGCTTGCGTTGGCGAACGAATGCGTGGCGATGCACGACGCGCAGCAGTTGACGCCAGCCCGGGTTGGCGCCGACCGCGATCGCACGCTACTGCGCGGCGACAGCACTCACTGGTTTGAATCCGAAGCGTTGAGTTCGCCACAGCAGGCGTTCGCTAACCGCATCGACGAACTTCGCGTCGAGCTCAGTCGCTCGTTGATGCTCGGACTGGTGGATAGCGAATCACACTACGCGGTCTACCCACCCGGAACCGGTTACGCACGCCATCTCGACCGACTGCGGGACAATGATGGGCGCGTGGTCTCCGCCGTGTTTTATCTCAACGACGCATGGCAGGAGTCCGAAGGTGGCGCGCTGCGGCTGCACATGGCCGACCACTCGCATCGCGACATTTATCCGCACACCGGGACGCTGCTGTTGTTTCTGTCAGCCCAGTTCGAGCATGAAGTGTTGCCAGCCACGCGTGACCGTATGAGCATCGCGTGCTGGATGCGGCAGCGAGCGGTCACCGTGCCTCGCTGAAGACTCATTGCCCAACGCCCCCAGGCACTTGAGCGAATGGAAGACCCAGGCGTACCCTGCACGAGGGGGCTCGGTTCAGACACTCCGGCAACAACGAAAGGAAGCGAAAATGAGCCAATCGGATTCGTGGTGGGCTGTTCTACTGCTGCTGGTGTTGATAAGCGGAACGACGCTGTCGCACAACGCCATGCTCGGCTTGCAGGTGACTTTCGGCATTTTGCTGTGCCTGCTGCTGATCACCATGCTGGTTTCTACGCTGGTTAAAGTCGTTTTGCCCGAGGGTCCGCTTAGACGTCGGCTACTGAAGCTGCGTGGTGGAAGGTATTCGTAATTCCCGACGCTCATTGCGCCGTCGTCATGGCCTATCCGTCGGAGACTTCCCCAACAACTCGATCTCGGCCAGCCCTACCGGCACACTTCCGGCCGCATGATCAAACTTCAGCCGGTAGTACGCGTAGCCAGTCTGTGCGCGCACACCGAACGCACGCGTCTGACGCGGCCACGCGAAGTGCTCGTTTCGACGCGTGTCCAATGTTTGCCAATGCTTCCCGTCAGCGGAGGCCTGCAGCTGCCAGCTGGACGGTGCCGGTGTAGTGGCGGCGGAGGTCAGCGTGATCATGCTTACCAGCTGTGGTTGCGGGAAATGCCAGCTCACGACGAATGGGCCCGGGGGCAGCGTGGCCTCGGTGGTGCTGTCGTGGTCGAACAAGGCTGAAAGCTGTGCGATTTGTGGAGAACTGCTGGTTTGATCCTGCGTGGTGTCGATGATATTACGCAGCGGCTGAGGCTCGCCCTGCGTCGTGAGCGACCCTGGCAATGCCGCCTCGTCGCTTGCCCATGCCGAGGGTTTCGGGCCCATCGCAAACTCCAGATGAGCGCCTTGCGCGAGCAGCGCGTGCGGCAACGTCAGCTTGTTCCACGGCTGACCATCGACGAGCAAACTTTGCACGTAGCGGTCGACGTCACTGACTGCCGGCGCATCGATCACGATGTGCTTGCCGTTCTCCAGCCGGATATCCATGTGCGGGAAATACGGCGCACCGATCACGTATTCGGGCATGCCCATGCGTAACGGATAAAAGCCCGCGGCGCTGAACACATACCAGGTGGACATCTCGCCGTTGTCTTCATCGCCAAGATAGCCCTGGCCGATCTCGCTGCCGACGTAAAGGCGCGACAGTACGTCGCGCACTTTGTCCTGCGTCTTCCACGGCTGGCCCGCGAAGTCGTACATGTAGATGATGTGGTGCGAGGGTTGGTTGCTGTGTCCGTATTGGCCCATGCGCACGTCACGGGCTTCCAGCATCTCGTGGATCGTTTCACCATAACTGCCGACATGGAAATCACCCGGCGTGGCGAAGAACACATCCAGTTTCCCCGCAAGACCGGCGCGGCCGCCGTACAACGCAGCGAGCCCTGCACCATCCTGGGGTGCGTGGAAGGCCATGTTCCAGGCATCGGTCTCGGTGTAGTCACCGCCCCAACGCAGCGGGTCGAAGGTGTTCTTGTCGTAGCGCCAGTGACCGGTGGCATCGCGGCCCACGAAGAAGCCCACTTGTGGATTGAACAGGTTGACGTAATCGAGCGCGCGATTGCGATAGTAGCGAGCATCGTCGGCGTAATGCGCGGCGTACGGATCGTCTGCATTGGACTGCTCGGCGAGTGCAGCAGCCAGGTTGCCGATCGCGAAATCGTTGATATAGCCGTCCATCGACCACGACAACCCTTCATCCACGCCGGTGTCGGTATAGCCATTGAAGACCGAACGCTGCAGACCTTTGCGGCCAGTACCCTGCAACGGACTGACCACGGAGGCATCCTTCAGTGCAGATTGATAGAACGAGCGAACATCGAAATTGTGCACGCCCTTCAACCACGCATCGGCAAATGCCACGTCGGCGCTGGTACCGACCATCAGGTCGGCGTAGCCGGGCGATGACCATCGCGCGATCCAACCACCATCGCGGTACTGCTGCACGAAACCATCGATCATCGCGCCCGCCTGAGTCGGCGTGAACAACGTATAAGCCGGCCATGCGGTGCGGTAGGTATCCCAGAAGCCGTTGTTGACGAACACCTTGCCGTCGACGACGCGTGCGCCAGTGGTGGTGGGCGTATCGACGCCCGTCGGCGCGGAGAACGGGCTGGCGTAGCGCCATACTGGCTGTGTGGCGCTGCCGGTGTTCTCGTAGGCTTCGTTCGGATAGAGGAACAACCGGTACAGATTGGAATACAGCGTGGTCAGCTCATCGCGGCTGGCGCCCTGCACGCTGACCATGCCAAGCAAGGCATTCCATTGCTGCATGGCGCGTTCGTGCACGTCGTCAAAGCTTTCGCCCGGCGCGATCTCCAATTGCAGGTTGTGGCGGGCCTGATCCACGCTGATCAGCGACGTAGCAATACGCAGGTTCAACGACTTCTGCTTGCTCGTGTCGAAGCCAAGCCAGGCGGCGACATGATCGCGATTCGCGCCGGTCAGCCGGCCGCTGTGCTGCACTGGTTGATCGACCGAGCCGTAGAAAAACAATCGGGTCGCGCCAGCGGACAATCGGCTCTTTACATCCGAATAGCCGCTGAAGCTTCGCGTTGCCGGATCCAGCGTGATGCCGCCATGGTCGTTGATATTGTCGAATACCAGTTGCGACTGGGACCCAGTGAACGTGAAGCGGAACATCGCGGCGTGGTCGGTCGGCGTCATCTCGGTGACGAGCCCATTGTCGAATGTGACGCGGTAGCCGTCGGCGCGGGCCGTCTCGTGCTCATGGCTGAAACTCAGCGAACGCGCTGCGCGATCGAGTACCGCTACGCCATCGGACTGTGCTTCCGGCATCAGCTGCAGGGTCTGGCGATCACCCATCCACGGACTCGGCTCGTGCGACAGCGCGAACGCCTGCAGCCGCGGCCGGTTGTCCGGTCCGTTGTGGGCCTGGTACTGATAGAGCCAGTTGCCACTGGCATCGGTCACCGGTGTCCAGAAGTTGAAGCCGTGCGGCAGCGCCACCGCGGGAAACGCGTTGCCACGGGAGTAATTGCCGTTCGCGTTGCTGCCGCGGCGCGTATCGACGAAGTCCGCGGGTTGTCGACGCATGTCGGGCGCCTGGGCGCCGATGCGGATGTCGTCGACGTAGCCTTCGAACGCGGCAGCCGGCCCGTCATGATCCAGAACGATCTGGCGGATATGTCGCCCCGCCGCTACACGACCTACATCGATCATGACGTCATTCCACTGATCCGGGTAGAGCGTGCGGCCTTCGCCCTGCGCGTGCGCCGTGGCGCCGATGCGGTGCTGGTCAAGCGCACCGTGCGTGGATAACCGGCTGCCATCATCGAACACCAGATCCAGCGCCACATACGTTGCCGGATTACGCAGGTCGTTGCTGTTGGAGCAGGGAAAGATCAGATAGGACAACTGCGTTTCGCCGGTTACCGGCAGATCCACCGCAAATACTTTTACCTGCTGAGCCCCGCCCGCGTTGCCCTGGAAATGCAGCGAATGCATGCCGCTGAACCCGACCAGGGGCTTGGCGGTGAGCGCTGCCTGCGCCGAGGGGCCACCGTCGACTTTCACCCGGAACGCGGATGTCGCGGGTGTCTCCCATGACGCTGGCTCGCCCACTTCAAAGGAGCGAAAGAACGTCGTTTCGGTAGCAGCCGTAGCCATGCTCGACGACAGGCAGGCCAGCAAAACGGTTCGCCGGATCCATACGGATTTGTTCCGGGCAGCAGAGGTTCCCGATAACGGTCGCGACTCGTTCATTCCTGACCTCTGTGCCTGTCGTAGACCGATGGCCGTACGGCTCACCAGCGGACAACCATGAGACGTGGGACGCTCGTGGATACCCGTGGAATGACGCGCGGAAGGGCTCGATTTGAATCGATCTAAATTTGCTCTGTCAAGCGGTGCTGCACAACTGGCGTATCTGTCAGTCGATATCCAGCACGCCATGCATGACGGTTACGCAGGCGCCGCCAACCTGCGCCGTGATGACACCGGCGCTTTTCTGTGCCGCAAGTTGCAGCTGGCTGGGACGGCCCATTTCCACACCCTGAGTCACCTCGTACTGGAACTGGCCATCGGTCGTCGGGTCCAGGCTGGCGAGCAGGCCGGCCAGGGCCGCGTTGGCGCTGCCGGTAGCCGCATCTTCGGCCGCTCCCAATTGCGGGCAGAAGACACGCGCGCGCAAACGGGCGCTGGTTGCCGAGACCTCCCTTGCATAGACAAGAAATCCGCGTCCCGCGTGCTTTTCCAGCAACGCGCAACTCGCCTCCACGTCCAGACGAATGCGGGCCAGCGCTTCCACACTGGCGACTTCCACCACCACGAACGGCAAACCCACCGACGCCTCGCGCGGAGCATGGCGGTCGAGCAGGACATCGCGCGACTCCAGCCGCAGACATGGGGTGATCGCCGCCACGTCGAACGTCTCGCCCAGCCACAAGGGTTCTGGCGCAGTGAGAGTGGCCCCCACCGCCACGCCCTGTTCCGTCTGGATGGACACCGGCACGATGCCGGCCCATTCCTCGAACACTACGGTGTCGCCAATGCGTCGGCCAAATACTTCGCCCATGCGCGCCAGCACATAGGCCGTGCCGACGTTGGGATGCCCGGCAAACGGCACCTCGCAAGCGGCGGTGAAGATACGCACGCGCGCTGTATGCGTCGGATCGTCCGGCGGCAGCACGAAGGTACTCTCCGAAAAGTTGAACTCGCGCGTTATCGCCAGCATCTGCGCCGTCGTCAGCCCTTCGCTGTCGAGCACGACGGCCAGCTGATTACCACCGTACGGATGTTCGGTGAAGACATCGGCAACGACATAGCGGCGGGCTGGCATCTAAACTTCCTGATGACTGTTTACGTGGTCGGGCTCACCGGCCTCAAAGGGCCTAGCGCTCTGAGGGCTGGTCAGCGATTGCGTTGAAACGCGCAGCGATGTAATCGTCGGTGAAACTGGTCATGCCATAGCCGCGAATGAAGCCGCAATGGCCACCATGCTCGGCAATATCGAGCTCAACGTTCGCGGGTACCTGCAAACGCTCGAACGCGTTGACGGGGATCACCGGGTCATCGCGTGCGGTGAGGATGGTGGCGGGTATCTGCATCGCCATCAACGCATCGCCGGCAACCGAATAGCCGTCCAGATATTGCTGCAGCGTCTTGAAGTCGGTATGCCGCAGCACCATTGCCTCGGTCAGACCGCGCAGGTTCTGCTTCAGCTCGGTCAGTTCGAAATACTCGTGCTGCGGAAAGGCAGCCTGCTTCGCTTGGAGCGAGCGGCGCCACTTGTGCATGAAGTAGGCCTGATAGAACCAGGGTGCCGATTCTTCCAGCGAGAACAGTCCCTCGCCGGGATCGACGATCGGACACACGGCCAGCACGTAGCTCAGCGCAATCCCGACGCGCGAAGTTTGCAGCGCGGCACGCAGCGCGAAATTTCCACCGAGCGAGAAACCCGCGATCGCCATGGGCCGTGCCGGCCAGCGCTGCGCGATGTCACCGAGCGCATGGATCACTTCGTCGATGCGGCAAGAGTGGAAAAGCGCTTCGTTGAGTGAGTGGCTGTCGCCGTGATCGCGAAAATTCAGCCGAAAGATATCCCAGCCGTCCGCCAGCAACCGGCTACCTGTTTGCAGCACGTAGGTCGAGTCGACACTGCCTTCCCAGCCATGAAACAGCACGGCGAGACCACGCGACTTCGGCTGCACGGTTTGTGCGGTGTATGCACCACTGAGACGTACGCCACCACCACCGTCGACCAGGACTGTTTCAGCACCGTCCAGCACGCGCTGGGCAGCGCGCGGTAATAGCATTCGACGCACGCCACTGGAGGACAGCATGGTCTGGATGTGGCCGCTACGCAGCGGCCATGGGGGATGAAAGTCGGCACCACGCAACAGACTCATGCGGCAGCTTCACTCGCGGTGGCGTCATCCAGTGCGGCGGCAATGCGCTCGCGTGAAAGCTCGGCCATGCGTCGACGCGCGTCCGGCGTGGCCGGCACCGGCGCAAGAAAGTGCACTTCGGCATCCATCGGTGCGCCACCCAGCAGTCGAATGATGTTGTGCGCGAAGCTCTCGTCTTCGCGGAAGCCCGCGTCGATGATCCGACGACCACCTCGCGTAAAGAGCAACGCCACCGGTTGAACGGGCACTTCGGCATCCAGCGCTGCCTGAAAGATGCGCGCGTGAAACACTTTGAGCACGCCGTTGTATCCCGAGCCGCCTTCCGGAAACACGGCGACCGATCGGTTGGCGCGCAAGCGTTCAACCATCACCTGCATCACCGTGGACAGCGAATGGTTACTGCCGCGCCGATGAAAGATCGTGCCGCCGTTCGCGGCGAGCCAACCCACCAGTGGCCAGCTGGCAATCTCTGCCTTGGCCACGAAACAGGCGGCGCGCTGGCTGTGCAGCAACTCGATATCGGTCCACGAGGTGTGGTTGGCGACAAACAGCACAGGATCGGGCAGTGGCTGGCCCATCCGCACCGAACGCAGGCCGAAGATGCGCAGCAGGATGGTCGACCACCACCGGATCATCCGATGCACGAACGGCTCGCGGCCATTCTTCATCACCGCGCCCTGGTTCCAGCTAAGCACCAGTGAACACAGCAGGATGCCCAGCACGATATGCAGCAACAACAGGGGAACGCGCCAGAGATAGCGCAGCGGGCGTATCGGATCGTGCTCGGTGGCGATGGTGTCGTTGCTCATTAGTCGATTAGTTTAGCGTTACTTGGCATGGACGCCAGCCATTGGCGTCTGGCGTTCAAGATTCGGATGCCGATGAAGCCGGGCATGAAGTCAGCGCTTTTCATTTCTCCAACTGCGTGAGCGGTAACGACGGCGAGCGTTTCACCGTGCGCAGCACGAAACTCGAATTGACGTCGGCGACGCCGGCGGCGTTCAAAAGATGGTCGAGCAGAAAACGCGAAAAATCCTGGAGATCGGCAACATGGACATGCAGCAGATAGTCCATGTCGCCGGTGAGCGCATGACAGGCCACTACCTCATCCCAACCATTGACGTGTTCGACGAAACGCTCGATCGCTTCCGCCTCGTGCTTGCTCAGCTGCACCCGCACGAACGCCTGCAGACCCAGGCCCACTGCCTGGGGATCGATCTGAGCGGCATAACCGGTGATGACCTGGTCAGCCTCCAGCCGCTGTAGCCGGCGCAGGCAGGCCGATGGCGACAGGCTGACCCGCTCGGCCAGTTCGGCGTTGGTGATGCGGCCCTCGCTCTGCAGGACGGCGAGCATACGCAGATCGGTGCGGTCTAGCGTGGTCACGCAAGATACCTCTGTCAATATGGCCACCAACGCAAGAATAGTGCATCAGACCTTGCCATCACCGCAACAAAACAATCTTAGTGTGCAGGAACGGCCGTATGCTGTTGCTTGCCACTCGAACCCGGAGCACACCATGGATACGCCGCGCAAAGTCGAACACCAGCAAACCGACCGCGGTTACGTGCCGGTCTATGCCACGGGCGTGGTCGAGCAGCCATGGGCCAGCTATTCGCGTACCGACCATGAGGTGTGGGACACGCTGTTCCAGCGCCAGCGCGACTTACTGCCCGGACGGGCGTGCAAGGAGTTCATGGCGGGCGTGGAGCGCTTCGGTCTGGGCGACGGCGGCATTCCGAAATTTGCCGAGCTCAACAAGGTGCTTGGTGCGGCTACCGGCTGGGAAGTGGTGGCGGTGGAAGGACTGCTGCCGGACGACGTATTTTTCGATCACCTTGCGCATCGCCGTTTTCCGGTTAGCTGGTGGATCCGCAAGCCGGATCAACTTGATTATCTGAGTGAGCCGGATCTGTTCCACGATTTATTTGGCCATGTGCCGCTGTTGCTCAATCCGATCTTTGCCGACTACATGCAGGCCTATGGCCGCGGCGGCATGAAGGCGTTCGCGATCGGCCCCGAGGCGTTGATGAACCTCACGCGGCTTTACTGGTACACGGTGGAGTTCGGACTGATCAACACAGACGAAGGCATGCGCATCTATGGCGCCGGCATCGTCAGCTCGAAGGGCGAGTCGATCTACTCGCTGGATTCGCCAGCACCCAATCGCATCGGCTTCGGCCTCGAGCGCGTGATGAGTACGCGCTACCGCATCGACACCTATCAGCAAACCTACTTCGTGATCGACAGCTTCGAGCAGCTGTTCGAGGCAACGCACCCGGACTTCACCCCGATCTACGCCAAGTTGGGCGAACTACCCGCGCACGCTGCCGGCGACGTGCTCGACGGCGATCGCGTGTTCACCCGTGGCACGCGTGAGGGTTGGGCGACCGGCGCGGATACCTGAGCGACCTGCTCGCATACACCGCACGCGTTGCGACCTCACGTTTGGGAACACGACCATGCCTACAACTCACTCCGATCAGGGAATCGTTCGTATCAAGTCCGCGCAGGACGTGCCGCAAACCATGGCGAGGCTCGAACAGCTTTTCCTGGCCCACGGTTTGACGATCTTCGCGCGTATCGACTTCAGCGGGGACGCGGCGCGTTCCGGACTCATCATGCGGCCGGAACAGATGCTCGTCTTCGGCAATCCCAAAGGGGGAACTCCGCTGATGCAGCAAGCTCCGACGGCCGGACTGGATCTGCCGTTGAAGGCGCTGGTGTGGGAGGACGATCAGGGGGCGACCTGGGTGGCTTGCAACACAGCCGACTACATCGTGCAGCGGCATGGCCTTCCGTCCGAGATGAGCAACAACCTCGCCGGGGCCCTTGCTCTCTTGGAGCAGGTTTCGGCATAGGTTCGCACACCACCGCAGCACTCACCATCGGCGCTCGATCAACTAGCGGTGCTGCCAACACGGTTACAGGTCAGGGTGTCGCCGATGACGAGTCCCTTGCCGGGACGTACCATCAACCAGTCCACTCGAAAGTGACTATCGTCCACCGACGTGTAAACGAATTTCTGCAGGGGCTGATCGGCGCCCTGAAGTGTCCACGTCAATGCGCCATTGTGGATGCCATCCGAATAGAAAGTTCGCACTCCGCCGAAGTTGTCGACGATACCCGCCACCAGGTGTGCCTGCTTCGCGTTGTAGACCCAGGTTTCGATAGCGTGATAACTGCCGCTCGCTGGCTGGTCATCATGATGC
>Ga0302227_10002510_pt1 | contig 12522 bp, 11 predicted proteins | sample II_Palsa_N1_1_FD_193525 | JGI IMG/M metagenome (GOLD analysis project Ga0302227, IMG submission 193525) | Peat permafrost microbial communities from Stordalen Mire near Abisko, Sweden - II_Palsa_N1_1 | ecosystem: Environmental > Terrestrial > Soil > Palsa > Peat permafrost | place: Sweden...
CCTTGATCTTCGTATCCTCATACTCTCCAACCACTCCAAACCCATGTGGAACACCCGAATAAGTCTTGAATTCGGCCTCAACGTTGTGCTCTTTCAAATACTTCTCGCCGTATTCTTGAACCTCTTCATCAAAAAGCTGATCATTCTCCACACAGATGAAAGCCAATGGCGACTTAGTACCCTCAAAATCTTCCTTTCCTACCAATGTGGCGTGAGCAATGGCTCCAGCCTTGATGTAAGGACCTTTCTTGACTACACCAGCTTCTTCATCTTTCACTTGTTGACCCCAAGCAACTGTATCTGGCTTCTCGCCAGCAAGAAGTAAGGTCATTCTTCCGCCGAAGCAATAACCTACAGAATAAATTCCACCACCATTTGCAACAGCATCGGCAAATTCATCCTTAGCCGCATCAATCACTTTATGAATGATAGGAAGTACCTTCTCTGGTGTTTGTCTGGCTAGCCACATATCAATCAAGAAAGCTTTGGATGTGTCTGCCAACCGCATCTTAATTTGCTCAATGAAGGAAGGGTCCTTCTCCTCCTCGTATGTAGCAGAACCGGGTATGGGGTCGTTGTTGAACATATCTGGTAGCACAACAAGATAACCCTCTCTGGCATAGTGATCAGCCTGTATCTGACTGTTCTCTGAGTGCAGTCCGGTCCCGCTGGACAAGTAAAGTAGGAGTTTCGATGGGGCATGAGGATAGTCGGCAGGCTTTGAGATGTAGCAATCAATTCCTCCAAGTTGTGTCATTTCTCCACTAGGTCCGGCGCCAAAAGCTGAAGCAAGTCAGCACAAGCCGTTTTGGAGGGCCCATTCCTGGAAATTAGATTCTGGAAATACTGACGAGTGGGCCTGTCGGTCACGCAGTGTTCCTGGAAGAAGTTAGTATAAGCTGTAGTGTTCCAGGCTTCCTTCCACATACTCCCAGGCTGGCACCCTTTTGCGCAGGAGTATCACCGGGGAACAGGCTTGCTTTTGTCTCCTCTGCGGCATCACTCTCAGGAGCTTTCGTTGCAACTTCAGGATCAGCCATGTTTGTGTCTGGTATTGTGATGGAGGGTCGAAATGGCCCAATACGAGATGGAGCTTCCAAAGAAGTACTGCACGGAGGTGCCTCGATAAATGAGGGGTGTTCCAAATATAGGCAGCTAGGCAGCTAGGCAGCTAAGCGAGCCAGTTTAATTGAAAACGCCCCTCGACGCGTTCAACACCCTCCAAGCGCGTCGTCAACACCAACTCCAGGAATTTTCAAGAAAACAAGATCACATTCATCAGAGACTTTGCGATGGCAGACGCAGCACGATCCCAGATTACGAGAGGTGCTCTCAAGTATATTTCCACGATCCCCAAGATAGCTATTTACTAATTCCAAGCAGTGCCATCTTCAATGACCCCGACCGGCTGCAGAGAGATTTCCCAGTACCAATATGCCAGTGCGTTCAAATCAAGAGTCTTACAACGACGACGGAGGGCCAGCCAGAGCGCTATCGACTTGTTCTGAGCGATATTGACCACTATGTGCAGAGCATGCTTGCCACCCGTAAGTTTCCCAGGAGGATCTTGGTGTACCGCGTTAAACAAGTACTCAGAGGCAAATCACGTCGTGCATGAGGGAAAGCTCAAGAAAGGTTGCTTTGTTCGGCTCAAGTCATACCAGGCAAATTCTGTCAAAGGCAAGAAGTAGGTGGGATAGTGGTAGCCTCGATGAATATTTACTAACCAATCCAGAATCTTGATCGTCCTGGATCTCGAAGTCATCGAAAGTCTCGGCGAGATGGAGAAGATTGGAGAGCCTGTTGGCTTCGTAGAAAAGGACGAGCAAGACGTCAAACCAGCCAACACAACAATCGCAGGCAATGGCTTCTACGGAAACAAACCTCAACCGCCTCCTGCTGCCCCAGAAAGAGCACTCCCATCGCGTGGCGGCCCTACCAATTCTTCGTCAAATGCCAACATATACCCGATCGAAGGTCTTTCCCCATACGCGCACAAGTGGACAATCAAAGCCCGAGTTTCACACAAATCCCCAATCAGATTTTGGTCCAGGCCGAATAGTGAGGGCAAGCTGTTCAGTGTGAACCTCCTTGATGAGAGCGGCGAAATCAAGGCAACCGGATTTAACGAGCAATGTGATCAGTTCTACGAATTACTCCAAGAAGGCGCCGTATATTTTATCTCCAATCCTTGCAAAGTCAACCTGGCAAAGAAACAATATTCGAATCTCCCTAATGATTACGAGCTTATGTTTGAGCGGGACACCGTGATTGAAAAGTGTGAGGATGCGGAGAATGTACCGCAAGTACGATACAACTTTACAAACATTGGTCTCCTTAACGACATCGAAAAGGACTCAACGATTGATGTAATTGGAGTCTTGAAGGAAGTCCAAGAAGTTACTCAGATCGTATCGAAGTCATCTCAAAAACCGTTTGACAAGCGTGAGCTTACATTGGTTGACGACAGTGGCTACTCTGTTAGACTCACAGTCTGGGGCAAGACAGCTACAGCTTTTGATGCAAGCCCGGAAGCTATTATCGCATTCAAAGGTGCTAAAGTTGGTGATTTTGGAGGTCGAAGCCTTAGCTTATTGTCTTCTGGCTCTATGGCCATTGATCCTGACATTCCAGACGCTCATAAGCTGAAGGGATGGTATGATTCTCAGGGACGAATGGAAAGCTTCGCCTCTCACTCCAACATGGGGAGTACTGGAGTAGCCGGTGGTCGAGGAGATCCGTTGAAGACTGTTGCCCAGGTCAAGGAAGAAAACCTCGGCATGTCTTCAGACACCCCGGACTATTTCTCCACCAAAGGCACGATTGTCTACATCAAGCAGGACACTTTCTCTTATCCAGCATGCTTGAGTGACGGTTGCAACAAGAAGGTCACCGATATGGGAGACGGAACTTGGCGTTGCGAGAAGTGCGATATCAATCATCCAAAGCCAGAGCACAGATACATCATGTCACTAAATGTCAATGATCACACCGGCCAGTTGTGGTTGAGCTGCTTCGATGATGTTGGACGTTTGGTCATGGGCATGACTGCAGATCAACTCATGGAACTCAAGGAAAATGATACCGCAGCTGCGGAGAGAGCTTTCGAAGAGGCTAATTGCAAGACTTTCACTTTCAAGATCAGAGCAAAGACGGACAGTTTCCAAGATCAACAGAGGTATTAGTTTTCAATTCTGATGTGCTCCAGGTTATGCTAACATGCCTACAGAGTCCGATACCAGGTCATGGCAGCCAATCCAATCAACTACACCGTCGAGGCTCACAAGGTCGCCGATCTCATCAAGTTGTACAACATCGACTGAAAGGGTTGTAAACCCTACATGTTCTTGTTTCGTCATGATGCTTTGCTGTTTGGGAGCTGGGTGTGTGTTCGAGGTTCTTTTAGAATGGCGGGGAAGATATGGCTTATGCTGGATGTAGATTACGGACAAGATGGGCGATGCATTCGCATGAAAGGATCCTTATCTTATTGAGATGGCAAAAGGCGTTAGTGGATGACGCAGTTATGACATGAATACATGAAATAATCTGCCGTAACCATCTCGAGTGAGCACTGGCTCAGAAGTTTGGATCAATAAGTGATTTGTCATAATTAGAATACGTTATTAAGACCGCATCGTGATTCAGAGAGCTCATTTATTGCGTTCTATTCTAGCCATGCTCTCGCTGAAGATCGGTCCCGTCTGATATGATTTGCCTTTACTATAGAACCAATCTAATAGACGCCGGTATCTCCAAATGCAGCCAGTCCCAGTACGCCTACTCTCAATCATGAGAACTTAGTACCACGCTGAGACAAAGCAAGCATTGCATCCCTTCATAACGCATTCCTTCCTGTTTGGTTTGCACGCCGCTAGACCGGCATATGCCTCCATCCATCATGACTTTTCGTTTTGTGTATTGTGATTTCGGTGAGCAGTTCAGTATAGACTACCCATGATATCTTCATCCTCGATAGCATCACCCCATTCCATATCTGCTCCTGAAATGCCCTGATCTCCGGAGGTGCCTTGCTTGGCAATTTTCTTCTGTTTCTGTACATACTTGATGTAGTCCTTGTCGTGGGTTAGCATCCGATCAGTCTGCTTGATCTCCTTCGTCAAGGCATGAATGCGCTCAGTTGCTGCTGCTAATTCGTTCTGCATCTCAGTTTCTGTCAAGACGGGCCCACTGACAGCAAATGTTACGACTGAGGGTTGGCCTGGAGAGCTGCTCATTGTGGCGTGCAGTTCGCCTTGGTTGATCATGTCCTGGACAAGTTTCTCTCCTGCTTGAGGCGATGGCAGTTTATTTCCTGTCTCGGCACTCATGGTCTGGCTGACGATTTCTGGGATGGAGATCTTGCTGTATATGTTGGCAAGATTCCTAATTTGAAATTTTTGATATGCTGCCAAAACGTGGAGAACCAAGCCCGTATTGCAATCGTTTCGCCAGACACTCACGCCTTGATCTGCTTCGGCCTTGAGTCTAGAAGCTGTGCCGTTTTCAAATATTTGCGCCAAGGTTTCGTACGGTTTGGCGAGGGTGTGATATTGCTTAGCCGCGTTGGCACTCGTCGATCTGGGTAAATTGAGTAGTCTGCCTTCATGCAAGAGACCAACCAGAATCCATTTCTTATAGGCTTCTGCCATAATCTTGCTTACGGATCCTTCCTTTGCGGGATAGGTGACAGCATTCTCCAAACATTGCAAGGCACCCTCCCAATTGCTCAGACCAATGAAGACCATTCCACTGTATAAGAAGTACTCCAGAACCTCCTGATATTTAAATTTCTGAGTAAGGCCAGAGCTAGGTGTAATGAACTGAACTGGGTTGATGCTCATGTCGCAGATGTATTTCGGCTTCGGTTGATTTGTGATTCCTGGGAAATAGAGGATGAATTTCTCAATCACTGGTACAATAGCATTATAGCTTCTTGAATCCAGCGCCAGCTTTACCAGGGCCAGATGGTGTGTTGTAAGCATACTTCCTGTCGGGTCCAGTCTCAGAAGTGCATCTCTGATGGGTGCAAGAGCCATCCAAGGCTAGTATTGTCAGTTATAAGTACATGATCACTCACGAGAAAACGAACCTGTCTGTTTGCGACTGCAAGGTTCGCAACTGCCTCCATGATAGTCGACAGTTGGTCACCTAGATATCTAATCTGTCGTGGGTCGAATGTGCCAAGGAATGTAGTCATCTTTCCCCATACCTTCTCCACGTCCACACCCTTTGTACCCTTCTTTAGTACTGAGATATTGGCAAGTAGAATAAAGGTATATGGGACAGTATTCAAGGCAGGGTTGATGACCTTAAAGTTTCATTAGCCAATTGTCACCAACAACTATCTATTACCACTCACATCTAAAACATCCTCACCACCTGATGTTTGCTGAAGGAGCTTGCTGTCCGCTAGCTTTCTCACAAAGTCTATCTGATCTCGGATACCTTGGTCGTAGAGGTAATCTGACATTGGAGTTGGACGTGGCGGATGAGGAGGAAAAGAGAGGAGGCTGGGAAGGAGATTATCCATCTTGAACGTTGAGACAAGCTGGCTGTTGGGCAGATCGTGTGCTGGTTCGCGGGGGTCTGAAGCGCTGTTGATATGTAGCTTCAGCTTGCAGGGCTTCGCCCAGACACTCAATCACGCAAAAGTTCCCCCAGCCGAATGAACGCGATGAGGTTCAAAAGAAAAACTGAGGACAACCCTTTGGAGATATGGTCGCGGGGAAGAGGTTTGTTCTTTGGAGGAGCTCAAGGCTGCAACGAGCTCGATTAAACATCACAGTTTCCCCAGATCGGAGATACGTCGGCCCGGCCAAGTGCTGATAGGGTGACCCCACCTTATGTAACTTCACCCCTTCTCGAAATTTCAAAATCACTTGACTCATCTTCTTAGAGGAATCAGAGAGATCATGTCTTTGACCAACGCTCTGCCTGCGGATGCTGCAAAGGCAGCTAAGTCGGCTTCACATGTTCTGGCCACACTTCCAGCCGCTGCTCGGAATAATGCTCTGACCGCTATTCACTCCGCCCTCACTGCATCGAAAGAGGAGATTTTGGCTGCAAATGCTCGTGACCTGACTTTAGCAAAGAAAGCTGCCGAAGATGGAGAACTGAGCTTGAGTATAGTCTCACGACTAGATCTTGGCAAGAAAGGGAAATGGGAGGATATGTTGAAGGGGATTTTGGATGTGCGGGAGCTTGAAGATCCTGGTACGCCCCGCTTTCAATGTAAACATGCCTTTCTCTAACTTGGAAGTTGTGAAGTTGGCAAAGTCACACTGCGAACAAAGCTGGACGATGGATTAGAGCTCGAGCGAGTTTCTTGTCCGATAGGAGTGCTCTTGATCATTTTCGAAGCCCGCCCTGAAGTCATTGCAAACATTGCATCGCTTGCTATTAAGTCAGGCAATGCTGCTATTCTAAAAGGTATAGTCTGATTACTTCCTAAAAGGATAACATCTGATATCATATCAGGTGGGAAAGAATCAACAGAATCGTTCATTGCAATTTCAAAAGTCATTTCCGCAGCCCTGGAATCAACCGAAGTTCCAAACACAGCAATCCAACTTGTCACCACACGGGATGTGATTCCGCAACTCCTGGGTCTTGATCAGTTTATTGACTTGGTTATTCCGAGAGGCTCGAACGAGCTTGTACGGTACATCAAGTCTTCTACGAAGATTCCAGTGCTTGGTCACGCGGACGGTCTCTGCTCAATATATCTCGAGCACACAGCCGATCCGAAAATGGCCATCAAAGTTGTTATTGATTCCAAGACTTCATACCCTGCTGCATGTAATAGCGTTGAGACACTTTTGGTTGAGGAAGCTGCATTGGAAACTGTTCTTCCCCACGTTGCAGAAGCTTTGCTGGAGAAAGGAGTTTCGCTGCGTTGTGATGCTGCGAGCAAAAAGGCTCTCAACGCTAAACTCTCAGCACATTCATCAGTCATTCTCCAGGATGCTAATGAAAGCGATTTTGACACTGAACATCTTTCGTTAGTCTTGGCCATCAAGACGGTCTCCAACATCAACGATGCCATCTCCCATATTAACCTCCACGGCTCTCACCACACCGACGCCATCTTAACCTCCTCTTCTCCCCTCGCCGAACAGTTCATGTCCAGTGTCGATTCGGCAGGTGTGTTCTGGAATACGTCAACGCGAATGGCAGATGGCATGCGCTTTGGTTTCGGCACGGAAGTTGGAATTAGCACGAACAAGATTCACGCTCGGGGCCCAGTCGGTTTGGAAGGCCTAATGATTTACAAGTATAAAATCCGAGGGGGAGGACAAGTTTCGTTGGAGTATGGAGAAGGGGAGGGTCAAAAGCCTTTCAAGCACGAAAAGTTGGCGTTGTGAAAATAAAACTTTACCTTTGAATAATGACATTAACGTTCTATGATAATCCTCCTCTTGAGCAAAATTTATTCCTGCTCTGAAAGAACTCTTGGCTACGAAACACAATATACCCACCAGAAAAGAACCATTGTGTAAGCTATTCACAAGAGGCAATTCGACGAAGTTTCTAGAAGGATCCAAAACTGCGCTGCTTGCAACAGCGCTCCTGTTGCTCCGTGAGCCATGTGCGTGCGAGAAGTCTACCATGGAAGTGTTGCCCCTATTCACTATTTACTCCCTTCACTCTTAAGCGAGCGCGTAGGTTCGGACTTTTTCGCCGGCTTTATCGTCACGAGCAGGAGCATGTTTCACATCACAATAGTCCAGTCTTCAAGATACGTGTAAGGTCATATCATTGACATTCATTCAATATACTCCAAGCCTTATAAGCACACCAATCCGCGACGAACAACCAAGGGTATAGGGTATCCTCGCCAACAACAAGAAATTAAATACAAACAACCATCTTTTCGCTCTCCAAAATGATAGCGATTTTTCTACCACTTTCCAAATACAATCCAAACCCCCGAGACAGAAATCAGGAAAAGCAGATTGAACGACGCATGTTCTTTGCGGTAGACAGATGATCCAAGGAAATTTGGCGCATTGCCGGTTAGACATTACTCCTTTTCAGCCAGCCTCCCATGCAAAACAGAAACAAAATCAAGCAAGCAACGACCAGGCGCGAGCCGATTCGTATGAACGCCATTACCCATCCCCACTGCTGTTTATCCGCATTTTATCCCCAAAGAACGAAATCTGACACACTCTTCTGCGCGTTCAACAATCAGAATCCTCGGAATGGATCGTGACCGAAATGCCCGCTCTCGAATTGGGCATACTCTCCCTCTCCTTCCGTTCTACTTCCGCCAAAGAAATCATCACTCGGTCGTCCACGCGACGAGTAATAACTATCACGGTTCCTGCTCCGCCGTCTTCGCTCACGACTACGTCGTCTCTGCATACCGACGAAGTCCATCTCATCTTGCTCATCGGGGAAGTCGTCAAATCTCGACATTCCCAATGGGCTGATGAATGCTTCCATTCTTACCGTCCCAACGGCGTCGAAGAAGTTGTTCACTACGGCTCCAGGACGATTGCTCGCGTCTGAAGTGCGGATCGATGAGCGACCAGAGACGGACATTGCGTTATACCCGGCAATCGAGGATGACGGTTGGGACTGGTTGTAAATATCTGAGGAACCTGTGGTTCCTACGCTGAGGCCTGCGGTGCTGGAGGTGGGGGCATGGCCGCTGGATGCAGGGCCAGAGAATCCGCGAAATGATAGAGGAGGTGGAACGCGTGAGCCGGTGTTGCTGCGTTTGCGTCCATGCATAGGGGGTAGAGAGGGACCAGGCGGACCGCGTTCTGAGAAGCGTGGCACGATTGGAGGATCGGCTGCAATATCACGATGGCTCTCGGTGTGACCTGAGTAGAAAGACTCGGCTTCACGGAGAGAGCCATCCTGGCCGGAATGCACGCTCGTTGGTCCTTGTCGGGCTGCTGCAGTTTTGCCTTTTGCCACACGGATGGAATCTCTGATTCCGCCTTTGCGAAGACGATTTGGCTGCCTGATCTCGAAGTCTGGGATGGTGGGTTGTGGGATTGGAAGAGGGGCTTGCACGATCTCGGGGATGGCTTGGGAGGAGTGTGCGAGGAAAGAGAGGGCTGTGAGCCAGATATAATGGCGTTCAGGAGAGGTGGCTGTGAATTTGAGAGCGCGTGCAGGAGTCAAGATCAAGATGGAGCGGTTGAAGAGGGGACCGGAGCCTTTGGGAGGTGGATTATCATCCTTTACATCCAATACGGATTGGATGGTCACTGTCAAAGTCAGTTGAGTTCTTTCATTTAAAGGCAGAGAAGCTTACGCTTTCGACCCGACTTCCCCATCAAGGCAGATCCGGAAGTTGGCTGCTTGCTGCTCCACATCACAGCTCTCTCATAAGGCGCCAGCCAGACCCAGCGTTTGTGACGAACGCCGTTAGCACTATCACCATCCATCCCGTTGGATTCATTAACACCAAACGACTTCCGTCGTCTGACATACTTGAACATCCATTCACCAACCATGGTTTGAGCGATAGCATCCACAACACTTGTTGCGTTGTTGTTGCTTCCGACAGATCCACTTCCAGTGTTGGTGGTGTTGGCGGTGTTGGCGGTATTGGCGGTATTTGCGGTATTCGCTGATGGTTGCTGTCTGTGATGGGTTCTGTAACGGCTGCTTCCAGTCTCCTTCATATATCCTGGAGTGGTAATCTCGTTATTGGGCATAGGAGGAAGTTGTGGACTCTCGGGAGCTTCAGTGGATGCCGACATGGGTGGCGGCGATCGACTGCCCCGACGACGAACAGTCCTGCCACCCCGAGTGATAGCAGCAGCGGACCTGACTTTTCGGATACTGTTCGCTCTATAGTGCCCTCGTCCTGATCCTCGTCCCCAAGTTGGACTCCTATTGCCATCACTGGGAGCACTAGCACTGATCGGAGGTCTTCTTGAGCTGGCTCTTGTTGGAATGGGGAACGGAGGCTCCTTCACAAGATCCGGTAAGCTGGGGCTACGAGGACGGCCTTGGTGAGCGGCGACACCACTTTGTATGATTGCAGCGCGGCGTATGCCGTTGGGTTTGGTGTTGCTTGTGACAAGTGTGAGTGGCTTATCGAGTTGACGGACGGCAGACTTCATTTGACCTCGTGGTGGCAAAGATTGCACTTCTGGCAAGGTATACTCATTGTTTGCATCATATACGCTCCTCATTGGATTCTTCCCTGCCAAGGGTCTCGAGACCTCAGAAAGCTCTACATGCTCGGGAACCGACGTTGGTCCTGATGAAATGCGTCTAGTGGTTTTGCGTGTAGCAGGAGGCTTGGGCGCTGACAGTGGTGTCCGGTAATCATTGTCGCTCATATCTGCATCAGCAAAATCCTCGGCGTCATCAGAACTGGCATTGTCAAATCCAGCAAACAAGCTGCTGATTCGGTGAGGCCGCCTGATGGAACCTTTGTCTTTCGCCAATGGCCCATCGTCGTTGTTCCCAGGATAGGCATCTCTAGTATCACTTGCCGGAATTTGAGGTGGAGATGACGGAATTTCTTGCTCCAAGCTTGTGCGACTCTTCACCCGTCTCGGATTTCGAGGAGGTAGGTTACCGGGGATCGGGGAGAATCTCTTCACTTCCTCAGCAGTTGGTTCAGGGGAGGGAGGCTTTGATGATATTGCAGAAGGCTGAAGGTGTGGTGGAAGTAGATTGATTCGCTGCGCGACTCGGATCTCCTCTGTTTGCACGGAAATTGATCTCGTCGGGATGGGTACCTGCATGGAAACTTGACAGCCCGCATCTTTGAAATGCTGAGGCAGTAAGGGTTCTTTCGGCGTCGCGGGAGCCGAGCTGGGCGGATGCAACTGAATTGATGGAATTGCAATGGGTGCAGGAGGTGCGGATCGTTTGGGTGACTGCAGCTCGGGAACGACTTCTGTTTGCGTGGAAATTGATATCATTTCCCTGAAATCATCTTTGAAAGGTGGCGGAGCAGCTCTAGTTGGTGATATTGGGGTCCTCGGCGGACTCAGAGGATCTTCTAAAGTCTGAGATGCTGCAGACACCATCGAAGTCGATGGTGGCTCAATTATCAGTGGAGGATTAGCATGCACGCGTTTTCTTCGTTGATTAGCCTCAATTTCCCATTCTCGAGGAGCGTTCTCGAAGGGCTGTCGCTCAATCTTTCCAGCATATATCGAGCCATTGACTGGAATTGGCTCGATCACCGATGGGATTTCACTTGCTTCCAACTTGGGCGATGGTGGAGGCGAAAATTGGACACCGGTGTCAACATATTCGACCTTCGAAACCAAAGCAGGCGTCTCGTCATCCTCCATGATACCGTCCTCGAGTCTTTCGAGAACTGCCTGGTTTGCCAACATTCGACCACGTGCCACGCTGCCAGGCCGCATGAGGCTTTCGATGCTCTGGTTACGACGGTGGTGCTTCGACATTACACTCTCACGGCTCTGGTTTCGGTTATGGAAAACAGAGAGGACGCTCTCCGGTCGATCATGATCGGTTTGATCATCGTCCTCATCAAGGTCCAGCTCGTCTGCGAGGCTCATGCCGTTGAGCTTCGTTCCCCCATACCCATTAGGACCATTCAGCATCGAAAATCGAATGCTGTTTGTCATGCTCATTGTCCGGATACTGGCTGTATCACTGCCATTGCCGTGGACGGGATCTCTAGATACTTCCTCTGCCAGGTGTTCTTGGTGGCCATATTGGTGATTGGCTTGATATGCGGCAACTTCTTCCAGGACAGTTTTCAGACGACCTTCAACTACATAGATCTTGCGCTCGTATTTTCTCTTTTCTTCTTCCCAGTTGTCTTTGTCTCGAGCCCATTGCTCGTGTACTCGATCCGAATCCTCTTCCTGGTTCCGAATCTTCTTTTGTGCCGTCTCCAATCGCTTTTTGATTTCGGCGTTGAGGTCTACAGCCTCGTCACGTTCCCTCGCAAGTTCTGACAGAGCCGAAGAGGTTCCTCCTTCCAGCAGAGCCAATTGGCGCTTCAATGAGCGGCTCTCCTTGGCAGTCACAACTAAAGTTGCTTCCAGTTCTTCATGCTCTCCCCTTGTGTTATGCAGTTCAGATTCCAAGTTCTCGATCAACTTTGTCTTTTCCTCCTGGTCTCTACGGAGGGCCAAAATTTCGGATACCAAATTCGCATGTAGTGTGGGTGTAAAGCGTCGAGGATCGAGGATCGAAATGCTTGGGAGCGTCAGCACCAAAATTGTAAAAGGGCAAGCAGCATAATTAGCCTACCTTTCATCATTTGTCACATCCTTGGAGTTTCTGCGATTCTTCTCTCCTGGAGGGAGAGGTGGAGGCGATGAGGATGGTCCTGGAGAGACTGACTTCTGGCGAGACGATCGTCTGGAACCGCGTGAAGGGGTCCTATAGGGCGTATCGGTTGGTGTGGGAAGCGAAGCTGCTGCTGCCGCAGCATACTCATCTTCCGTCTCCCACGCGCCCGCCATCGTGATGATTGATCGAGATTCAGACCTTCACCGCCAGAAGATGTTCCAACACCTCAGTCAGCCATCCATTAAGCACCGAACATCAATGAAC
>Ga0302227_10002520_pt1 | contig 12494 bp, 8 predicted proteins | sample II_Palsa_N1_1_FD_193525 | JGI IMG/M metagenome (GOLD analysis project Ga0302227, IMG submission 193525) | Peat permafrost microbial communities from Stordalen Mire near Abisko, Sweden - II_Palsa_N1_1 | ecosystem: Environmental > Terrestrial > Soil > Palsa > Peat permafrost | place: Sweden...
AAACTAGTCTTCTGCGCCTGCCTTGGGACAATGGCGATCGCACTGTGCTGGTTCGCAGCGACCTGAGCGGCGTTACGCTCGGGTGGAGCCTCCTGACGACATCTCAGGATGAGCTGTTTGCCGCTATCGAAGGCACGGCTTTTAACACGCGCATCATTCTCGAGCGCATGCAGCAGGGTGGCGTTCCTATTGAGCTCATCATCCATGCCGGTGGCATCCCGCAAAACAATCGTGTGTTGAACCAGATCTACGCGGATGTGCTGAATAGACCCGTCTTGGTTCCGAGTTCAACATCGACAAGCGTTGGTGCCGGTATCTTCGCTCAGTTGGCCGCCGGCATCTTCCCGAGCGTGGAAGCGGCACAAGAGAAGATGTGTCCCTCGCATGAGATCTACACGCCATCCGCGGCAGCTGCCGAGTACGAAGAGTTGTTTGCCTTATACCGACTTGTTTATTTCGGATTCGGCGACAGAGGCGGGGCTCCGCAGAGTATAGCGGAGGTGCTTTCGCGTTTGAAGGAGATCGCGGCACAGGCTCGTGCGAGGAAGAAGGTATAGGTTCTTATGGCTATTGCAGGTATCACCAGCGCATCTCGTACAAAAAACACCCTCGGGCACACGAGTCGCGGTGCGCTCGTGGTGGTCACCACGCTGTTTTTCATGTGGGGATTTTGCACGGTTCTCAACGACGCCTTGATCCCACACCTTCAATCGATCTTTGCTTTGAGCTACCTCAAGGCGTCGTTGATTCAACTGGCGTTTTTCGGCTCGTATTTTCTGTTCGCACCCGCAGCGGGCAGCTTGGTCGAGCGCATCGGATACCAGCGAACGATGGTATCCGGTCTGGTCACGATGAGTCTGGGAGCTCTCCTCTTTGTGCCCGCGGCTCTCACCGCGCTCTATGGGCTATTCCTAGCCGCTCAGGTCGTATTGGCGGCGGGTGTCACCATCCTCCAGGTCGCCGCGAACCCGTACGTCACTATCCTAGGGCCTCCAGAGACCGCATCGAGTCGCCTAAACCTAACTCAAGCCTTCAACACTCTTGGTGACACCGTAGCACCATATATAGGTAGCATATTTCTGCTCGGAGGTGCTGCTGCCGAAACCGCACCGTATGGCGGAAGCGCGCTCGCGGCCTTTCGAATCCGACAGGCTGCAACGGTCAAGGTGCCCTACATCGCGATTGCCGCAACGCTCCTCTTCCTTGCGGTCGCCATAGCACTCTATAAGTTTCCGCGCCTTGAGGTTACTCAGGACTTCCGTCCGGGCGATGCCGGCGGCAGCCTTCATGACAGTATCTGGAAGCACCCGCATCTGTGGCTGGGAGCCTTGGCGATCTTCGTTTACGTCGGAGCGGAGGTTTCGATCGGCAGCTTTCTAGCCAAGTACATCGCTGGTCCAGAGATCGGCAACATGTCACTCCAAAAGGCGACTCAGCTGGTCACGCTCTACTGGGCGGGCATGATGTTGGGCCGATTTGTCGGGTCTGCCATTATGCAACGCATTGCCGCTAACAGATTACTCACAGTGGCAGCGACAGGAGCGGGGCTCATGACGCTGCTTTCCTTCTTCACCCTTGGGCATCTCGCCGTCTGGAGCATCCTTGCGGTAGGGCTCTTCAACTCCATCATGTTTCCAACGATCTTCACCCTTGCCGTGGCCGAGCTCGGTTCGCTGACCGGTCGAGGATCTGGTCTACTCGTTCAGGCAATCGTAGGGGGCGCGGTGTTTCCGGTACTCATGGGACATCTTGCCGACATCTACGGCATTCACCGCGCGCTCTTTCTGCCGTTCCTCTGTTATCTCCTGATTGTCTACTACGGACTTCGAGGGTGGCGCATTGCAGCCACTGAAGTACAAAGCCATATCTCACACATGGAATGAAGAAGGTCACAGGCAGTCTGTGAGGAATATGACGAGGAATTCAAATGAACAACGCTTTGGAACTTTGGTTCGTCACCGGCAGTCAGCACCTCTATGGACCGGGCCCATTGCAACAGGTTGCCGAGCACTCGCAGCGCATCGCGGCTTCGCTCGATTCCGAGCAGGCGATACCAGCCCATATCGTTTTCAAGCCTGTGCTCACAACTGCTGATCAAATCGTCAAGCTTGTGCGTGAGGCGAAGGAAGTTTCTCAGCCGATGAGCTCGCCCAGATGAAGCAGCAGCATACTGCTCTCATTCCCACCCTGACGTTGTGGACGACTGTAGTCTCGGATCCCGTCATAAGTGACAAGCTTGTAAGCGTCGGTGTTGATGAGTTGAAGACGTACTTCTCCCAGGGCGGCACCATCCTGTTCGGGACGGATGTAGGCTTCCAGTCGCGCTACGACACAGCTCAGGAATTCGAATACATGGGACGAGCCATGGGCTGGCGCGATATTCTGGCATCGCTTACCTCAAATCCCAGCACATTCTTCAAGCACCCTGCAAAAGGACGGGTAGAGAAAGGAATGACAGCTGACCTGGTTGTGCTCGACGCAGATCCAGCGATCGATGTGAGAAATTTTTCCAAAGTGGCGTATACGATCAGGCAAGGGGTAATTATCTACTCTGGTCACGCCAAAATGCAATAACAACGGCCCTATGCAAGATTGCGATTTAGACGCAGGTCTCGCTGGGCTGCACGATATCCGAGAACTTAGCAAGTGTAGGTAACGAAGGGGCCAAACTTTCGACTGACGATATCAGGCCAATGCACTCATCGAGGTGAAAGCACGTTCGAAGAGTGACACGGCGATTTATCACAAGCCGACATCCGACAATCGTCAGCTTGATCAAAGAGTACACGTTTACACTGTCAGACAACATGTAGAGAGACGGCAGATCCCCCGACAAATGTGCCGCGACCCTTTTCGCGAATGACGTAACCTTCTACGCGAAGCTCGTAGAGAGCCTGCCTCACTGTCATACGGCTGACGTGAAACGCCGCCCGAAGCTGCGCTTCCGATGGAACTACATCGCCGGCGGCAAGGTCACCATGTTCGATTCGATCCAATAGCAGATCCTTGATCTGTTGATATAGCGGAGTGAAGCTCTGACGATCGAGCCTGCAATCTGTAATCGATATTCTCTGCGGTCGATTCGCATGGTGCGCCAAAGTTTCCTCCTCTTCACGATGAGTTATTTCGCTAAGTTGCTGGCGATGTTCTAGTCGCCACGCAGGGCGACTATGGGGTCTATCTTCGCTGCGCGCGTCGCGGGGAGTGCAGATGCCGCGAGCGCGAACGACAGCATGGCGACCGCAGAAAGTATCAGCACAAGTGGATCAAAAGGGTTGACTCCAAAGAGTAAAGAACGCAAGAGGTGAGCTACACCTGTTGCGGCAAGGAGTCCTAAGAGACATCCAACAGCACCGAGCTTCGCGGCGGAGATAAGAACCAGGTGGAGTACGCCCTGGCGCTGACAGCCGAGCGCCATACGTATCGCCATCTCTTGCTCCCGCAACGCAACCGAAAATGCGATTACGCTGTAAATCCCCATTACTGCCAGCAGTAACGCTATCAGTGCAAAGGCTGAAATCAGCACAGTGTTGAACAAGCGCGGGGCTTCGCTACCCGAGATCACATGCTCCATCGTCTGCATCTCGATAAGGGGGAGCTGAGGATCGACATCTCGTACTGCCGCGCGAAGAGAGTTTTCCATTTGTTCGGGTGGTGTGTCGGTGTGCAATACGATGTATCCGTAGGTTGCGGTCAACTCTCCCGCCGAAGCAAAAGCTCCTTCTGATATCGCTTGCTGGGTTACAGGTTGATAGAACTGTTCGGCTGTTCCGGCATCGGGTGATCCGAGCTTTACGTCATCCACTATGCCCACTACGGTCAACCAGGGAGTCGGAGTCTCTTGCATGCCGCGGCGCAATCGTCTTCCTATGGGGTCCTGACCGGGCCAGAGATGTTCGGCCAACTTCCGGTTAACGATCGCAACGAGTTGAGAGTCGGCCTTGTCTGACTCAGTAAAGAATCTTCCTCGCAGCAGGCGGATCCCGAGCGCCTGGAATGGATCGCCCTGCATCAGCGATACCGTCGCCATATTCAGTCCCGCGTCTCTCTGAGGGACATACCCCTCCATGGTGATTGCGATCCCTCCACCATCACCTGCAGCAGGCAGTGAGGAAGATATGCCTGCGGCTTTGACTCCCGGCAGTTGCCGCAGATTCCGCAGCAAGGTGTCAGTAAAGCTATCGACTGCAGACTGAGTCGCATATCGCTTCTGTGGGAGGTCATAAAACGCGGAGAGCGTATGGTCCACCCGAAAGCCGAGATCGACCTGGCGCATCTTCTCGAAGCTACGCAGTAACAGCCCGGAAGCGGTCAGTAAAACCAGGGCGACGGCGATCTCCCCGACAACGAGTGTCGACCGCAGCCTCCCGTGTCCACTCCCCGGAGTGCCGGTTCGCCCACCCTCCTTCAGGGTCTCGTTCACGCTGGTCCGTATGGCGGCGAATGCAGGCGCTAATCCGCAGACTAGACCTGTCAGCACGGCAAGGGCGAGAGCAAAGGCGATGACAGGCCAATCCAATGAGATCTCGTGGACTCGTGGCAAGGTCTCCGGCAGCAGGCTGATGCCGATTCGAATGCAGCCCGCGGCGAGAGCTAATCCGACCAGACCTCCAGCGATACTCAACACCAGGCTTTCGATCATCGCCTGTCGTAGCAGCATAGCGGCGCGCGCGCCCAGAGCGAGACGAACGGCGATCTCTCTTCTCCTGCGAATGGAGCGCACCAGAAGAAGGCCAGCCAGATTCGTACAAGCAATCAGCAAAACAGTTGCAACTGCAATAAGCAGGGTATGGACAAGTGGCCGAGCCTGCGCCACGGTGTCTTCATGCAAGAGCTTCACATCTGACCGAATACGAAGACTCCGCATAAATCCCGGATAGTTACGCATCGTCTCTTCGGCTACCAATTGGGCATCGCTCTGCGCCTGGGCTGGCGTAATGCCGGGTTTGAGACGCCCCACCATGCGAGAGTTCCAGGATGCCGCGTAGCCTGCGGTGAACTCCTCTGGCTGAGGACTCAACGGAACCCAAAGTTCACTATTGTTTACGTGTCCAGGCATCAGGGGAAATTCAAAATCACGCGGCATGACCCCGACCACAAGATAGGGTTTGCGATCGAGAAGGATCTTTGTTCCGAGAATCTTCTCGTCACCATGAAAGCGGGAACGCCACATGCCATAACTCAGTACAGCAACCGACTGATGCTGATCGTCTTCCTGTTGGGTAAACCAGCGCCCCACAAGCGGCGCAACAGCCAGGGCCGGAAATACCTCTCCGCTCATTCTCGTTCCATCGACAAACACAGGGTCGCCGGTGCTGGACAGCTCAAAACCTGCTCGTTGATAGCCGCCGAGGTGAAGAAAGCTATGCGTATCTCGCATATAGTTGCGGATGTCTGGAGTAGTGACGTGTGATTGGGCGCAATCAGTGCAATGCGAGCCCACAAGATCATCGCCAAGGACAACCAGGCGATCAGGATCAGCATACGGAAGCGGGCGCAGCAAAACTCCCTCGACGATCGAGAAGACGGCAGTCGTCGCGCCAATTCCGAATGCCAGCATAAGAATTGCTGTGAGCGTGAATCCTGGTGATTTGCGCAACTGCCGTAAGGCATATCGAACGTCCATCACGGTACTGGCCAGTCCCTGGTAGGCTCGTTCGTTGCGGTGCAGTTGCTTTACCTGCTCCACCCCTCCGTATGCGCGCCTGGCTGCACGCCGGGCTTCTTCAGGAGTCATACCGTGAGCCAGGAAATCGTCTTCCAGGAACTGAAGATGAGCAGTAATCTCTCTATCCAACTCGGCTTCTGCTTTGGAATTGGCGAAGAGGCCAAAGAATCTGAGAAAAATGCGCCTCAGATATTTCATCTCGATGCCTCCTCAACGAGAAGCTTTTCGACCAGACCAGCCATCCTTCTCCATCGCTGGGTCTCTTCGCCAAGTGCCTTTTGGCCAGCTCGGGTAATTGCGTAGTATTTAGCCTCCCGGTTGTTTTCCGTCTTTCCCCAGGTTCCCTTGATCCATCCGTATTGCTCGAGACGTACAAGTGCAGGATAGAGCGTGCCTTGATTGAGATTGAGAAGATTGCCGGAGACCTGCTCAAGCCGGTTTGTTATCTGATAGGCGTGCTGTGAGCCCATGCTGGCAAGTGTACGCAGCACAATGAGATCTAGCGTTCCTTGAAGAAGTTGGATCGATTCGGTTTCTTTACTTGGCATCCCAGTGATCTCTCTTTATGTGAGAGTCGCTCTTCGTCTACTTGTTTGTCAAGTGAAATGTGCCCACATATTACCCCCAAGATCAAGTGCCCGCCAGCCTCCATCGCAAGACGTATTGAAGGCAGAGGCGTAACCCCACTCTCCGATCGCTTTCAGTGTGCTCCTGAAGCGAGCTCGGTCAACGACTTCGCTGTCTGTCTTGGTTCAGAGTGGAGTAATGGCTCCAGATAGTATGTAGTTCCATAGGATGCCACTCTGTGCGCCTCTTATACTTGAGCTGCCGCCTTGAGTGAACGGCGGCGGATCATCCCATTAGTAATGTTGACCACAGGCCAATCCACGCCTCCAGCTCAAGAGCACCTCGAAACGCAGCAGCTCAAGCCAGGTGACACTGACCTAAGCGATCGATTTTAGAAGTTCAAGACGTTCCCCTTAGGTGCGCAATAGCGTGCGAACCTCGAACCGGTACATGTCTTCAAACGTACAAAATTCAGGAACGCCGAGTTCAATCACTGGCGCTGCGGCGACGATGATCGGAAGGTGGCGCTGAAGAATGTTTTGGTATTCTCGTCTTTCTTCAGATGTGAAGCCGCTCATCTGGTATGCCAGACTGATGTGGAATCCGAATGTTGCATGGTTTTTTGCTCGGTAGAGAAACACTTCGTCAGCTAGTCGATCACGGAGCCTACTGAGTCTCAACTTCTCAAAAGAGTCGGCTGGCGCAAGTTGAAGCCCGCTCGCCAACTGGGGAGCAAGGGTCTTCCCGGTGTCCAGCCGGAAACGAATTGGAAGCTCTTCTTGAATTTTGAACTTCGCGAATCTTTGCCCTATGATGCGATTGCATTCCGCTATTGGCGTTGTAATAGGAATGTCTTTAGGCCATTCAGATTTGTTGCGGCCGAGATCATTTACACCGCCCAAGATGGTGGCATGATAACTATCGCTAGGTAAAACCCCTAGCTTAGGCGCGAAAGAGCTTGAACGTAACGAATCCCCGATCGCTGTAACCGCATCGTGAATTCGACTCTGTTGCGGAAGGTGACAGATCACGGTGTTTCCAGCGAAGTTGCGCCGGCTACCATCTGGGTTAAATTTGAGACGTGTGTCTTCGGGTATGACGGCGAGTTGAAGATCATCTCCGCTGGAGAGATGTGATCGGCCTTGCTGAGCCGCCAGCCCAGACGGAAGAACTGCCGCTAAGGAAAACATAGCGGAGCCTAAAACGAAATCACGACGGGTGCGAATTTCCTGGATGGAACGCAATATCTCGATCCTCTCACTTCATAAAATTGGTAGCCATCCGCGGCTAGTTGGAACCTGCTCTAACTCCTTTCAACGGCGAGAAGGAGCCAAGAGGCGGAGATCTGGAGCACCGCCGTCTCTTGGAATTGGGCTAGAAGGCGAACCGCATTGCTATTTGCACCTGGCGCGATGGGAAGACGGCGGAACTGCCGCTGAAAGTCCCAAAACTTGCACTCGGATTCAAGACCCCGGTCGCGCTCACCGTACCGATGTTCGTAGTTGGAGAGATATAGTTAGTCGCATTCAGCACATTGAAAGCCTCAATGCGGAACTCCAGTGTCTGTGCCTCTGACTTGAGCGCAAAGCGCTTATGCGCCGATAGGTCGAACTGACCAAAGGCTGGTCCTCGCAGGTCGTTGCGTCCCGCGTTTCCAAAGAGCTGTGAACCTGCCGGTGCAGAAACTCCAGCAATATTCAGGAAACCACCGACGGCGCTATTCGTCTTGGTAAGTGTGTGCCCATAAACTGCGGCGTTTGTGCTCACAAGATTCGGGCGAAGTGCGTAAGCCGCACTGGTTGTCGACACTACTTGGTTTGAGTTCGGCGTGTATGCCAGATTCAGTGGTACGCCACTCGTCACGATGTTCGTACCTGTCAGCTCCCATCCTCCAAGAACCTGTTGAACAATTCTTGGAGATGCCGATCCAAATCGCTGGCCTCTGCCGAATGGCAGATCGTAAATGAACGAGGTCGTGTCGTTCAGAGGTTGGTTATATCCCGAACGTCCGCGATCTCCAGCGACGTTCCTGATGTTTACAAGTGCGCTGTCACCGTTACCCGTTTCAAGATCGGCCCCCGAAAGGTCGTACGCCGCCGACCAGGTGAACGAGTTGATAAGGAAGAAGCCCTCCGTGAAGCGACGCACAAGTTTAGTTTGCAGCGAGTTATAGGTGAGGAAATTAGCGTTGAGTTCTGTGAGGATGTCTGTGAAATTTGCGATGGGTCTGCGATTGAGCAGAGACGCAGTGCCCGTTGAGGTGCAGGCTCCCGAGGAGATCTCGGTCGCTGTGCAGGTACGGGCCTGGTTGTAGTCGCCCAGAGTTGGGATATGTACGCCGTGACTGCCTACGTAGGCGATTTCAAGCGTCATCTTGAGCGGTAGTTGTTGTTGGATCGATAAGTGATACGCCTGGACGTACGGAGTACTGAAATTCTTTGGCGTGTAGCGGGTCTGAGCTCGTACAGTTGAGAAGTTGCTCGGGCCGGCGAAGTTGGTCTGGTAGCCATCCTGCGTGCGACGGAAGCACTTGGTTGGATTCTGGGTTAGAGAGGTGCAGAGCCCCTGTCCAGGAGTCTGATTGACGGGCAGCGTCGCGGAATAGTTGTTGGGCCCGTTATAGGCCAAGAGGCCTTCTCCGCCGAAGCGAAACAGATAGGCGTAGCTGATCCCATAACCACCGCGAACGACTGTGCCTGGGCGGGCCTGATAGGAGAAGCCCAGACGAGGAGCGAAGTCCTTATAGTCAGGATTTATGAGGGCACGATCCGCGAGCGAGGAGCCGCCGACATAGTGCAATTTGTAGATATGGCCCGGGGTTGTGCTATCGACATCCGTGCCTGTGCCCGCTTGAAGCAGTTGATTGTTGACGGGATCGTAGTTGAGCAGATTGTTGTCCTGCTCATAATAGGGGGACATAAATTCATAGCGGAGGCCAGCGTTAATGGTGAGGTTGGGCAGCGCTTTCCAGTCATCCTGGATGTAACCAAAATGCCAGAAGCGGAGATAGTTCACTTCGTTGAACGCGTTAAGGGCGTAATTGCTCCGCGCGCCGAAAAGGAAGTCCGTCAGATTCGCGGCTTGTACTGTCGTTGCAGCACCGGCCGAACTGTACTGACCAGAGTATGTATCCGACCCGAACTTCGGATGAAAATCCGAGATCGCTTGCGATAGCCAACCGTATTCATATCCAACTTTCAGGCTATGCTTGCCCTTGATCCAGGTGTAGTTCACCTTAGGGTTGGCCTGTGTTGGGTTCGTGAACTGAAGAGCAGAGGCTGACGTGCCGAACTGTGTATAGCCAGTGACGGTCTGCGTATTGAGACCTCCACCGAGGGACGGGTCTTGAGGTACATTAGGTATTCCTGCCAAGAGGTTCGGTTGACCGATAAGTGCGGGTATTTTGCCGCTTCGCGTCCAAGTCTCGCCGAACCGAAACTCCAAGATAGATGTAGGCGATAGAACCCAGTTGTAACCTGCGGCGAGCTGACGAGTGTACGCATAGATGGTTCCAGCGCTATTTCCGCCGGCCAAACCTGGAATGTTAGGTGGCTGAAAGGTCGAAGCCCCACGCTGGCTGTAGCGGAAGAAGCCACTTTGACGTGGGTTTATAACGAAATCGGCACGCCCGTCTCCCTTGTTCTCGAAGTCAGTCGTAGCTGGTAGAGATTGAAAGTTGTTTGCAGTGAGCGCCGCGCCGGGAATGTTGGGGGGCGGCAAGAGTTTGAAGGCCGCCAATGCCACGGGATCGATGTTCGGGTCATTCAGAGGGACTTGGCCGTTGGCATACACTGCCCCGGTGTATGGGTTCTTCACTGGGATAGGACTGCCCGTAGGAGTTCCGTCAGACGTGAAAAGGCCACCAAGTTCAGTTTGGGTCGGAAGATTTGCGGTCATGAGAGTATGAGCGACTGAACGCAGACCTTCATAGTCGACGAAGAAGAAGAGCTTGTCTTTGATGACTCGCCCACCAAGTGTGCCGCCAAACTGGTTTTGCACCAGCGTCGGCTTCACACCTGTTCCGAGGAAAGGTCCAAAGGCGTTTAAGACGGTGTTACGGAGATAGTCGTACGCGCCTCCGTGAAATTCGTTGGCCCCGCTGCGCGTCGTTGCATTGATGATGGCGCCACCTGCACGACCGTATTCAGCGGAGTAATTGTCCGTTTGTACTTTGAACTCCTGAACGGCATCAGACGAAGGGCTGAATGCCTGATTCGAGAACCCTTGGTTTGCTTCTTGATAGGCGTTATTGTCGACACCGTCGAGCTCAAAGTTGTTGAGCTGCGAATTCAATCCATTGACGTTATAGGAGGCATCGCGGGGAGGGTTCGATGTAACGCCGAGCAAAGACTGGCGAACGCCGGGGACCAGCTTCGACAAGTCAGCATACGCGCGGCCATTGAGCGGTAAGGTGACCGCTTCGACCGCCTGAATCGTCTGACCACGGTCGCTTGTGTCGGTCTCCAACTGGCTTGCGGCCCCCGAAACCGTAACACTTTCTGTATTGGCTCCAAGCTTCAGACCAATGTCGACCCGCTGCCGCGCGCCTACCTCAACTGTGAACCGATCGGTGACCGAAGAACTGAAGCCAACGGCTTGGACGGTGACCGTGTAGTCCCCGGGCTGAACATTAGTGAAGTCGTAATTCCCGCTTTCATCGACTTGACGAGTGACCTTGATGCCCTTGGCCGGATTCGTGAGAACAACGGTTGCTCCGGGCACGACCGCGCCGGTTGGATCTTTGACGGCCCCAAGGACCTCGGCGGAGTCAAACTGCGCATGGCAGTACATCGCCGGGCAAAGGAGCAAAAAGAGGATTACAGCATATTTGCGGATGGAATGGTTTGCTAGAGCGGACGTTTTGTCGACGTCGTTGCAGGATCTTGACACGAGCGCGATTTGAAGAACACTTAGAATCACAGCAGCTACTCCTATAAGAACGGCAGTTCGATTTCCGAAGACAAGGCTCGGTGCCTCGTCAAAAACAGGTCGACCCTAGCAGCCGTGTAGGAGGAGGCCAAGACATTTCGCCGCTACGACACCGTTGCGACGTGTAAGTCTATTTTTTAGAACGATGTATCAGCAACTGTGGACAGAAAGATACATAAACGCCAAGTAAATTCGATTGGTGCAGTGTTAATAGAGCTGTGATCTACTTGCTAGGTTTGAAGAGGGTTAAAGATGGCGGCGGTTAGTACGAAGGAGCTCAGGTCATCTCGGGGCGCTGCGAATGATCCACGACGAGCGTTGGTTCAGAGAGTCGTCGAGTCCACGGCGTTTGCCAAGAGTGAGCGACTTTCGACCTTTCTGACCTGCATCTGCGAACTGACCCTCGCTGGCCGGGCGAGCGAAATCAATGAACAAAAGATCGGAACTGAAGTTTTCGGGCGACCGCGCGACTACGATTCGACCATTGATGGCATTGTGAGACCTCAGGCGAGCAGACTGAGACAGCGCCTCGATCTTTATTTCAACGGAGAAGGCGCACAAGAATCACTGCGCATCACGCTTCCGAGAGGAAGTTACGTCCCTGTTTTCGAGCCTCATGCTAACCCAGATCTAGCTCCCATCGTGTCGCCCTCTGAGCCTGAGAGCCCTTCGGCCTCGGTTCCTGGCGAGTCCTTCACAATTTTGCCAAGGGCAAGGAGTACACCTTGGGCATGGATAACCGTTTCTATTCTTTTACTTGCGTTTCTGGCCCTTGGGATCGTTAAAACCGTATCCACAAGGTCTAAGTCTGCCGCCCCACCAGCACCTCACCCCTTATGGAGCCTTCTCTTCCGTCCAGATCAACAAACGATGGTCGTTCCCAGCGACACTGGGCTGGTGATGTGGCGCGGAATCACTAAGCAAAAAATCGACTTGGCGGAATATTTACGCGGCAACTACCGTACCGAAACGGCCGCGGGCAGCGCCTCGGGACAGATGGATGCCGTCGACCTTGCCAGCCGCCGATACACGTCTATTGTGGACCTGGACGTCGTCAAGTCCTTGCAGCATATCGCAGACTCTGAAAAGAGTAAGTTCGACATTCGCTATCCGCGCGACGTTCGTCCGAACGATTTGAAGTTGGGAAGTGCTGTACTTATCGGGGCAGCGGCCGCGAACCCTTGGGTGGAACTTTTTGAGCCTAAGATGAATTTTGTCTTCACGGATGCACAATTCCACCGATACACAGTCTTAAATCGTGTTCCGGTTGGGACAGAACCTTCCAAGTGGAGTGCGGACTATGACGATCCTCATAAACGGGTCTACGGCG
>Ga0302227_10002524_pt1 | contig 12484 bp, 19 predicted proteins | sample II_Palsa_N1_1_FD_193525 | JGI IMG/M metagenome (GOLD analysis project Ga0302227, IMG submission 193525) | Peat permafrost microbial communities from Stordalen Mire near Abisko, Sweden - II_Palsa_N1_1 | ecosystem: Environmental > Terrestrial > Soil > Palsa > Peat permafrost | place: Sweden...
CCTATGTAGATAAAAAAAAATAAAAAATTATAAAATAATAATTGCACAATACCGTGTTGCAGATGAAGGGGTTGCGGCGGCAGAGAAGACCGACTCCATTGCGGCCTCGGTGGCAGCCTCGACGGCGGCGGCCTCGACTGCTGCCCCGGTTGCCTGGGCAAGCTGGACCTCGGTCGTGCCATCGACGCCGGGCGGGATCGTCACCTGGATGGCGAAACGAGCGGGCCAGGTAAGCACAAACATGGCCTTGCTGGTCCGTGATCGGCGCGACCAGTGGAGGGAACGGGCCACAATCGACTTGACGTCGTCCAGGGTAATCCAGAAGCGTGGCCGATCAGAGACGACGGACTGTTCCTCCTCGTCGTCCCGGTGCTCCGCCTGCTCCTCCTCCTCCCCCTCAACAATGATCGGCAGAGTTGCAGGGGCCGTCGTGTCAAACGTGTCTGGGCCATGGCGCGCTTGGACGGGCAAGGTCCCTGTGGGCAGCATGGGTGGCTCGAGCGCAAAGTCGTCCTCTTCTTGCTGGTGCTGGGGCGGCTGTTCGCCCAGGGCCGACCAACCCTCCGCGGCCGTGGTCAGCGGCGTCTCGATGCCAAAGATCCGATCGAGGATGCGGGTGACGTCGTCCAGCGTGAAGTTGGGCGGCAGCGACGTGATGGACGTCCGTGGCGTCAGTTGGGCTGCCGTACGCGGTGTCGCCATGGCCGGTGTACGCGGCGTCATCGGTGTTGAGCTCCTCCTCCTCAGGACGGGTGAGTGAGCAAGGGCAAAGGAGTGGCGCTGCGGGGTCGTCAACAGCATCGGTCCAGGCAGGGCAAAGTCGCCTTCGTCCGCGGCATGAACAGCGGCCGCGGTGGACGCGGCGACCGATCTAAACAGGGCAGGCGACGGTGCGATAGAGAGGCCCGTGGCGGAGAGAGCAGGCGATCGCAGGGCGGCATTGGTGACTGCAGACGCTGCTGCCACGGCCGCGGTGGAGGCCATCAGTGTCGGGATGCGAGGGGTCCTTGGGCCAGAATGCTGCTTGCTTTCGAGGGCGAAATCGCTTGGACGCAGAGGCGACAGGACAATGTTGGCCATGGGGCTGAGCTGCTGTTGTTGCTCGGATGCGGCGGTTGCGGGCTGCGGCGACGTGACGTCCTCCATCTCGTCGTTGAGGAAAATCATCGGAATGCCGTCTGCTGTTGCCTCAACTTCCGCTGCCGCCGCTGGTGCCTTGACCGGCGGTTCGATCTGGACGGCCTGCCCCTCCTCCTCCTCCTTGGCCGAGCTCTTCCGCACCCGCTGCTGCGAGCGCCCCAGCAGCTTGGCCAGTCCCTCGCGGTAGTTGTCGCCGATGACCGTTCCGACAAAGACGACGTAGGCCACCACAAACAGCAGCGGCTCCCACACGTACACCTTGCCGTCGAGGCACATGCCCATTATGCCCAGCACGGCCGATCCGTACAGGATGATGTCACGCAGGAGCGGCAGGCGCAGGGCCTGTGCCCCGCTCCGTCCCCGCGCGAGCACGACGACCCAGCCAAACACAAACACGGTCACAAAGAGGCCTGCCCCGGCCAGTGCGCCGATGACGAGCTGCACGGCCGAGCCGCTGACGCCCGCGATGGCGGTGAAAAAGTCGGGTGCGCCGTTGCCCAGGGCCAGCAGCGTCACGCCCGCCAGCTCGGGCGACATGCGCATGGCCTGTGCCACCACGGCCAGCACGACCGAGAACAGGCTGGCGGCGTACATGATCATGAAAAACAGCAGGCACATCCACAGGGCCATCAGCACGCCGCCCAAGCCAGGCAGGCCCGCAAACGTGCAGTAGTACACGCTCATGTAGTCGATCATGCCACCACCACCACCCGCCGTGCACCCGCCCGCCCTCACAAACGCACACTTGTCCTGCGCGAACGGCAGTTGCGCACATGTCGCCACCGGACTGCTCCCGCTCCCGCTGCTGCTGCTGCTGTTGTTGTTGTTGTCTGCTGCCGCTGTCGCCACTGCTGCTGTCAGTGCCATGGCCATAACCACCGCCAACGTCACCCACCGCCGGAGCATCGCGGGCTGTCGCGTGGCGTTCGGGAAAGTGTGAGAAAGGGGGTGGCAAATTCATGACCCGGGGCCTACACTCGGAAAAACCCGTTCAGCATGGCCGACGAGGAAGGCGCGACGCCGCGTAAGTGCTGCGGGAGGGGACCGGCAGCGCAGAGAGCGTCGCCGATCAGTAGTCTCTCTTTCTACTCCATCTGTCTCTGTCTCTGTCTCTCTCTCTCTCTCTCTCTCTCGTTCGTTCTACTCCTGCTGTCCCTCTCGCTTTTTGTGCGCAATCCCTGAACGTGGTCATGTTTACGCCGCCGTAGTGGAGGTGCTGCAGGGCGCGGCCAAGCGCGACAACTTTGAGATCGCACAGGAGACGATCAAGAACAATGCCGGGATCGACGTCAATAGCCAGGACGGCCTGGGCAACACAGTCCTGCACTACTTGTGCGTTTTGGCTTTTCCAGTGTTCGCTATTAATAGATTGGTTACAGTGCGCAGTACGGCAATGCCGAGGCCGTCGAGTACCTGTTGGCGATCGATGGGCTCAAGCTGAACGCGCAGAACCGGTACTTGCGAGACGCAAAGACAATAAATGTTTGCTGAGCGCAAAAAAGACAATGGAACACGCCCATCCATCTCGCGGCAGAGAACGAGCAGTTCGAGGTCGTGCGGTTGCTGATCGAGAAGGGCGCCAACCCACAGCTGAAGAACAAGCAAAAACAGGCGCCCGTCGACATTGCCGGGACCGACCAAGTCAAGGTTTGTATTTTTCTATTTTCTCTTTTGTTTATGTTTGGCGGCATACTAGGAACTCATCCAATCGGCCATCTTTGCCCGACAGATCGATGTCTCGCACGATGTAGCAGCAGATTCCGACGACGACGAGGAGGACGAAGAATAAACATGATAAAGCAGTTTTCCCCCCCTTTTTTTTTTACTCGATTACAGATTACAGAAAATTATTTGTGATCGAACTTAGTACCAGGGTGCAAGACCCTGCCAGCAGCGCGAGAGGATGGTGGGATCGGTCGCCTGGTCGATGAGGCACTCGACCTGGGTCCACGCGTCCTTGCACTGCTTCTTGTTCTCGGGCGCGGCGCGAACGTTGACGCCGGGCACGCCCACGAGCACCTTCTTGATGCCGTCAAAGTGGGCAATGACGTTGGGCTGGGTATTTTTGGCAAGTTCCATCTCGGTGATGACGGTGGGGTTGTAGCGCTCCAGTTTCATCCGCGCCAGCTTGAGTTTTCCGGCGGCGTACTGCCCAATGTTGTTCGGCTTTTGAACCTTGGCCGTGTTGGCGGCGGCCTCCAGCTTGCGGAGCTCCTTCTTCCAGTCCATCAGCGGGTCCTTGAGGAACACATCCATGGCATTGAGCAGTCGCTCCTTGTACTGTTGGAGTGCTGCAGAAAATAATTAAAGTGAATTAAAATGTTATTATTGGTTACATACTCGCAAGAGAGTTGGCCATGGTCGATGTGTAGATGCCGCCCGTTCCCAGGGGCCCCATAAAGTTGCTCATCAAGCGGGTGAGACGGAACGGAATGAGCTCGGGCACGGGCAGGTTTTGCGTTGCCGATCCAAACGAGTGGCCGAAGTCGATCGGGACAAGCTCACCCTGAAAGATAAAAAAAAAAAAATTAAATTAAATACCGGTTTGATCGTACCACACTCGTGTCCAGCAAAAAGTTTTCCAAGTGACGATCGCCCACGCCCAAGAGGTAGCTGCACGTGTTGATCACAGCGAGACTGCGAGTGAAGCGGTTGCGAAGCACCAAGTAGGCCTCGGGCGAGGCAGCCAGCTCCAAAAAGTATGTGTGCAACAGGTTGCTCTCCAATTTTGCGTACAGCTTGTTCATGTGGACAACGCAATCCTCGCGTGAGCGCTCCTTGTACGACAGCAGGTACGCCGCCATTGCACGTGCCGGCGTCAAGTTGATGAACGAGTTGAGTGACTCTTGCATCTCGCGGTAGTTGGACTTGTTTCGGTCACGTTTCTCAGTGATATCACGGAGCGTGCGTGTGTTTTGCAGCCATTCGATCACACCAAGAGTGCTTGTCATTGGCACGACCTGTCCAATATAGCTATTTTTTAATTCTTTGCAACCTGGATATTTTTTTTTACCTGGTAGGTCCGCACAGTCGGCTGCGATTTGCGCTGGAGGATGTCGTTCATGACGGTGAAGAGCTGCTCGATGCGCTGATCCAGACGCAAGTCCTCGCCACCCTTGACCAAATACATGTGCTCCTTGCCGTCCGAGCTCAGGATGGTCAGGCGCTTGGGCTTGCGGATCGAGCCCAGGATGAGGATCGTCTGCTTAAAGCTGTGGATCGCCTCGTGCTCGTGAGGGTTGGGGCGCTGCATGCCCGAGTACTGGCCTGGTAGCTCCATTCGCTGCACACACACACACACACACATATTATTCAAAAAAAAAAAATTAAATTTCCTTTTTGGGGGTGGGTGGGGGACGTACGTCGCGGATGGACCCAGCGATGAAGTTGGACAGGAAGACCGAGTACTTGCGGAGCTCGTCGTAGCCGGCTCCTCGCTTGATATCACCCAGTTTCAACTGTGCAAACTTGAGCAGCGGCAGGTTCTTCTCGTTGAGTTGCTCGCCCTTTTGGCCCACGACCTGAACAATCTTTGGACCGGCCTTTTTGGCAAAATCCTTGTCTGCCATTTGCGTTTTTAATGAACCAAGGAGATCCACAAAAAGACTGACATACGGATCTGCTCAGCACCAGCGTCGCCGGCATTGTTGATAAACTGGCGCTGAAGGAAGGCAAACTCGCTCTGGAGGTACTGCTTCTTGTCTGCCTCGCTCGTGAGGCGAGCGAGGCGGTCGATGACACGCTCGATCCAGTCGTCGAGGATGTGCTCGGGGTTGCTCAAGAGGACGAGGCTGTCGACGAGCTGTTTGTGGATCTTGGACTCGAGCTTGGAACGGATCTGCTGGACCTGTTGCTGCTGATCGCGCGTCGTCAGCTCATAGGACTCGCTCGAAATCATGAACGGGTAGCGGACTGCCTCGGGGTACTCTGTGACGAGGCGGAGGACTACACCATGAACTGCTGATGCTCTATATTGATCACATTTTAAGAGAAACTCATAATTAAAAAAAAAATGCCATACTCGGGCTTGTCCAGGAGGGCGACGAGCTGCGGAATCCACTTGATGAACATCCACACGGGGACATCGCGTGCTCCCTTGACAAAGCGCTCCTTGATGGCGGGGTAGCGCTCAAACATTTGCATCGTGCGCGGCAGGAGCTGGACGGCATCCTCTTCAAAGCCGAGCTGGAGGCAGGCCAGGAGCTGGTCGATGAGGACGGCGGGGTAAACTTCGCGCTCCTTCTTGAGCGGCACACCATCATCCTCGTGCTGGCGCAAAAAGTGGTCGCAAAACTTGACAAGGGCCAAGCTGACCGACTGTCGCAGGTCGATCTCGTCCTTCCCCTTGATATCGCCGCACTCACTCGACGCGTGGTCGTAGCTGTTGAACGTCAGCTGCTCGAGCTGGTGCAATGCCTTGTCGCGGCTCTTGGCATTGGCGGGCGATACCAACGTAGCAAAGTCGGGCACAGTGCCGTTGCTCAGCACCTCCCACAGCTTGTCAGACGTCTCGACTTGGTCCAGGAGCGAACGGCACACATCGCCCTCAAACAGCTGCCACTTGACGCGGTCCTTGGTCGACACGAGCTCGCCCACAGACTTGCGTGCGTCCTGGATGAGTTTGACGATAGCTGCGCCACCGGCCCCGTGATCGCCATTGTTGAGCTGCCAGTTCGATCGCTGGAGCAAAAACTGCATGTTGAGCATGTTGATCGTGCTGTTGGAGTAGCCGGGCCGCTCCTTGAAAATCTTCTTGATGGTGCTGTCGGCCATGGGCCAGTTGTTCTGGCTCAGCGATGCGCCGATGAGGCTCTGTCGGTACTTGGTCAACTTGTCGTGCAGCCGGTCCTGGATCTCATCCACCGTCGCGGGAATGCTCTAAATTTGTTTGAAAGATAAATTAAATTATTTTAATTAAAAAAAACGGAATTTTTCTTTACCAAGGTCTTGGCAAGATCGGTGGCAATGGTCTTGTCGACGTTGATGACTTTGGACAGGTTGTTGAACATGGTCCGGCGGTTCTCGACAATGTCGTCCCAGGCAAAGCTGACGGCATCCGACTCGCTGGGGAAGCGCACGTCCCAAGATTTGATCAAGTTGCCAATGGTCTCGCCCTGGTTACGGATGTTTGCGACACGAGCCTGTGCAAACTCTTCCAGCTCCACAACCGTCTGGAGCGTTTGGAGCATCCTAAGCCATCAGGAAAAAAAGAGGTCAAAATTATTTTATTTTTTCACCCAACCATACTTTTCACGAGTCGCGTGCACGAGCATGTGCAGGTTAGACCAGTGCTTGATGAAAAACTGGTAGTACTTGTACGCAAAAGTGCGCACACGGCCGAGGTCGCCAGTCGTCGTCAGGAGAGTCAGGAGCTCGGCGCCATACTTTGCAATGGTCTCATCCACGTGCTCGCTGTCTGCCGCTGGCTCGAGCAAAAACTTGACCACAGGGTTGGGGTTGTCGTTCGTCCACTGGCGGTAGTGCCTGCGATCGTTCACCTTTTCATAGTAGCCCTCGTACATCTTGACATGAGACCGGGCAAAGAAGGAACGCTGAAAGTGTATTTTTAAAATTTAAAATCCATCTTTTCTTCAGGGAAAAATACCGTTTGATCGGTAAAGTCGTTGGCGTAGAGGATCTCGATCGTCGAGTTTTGCAGTGTGTCCCAGTTGCCCATCTGGTCCACGCAGATGAGAGCACGATTCTGCCAGATCGCCATTTCGCTGGCGTCTTGGCCATGACCGACATCCTTGAGGGCATCACGGTACGTCTTGAACGCAGCCCTAAAGTCACCGTTCTGCTCCTGTGTCAGGCCTGTGCGAGTCATGTCGCTCTTGGCCAGGGCGATTTTGTAGATTTCCTAAAGTGAAATAAAAAAAAATATTTTTTTTTTTTTTGATTCTTTCTAAACTCATTTCCTTTTTATTTTTTTATTTATTCTTTACCTGAACAACCGAGACCTCGTCAATATCGCCGTTGAGGATGACAAGTTGCTCCCAGGCTTGCAGGACCTTCTCGTCTATGACATCGGGAGCTGGCGCGACAGCCTGACTCGCCTGTGACTTTTTCGAGCGGCCACCAGTGGGGGCTGCAACCACAACGTCCGCGTTGGGCCTGATGTACTTTTCCAGGGCTAGGATGCCCAGATGGAAGGAGGACGACCTGTGCCCTGCCTGGCCGATTATCAAGGGGGACATGGCTTTTGGCAGAAAAAGAAGGACACAGTTGACAACGATTACAAATAAATAAAAATAAAATACCTTCTTGGACATGCTCATCGTTGATCTGGATCTTGAGCAGACTGCTCACAAACGGAGGGAAATACTGTTTGGAGTGGGCCAACATTTTGGCGATGCTGCGGCCAATCTTCTTTCGTCCGGACACGTCCAGCTTGGACCTAAGCACGCCGACGTAAAAGCTGCTAAAGACGAGCTGGGCGATCTCAGTGTCCTTTTGTGCCAGAGCTTGCAGAGGCAAGAGGATCTACCGAGCATAAATAAATAAAGAAAATAAATAAACAATTATAGTTTTCTTTTTTGTTACCTCGCTGTTTTTGATCTCCACGTCAGGAAGCTCGCCGAGACGGTACTCGCGATAGACAGAGACCTTTTTCTGGCGCTGCTCGACACGGAGACGCTGGACAGTCTCGTCACGCTTGCGCTTGAGCTCTGCTTGCTTGATCATGAGGGTTTGCACCGCGTCGCTGTTCTTGGTGAGGCGGCGGCGCATCTTGGCATACTTGGACTCGGGCGTCTGCGATCCGTGGGACGTGAGGCGATGGCTGGTCAGCCCCATGCTACCCACAGAAAAGATCATGGTTGACTGCGTCTGTGTGTTGCTACCCAGCAGGGACAAGTCCAGCGAACCCATCGAACCGGGAATAATGGACTGGGTGAGCGAAAAGTCGCCCGTCTGGGTCGCGCGCACGCCGTCCTCGTCGATTAGCTGCACAAAAAAAAAAAGTTTTTTTTTTTTTTTTTTTAAAAAAAAGTATAAAGAAAAAAAATATTCTTATATACGCTCAGATAGTCCTCCTGGCTGCTTTGCGTTTGAGCAAACATGGGCATCATGGGCATGGCCTGGTGGTGCCACGACAGGTCGAGGGGGCGCTTCGAGTACGCGACGGCCTTGTCGTTTTGCGCGCCCGCCATGGCCTTTTCCAAAAAGTCCTTGCCGTTGCGGGTTGTCTCGAGCAGCAGCGACGTGGCATAGTTGAGGTAAAAGTGCTCGACTTCGGGCACGTACAGGTCCTTGAGCACAAACTCGATGCGGGCCATTGTCTCCTGGGGCATGCGCGAGTTCTTGTTCCAAAAATCCATCATCTTTACACGGATGAGCTCGCTGTCGTCCGTAAGGCCCTTGAGCAACTCGCGCTTGACCGCGGTCGTCGTCTCATCGTCAAAGAAAGCCGGGGCTGCCTGGTTGTGCTTGGACTTGGACGTGGTGCAGCGATGGTCATAGAGCCAGGCAAAGAGATCGTAAAAGGCCACACGACAGCGCATGCTCTGGTGGCTGGGGAAGCTCGAGATCGCCGTGCCCAAGAACTGCTTGATCTGCTCGCTGGTTAAGACCTTGATGACCTTGCTGAGGATCTTGAGCGTCGTCAGCTGGATTGCTTCGTCCGTGTAGCGCAGGAGGCCAAGGATGTCGTTGTTGACGAGGTGAGCGTGGATCTCTTGGGCTCGCTCCTCAATGTCGGCGCGCAGGAGGATCACCTCAAGGGCCCAAAGCTTGAACTGGCCACGGTACCGCGCCAGCCGATCAAACACAATGTTCAAAAAGTGGTCCGTGAAGACGGCATAGTTGCGCGCGATCTTGTGCAGGCAGTTGATCAGCCGGTCGCCGTCCGTCGGTTCGGTGCTCTTGAGGATAGACTTGAGGTACGTCTGCGAGCAAAAATAAAAAAATAAAACATGTGGTAAAATAAAAATAAAAAAAAACATCTGCTTACCTTGATCTGATTTTCGACAATGTCGATTACGCTGTACAGGGCGGGATCCTCCAAGGCCTGCTTGAGAACCATGCCGCAGACCTCGGCGGCAGACGCGTACGTTTCGCTGTGCTTGAACCCGAGGTTGGCCACGAGCTTGGACCAAAAATCATCCTCGCGGACCCCGCCCGCCTTCTCCTTGATGTAGGGCACCATTTGGTTGGCGACAATGACACCGAGCAGCTGGATGCCCACCATGTTGTCCTTCTCGTCCTTCTTGGTGGTGCGCGTGAGCTGCCTGTACAGGGCCGATGTGTCCACCTCGAGGATGTCCTTCCAGTTCTCGCACAGGCCTTTGACAATCTCGAGATTCATGCGCAGGACCGCCCTCGTTCCGCCAGAGGTCATGTTGGACATGAGGTACGAGAGCAGCTTTGAGGCCGCCTCCTTGTCCTCATCTGTGTTTTCCGGTCGCAGGACTTGCCAGACCGGTGGCCTCTTGTTCTTGGGGTCCCGGGTACCGGGGGTGGCGCCCATCGTGGCGTTACCACCAGCAAGCTCCACGGCGTCCTCGTCGTCATCCGGTCTATTGTCGCTGTTGGCGTCGGGCACCTGCTTGGTCGACCAGATGATGAGCACGTTGCAAATGTCCTGGACCATGTAGTTGATGCCTTCGCCCTCCGAGGAAGTGTTGATGGCCAGCTGGGCCAGGCCGCGCCAAAAGTCCTTGGCGTAGGGCTCGAAGACGGCAGGGCGGTTGATGACGAGCTTGGCCACAACAAGCCTGTGGTTGATGTGGCTCGTCGGGTCGGTCAGGGTCAGCAGGAGCTCGCCCATCCACGCAGGCATCTTGAGGTTGGCCGCGTCCGGCGGCGTCACAGACTTGTGCAGGATGTCGATAGTTTGCAGCATCTGAAGCATCATCGGGTTGCGGTTGATCTCGTCCAGCTCAATGTCGTCCAAAGTTCTGGAGGAGGAATCGTCATCACGTGTGGAGTTGGGATCGTTGGTCTTGTCCTTTTTCGATGCTGCTGCTTTCGGTGGTGCGCTCGCCGCCTTGCCATCCGCCGACTCGCCGCCCTTGTCACCGTTGGTCGTGGCAGAGATCACGAGACTCACGCTCTGGCTGAGGCTGCTGTCGGCGAGGTACTGCGACGACAGGTACTGGATCGACTTGCGCCCCCTGGTTTCAATCTGTTCGGTTCGTTGGTTGTTCTTTCCCGGGAAACAAAGGAAACATTAGTTAACCACGTTCCGAATTGAAATCATCCAAAGTTACCACAGAACGGCGCTCAAAGCGCTGCTTGAGCTCGACGGGGAACACAAAGGGATCGTCGGTGTCCACGTTGACCTTCCACGTCTCTTGGTTGTTCTTGAAGAGCATGCCGTGGAAGAACTTTTCCAGGGACTGGGTCTTTTGGATGACGGCACAGGCGGCGTTGTAGGCGGCGCAGAGAAAGTCCTGGCGCAACATCCGCTCGGGCGAGCCGCGCGCGTTGTCTCGGCATGTGAAGACCTTTTTGCGTGTGTTTTGATAGGCGCTGACGGCGCTCATCGTGAGTTTCCTCGGCTCGGCGACCTTGGTGTGGGCAGAACGGTTGTACGCGACAAAGAGACGGCCAGTCTCGGTCGTGAGTTCCTTGGCCGCGACGTTGGCGTACATGAGCTGGAGGAAGGAGAACGCATTGATGCGCTCAATGATGTCGTCGCGCATGTCTTCCATGTACGAGTTGCTGAGCTGGCGCTCGAGCGTCTCAAACACCTCGGCAATGTGCCGCTCAAAGAAGGAGATGAGGACCGACTCGGGCACGCGCACGAGCATCGGTGCAATCATCCGCTGAACGATTGTCCGTCTCTGATCGCCCGAGTACGCAGGGTCCTAAAAACATTTTTTTTTTTAAAAAAAAACCGGGTCGGGGTGGGATTAATCATTTGTATGTTTGCATTTGTCAACATACCTTGGACATTTGGAAGAGCTTGCTGATGGCGTCGAGGAGCTTTTTGGCATTGTCATCGGTCGCGATCGTAAGGCCTGTGACCATGTGACCCACGACGTACTTTGCGAGGGCTGCGCTGATGTTTGCCTCGTGGATGTGGTCCGGCTCACGGCAGATCGCTGGGACGAGGGTCATGAGAAGTGCCGGGCTCTTGGAGGTATACAGAGCCTCGAGGATCTTGTCCAGAGCGGTGATAAACTCGGTGAACTGGACCGTGCCCTTTTCATACTCGCGCGATGACACGGGGAACTGATTGATGACCATGGCCGAAACTTCGGCAAGGACCGACTCGATGACGTCGGCGTGATCGCACACGAGAATGTTTGGCAGGAGCACAAAGGCGTCCGTCTTGGTGACGAGCGGCTCGCTGCGGTTGATCAGGTCCACGTAGCCCTGGCAGTACGACTTTACAAAGTCCATCGAGGCCCTTCTCAAAATGTTGCGCTCCAGCTTGAAAAAGCTCGTCCACACGTTGAGACGAGCGGTGTAGCCAAGGCCCTTGCGCAGCACTGCCAGATAGCCGCCCGAGCGAGTGACAATATCCAAGAATGTCAACCTGGAGGACTACTGTAAGCATCAAAGAAACAGAAATAAATCCTCCTACCGCTCATTGATGTAGCGACGGTGACCGATGAAGAATGAAAGGATGCCTTCCATCTGGTCCAGCAGGACGGGATCTGTCGGGTGGGCCTGGAGATGCTTGGTATAGACCTCAAAGTGGGTGGCAAAGTAAAAGTGGATGTCCTGGGCAAACAAATTTAAGAAAATACCGATAAATAGTCGTTGAAGCGTGGATACAAGTGCAAACTGGGCCGCAAACTGCTGAGATGATGTTGCTGGAGAGCCCAGGGAAAGAACAGGCAAAGGATCCGCGTCGGCGGCCTTGCGTTTCTGAGTGGATACCGCGGCCAGGGTCACGTGGCGCTTGTCCAGCAGCTTTGCCACGAGCAGTTGCTCGGCGACAGGATCTTCAAAGCAGAGTCGCAAGAGAGCGGACGCAAGGCTTGTGCACTGTGGGTCCATCTTGTTGGCGGGGACAGCCGTTGCCTTTTGGAACATCTGCTCGCTCAACTGCTTTCGCGACGCGCCTATCGATTGCAGCACGCTGTCGAGAACCTTTGCCTCGTTGAGAAGATTGAGCCCTTGGACAACCTAGGTTGTCTATCGCTTTAGTGAAACCAAATGAATTTGCCAAACCTGATGGAAGTGGACAAAACGCGTGTTGTCGTCCAACAAGTTGAGACGCTCGAGGTTCATTGAGGGATCTTTGACCAGCTTGGCCAGCTCGGAGATGACAAGGTTGCGACCAGCCGGCTTGAGTTTCTCCTGCAGCTTATTGAGGAGAGCCAGCGAAAGCTCGGGCAACTGCAAAAACACCCAAAAAGCAATATTTTATTACTTGAAAAAACGTAATTCT
>Ga0302227_10002525_pt1 | contig 12484 bp, 11 predicted proteins | sample II_Palsa_N1_1_FD_193525 | JGI IMG/M metagenome (GOLD analysis project Ga0302227, IMG submission 193525) | Peat permafrost microbial communities from Stordalen Mire near Abisko, Sweden - II_Palsa_N1_1 | ecosystem: Environmental > Terrestrial > Soil > Palsa > Peat permafrost | place: Sweden...
CCATCGGCTACCGTCACTAGTGCCCGAAGGCCCGGCATTATATCTACATCACGGTGTTGTTCGTCGAGTATCTCCTTGCTGCCTTCTAAATCCAGTCTCATGACGGTTGGGTCGGAGCTGTCTGGCACCAATGCTAATCTATTCAATACCCTAAATGCGGAATCAATCAAGGGCATATTCTGAGCCAAGTCCAGGTAGATCAGGGGGGAAGTTGGATGCATTTTTAGAGAAATGGCGCAGGCAATGGTCCAGTTCACCCCACCAGTGATCAGGCACCCAAGTGATGATACCAGATGGCGGAGTCTGAGGGCATTACCCAAGTAGATACGATTCTGCCTGTCCCGTTCGCGGAGCCATTCAATAGCGACTATCCCCAGATTTGTCTTCACTGGGTCGGGTTTCTGAATTTGTGGAGACTTTCCAAGACGGATCACATCAAGGCCTAGTCCATGCTTCGATATTTCCACAGGGAGTGACGCCTGCTTCTCTTGATCTTCGATTCGGGAAAATCTGTCTATCTCGGGAACATTGGCCCAGCCGTACTCCTCATCATGCTTGAGTCCAACGCTTCCCAAGGAAAGGATTGATGACCCTGTTGATGCCAGCACGGTGGCATCTCCTGAAGCAAGTGCTACAATGGTTGCCATCCACGTAATTTCCGCAGAAGACAAGGATGCATTTTCAGGTAAGTTCAGCTTCAGCTCAGTCTGTCCAACGTTTAGAGTGATTGCCAACTTATCTGCAGGGCTAAACGACCCCAGTGCGTTGACGACAGCAAAAGTTTGCTGGTGTAATGGAACCATTAGCTTGGCCAAGCCTACAAAATGCTTCAGGCTGTAAGTGACTGCTGCCCTAGTTCCTAGCTGGCTGGCATCAAAGTCAAATCTTCCGGCATAAAAGTATGGATGAGAATGCTTCACGTGCTCTTCCCAATGGCGCATCCTCTTCTCCACGGAACTGGCCTTGTCACCGGGGATCCACCGAGAGGTCAGCAAGTGAGCGGTGCCTAAGAATGGACTGTTGAATCTGATAATTGTGGTAGCACCATCGTCGCTAACTCTAGCCGTCGGGTCAGCTGTGACTGGTGCGAGAAAGAGAATATTTTTACGACCCATCCAGAATTCGTGTGCACACCAAGCGCGGGAGAACCATCTGGCAGTAAATATTTTGGTGACGGCCTCGAAAAGGTGTCCTTCTTTCTCGCCCCACTCGAATTTCTCGATTTCCCAGACGTTTTCGAGGGAGGCCATCGTTTTCTCTCTGAGGTAGGTGCCAAAATCTACGAGAATTGCCATGTCTTTGACACTTAGGCGGACGTCCTCGAGGCAGACCGTGGTCACTCTGGCATTGGAGTACAACAGATCCATCATGCCGATGGCAACTGCTTTTTCATTTTCACTGCTCTGGTCGATACAGTACTGGTCAATCCACAGTGGTTCGACTTCGCTTGCTCTCTCCTCTAGGATGGCGGCAAACATCGCTGGCATCAATGGTGGTTTCTGGCCCCTTGCGGACCTGACAGAAGTAGACTGTAGCCCTAATGCAGGCTCCCAGGTATCGTAGTGCCAGCAATAACTGACTGCAATATACGAAGACGTCTTCGTTGTATCTGGTGCTTCCACCTTGGAGGGGAGCAATTTTTCTTTGCGCTTTGGCAGGCAGTGAATCCCTCTGAACTTAAAATCGCTCAAGCTGGTATCACGACAGGTCAGTCGATCCGCGGTCCACCCATCGAGGGCTCGCACAGCATTGAGTAAATCGGCTCCATAAACAGCATTATCTCTGGTAATCCTAGCGGACGGCTTCAGAAGGCGGCTGGCCACTTCACCGGGGATTTCGAAGGTGGCAGCATTGCTGCCTGTACCGTGGATTGGATATTGGCGAGCTTCACAGAAAGCGCGCCAAACCCAGGACTCTATCGTTGTACTCATGGTACCGAACTTATTTATTTATTGTAGCACTTGTAAGGCATAGAGCACGTGGATTGAGTGCAATCGTAGTAAACTGTCAGTTTAATTTTGAAGAGTGTGAAGTGTGGAAGAGCTTGTTGATTCTCCGCTCAATAGCCTCCAGCCTGCGATCCATGACCAATTGTACGCGCAAAATGAAGCAATCAGAACGCCCAAGTTTTGGTTTCAGCCCTATGATTTGCTCGCTTAAAAGACACGGTCCAGTCCAAAGCTGGTGGAGCTGATCGGATAATGTGAAACTCATTTTGGCCTCCTATCCGTTATGCTGCGGAGCAGATCTCTACAATCACCTACCTACTACGGGCATGATGTATCGAAATTTGGTATTTGTTAAGTGCCGAGATGGAAAAAAGGAGCGAAGTGGGTGCAAGTGACAAGGATGATGCAAGAGAAGAGGAATGGCAAAATGAATCCCTTCCCCTTACTTTTAGCCTCGTGACTTTGTTAAGAAAAGCACCAATCACCCAAACTTCAACAGGATGACAGAATGATTCATTCATACCATGCATTCTTCTACCTTTACAAGCTGGTCTTTTGCCTCAAATTTTGTTTGCCAGCAATAATACACATAAAGTAAGCCTCGCCGCAATTGCAATCCATGCAGCAGCAAAGCCAACGTCCTCTTATGCTAAGAGGATCCCTGTATCCATCCAGTTCTATGTTTGCTCGTTCTTCATCATACACTCCGCAAGCCCATCCGGTAATGCAGTTCATAGGCTCATTTCCTCAAGTATCCAGTCTACCCTCAGGTGCTCAGTTCCCTCGCAACGCCACAGTAAACGAAAAGCAAAAGAAAAATTCAGGCAAGTAATACAAATGTACAAGAAACAAAACTGTTGGTAAAAGCAGTCAAATCACCACGCATAACCGCCTCCAACTTCGTCATCATTGCCATTCCAGTCTTCATCTCCACTCGGCTCCTCATCCAAGAAATCTCTCTCGGTCACCTGGTTCTCGGTTGGTCGAAGATTATCAATCCTAACCTCAACAACGTCACACATGCCCTGAATCACTTTCCTGACCTTGCCTTTACCCTTCTTGGCAATCAACGGCTCGTCATCTGATGAATCATCGGAAGGCTTGGGAGAAGACGTGAGATCAGGTGTGTGGATGCCGGCGGTTGTCTTTAGAATGCTGAGTTCGCGCTCGAATTTGAGACGACGGCTAGCTTCACGAGCAGAGATGCGCACTTCTGGTCTGACTGAGGTCTCGGCTTCAGAGTCGGAGGATTCGGCGTATTTGCCTGGTTGAGGATGGCGAATGCGGGTTGAGCGGCGGCTTGGTGGTGAGCCTGCTTTCTTTACCGGGGACGGACCAATATTTGAGGAAGTAGTCGACTTTGCACGCAGAGACTTGTGCTTTCCTTCTGCGATGGCATTCTCGGCCTTAGTGGGCTCCTTCTTGGGAGCAGGAAGGGCCAATTCATCCATGGCGCTTTGAATACTGACGTGCTCCATAGGAGGTTCGGAGACTCGCTTGAATACACGTGCCAGAGATCCAACCCACTTGTCCCGGAAGGAAGCTCGATCACGCCAGCCAATGTTGAGAATTGCTTGAATTGTCAATCGGCGAAGATCGGGAAGACCGCCAGCACTATCCAACAGACTCTGGAAGAACATCTGGGCTGCAGGAATCTCCCATTTCCTCAACTGGACTAACTCAATGGTCTGAAGCGTAGTTGGCCAGACAGGAACTTGCTCGGGCAACAAAAGCTGTTCATATTGAGGGTCTGAATCTCGATATGTAGCGTGCAGGTTGAAGTACATAAGGCTCATTCGGAGGACACAAAGATTTGGGCATGCTTCACCAAGAAACGGAAGAAAGGCCAAATTAAGCGACTGGCAATGATTGAGTGTCAAGACGCGAAGTTGGCGACCATGTGTAAGAAGGAAATTGGCCAGATCATCAGCGATAACCTCCCAGCAATTGATCAGCTCAAGGTTGCGTAGGTTTTTGGGCAGGAGGGGCAGCAACTTCGAGTTACAAAGTGTTGATGACTCGAAAATCAAGTGCTCCAGTTCCGGAAGCGCCTTCAAGGAGTCGGCAAGAATGGCCTCGTGCTTTGGATCTTCTTCACCCTTCTTGAGATACGGGATTTGATAATTGACGAACGCGATCTTCTTCAGAGAAGAGAATGACGGCTTCATATGGACTTCTCGCAGTCTGCCAATAGGCCACTTCTTGCCCGCCAATCTTGATGACCAACGCCAGCTCCTCAACTTGCACATACTTGTCTTGTCACCCCTGGCAGCATCAGCATTGGGGTCGATATGCTCGAGAGCCTCGAATATTGATTCAGGATACGTCCACTTGATTGTTTCATCAAGTTTGCGATACGGCGACATGTCCTTCTGGTGATAGAACTCCAACGCTGTGAGTCGTGGCAAATCCTTGATGAGTCCAAGAAGATCCAGATGGCCATAGCCTGATCCAAGTGAATAGGCAGCAACCTGCTCAACTTCGATATGAAGTGACTCAACCTTCGGCCTGTATTTGAAAGCCATTGGTACAGGATCAGCCTTCAGAAGATCAACCAATCTATGTGCTTGAATCATCGGGACGAGCGGAGGTGAAGAGTAAAGGACTTGGAAAGCTGGCTCGGCGAAGGCACGACAGACATGCGCAGCATTGACAAGCCATCGGCTCGAAGGAAGATGTTGGAATGTGTGGTCATCGTAGAGAGGGTATGAGGCGTAGCGGAATATTTGTACAAGTACTTGGTACGGCAGAGTCTCCCAGGGAGGAATGACACCGGAGCCCTTAATAAGAACATTGTCATCGCTCGTGTTTGCTTTCGGTGTGCTTGGTTTCGATGATACTCTGCGCTTCTTCGCTGTGCGCGTGAAGTCGGATTCGGCTGACTCGTAGGTTCGAGGAGGTGAGGAAGCAGGTCGGGAGCGCTTTGTTGGTCGTTGAGTGGCGGTATTTCGGCGGGATCGTCGTGCGGGAGTGCGGTTTTCCTTCTCTGAAGCCGAGTCTGCATTGAAAGTCTCGAGGTCGGAGTCGGAGTCAGGTTCTGCGTAGGAGATGGGGGGTTTGGTTCGAGTTGCTCGCGGTGGGGTTCTCAGTCTGCGACGTGCAGTGGAAGACGCCATGGTGAAGCGAAGGCGGTGAGCCAGTGGTTGTTTGCAGTGCTAAACCATCAAGCGATACACAGGAAGTGAAGTGAGAAACGCGGGTAGCCGCGGTGTTGTTGAAGGTGGTGGTGGATGTCAAAGAAATCGGAGCTTCAATGAAGTCACTTTTGGCTCCAGCCGAAGAATTTATGGGTCAGCCTTGCCTGTGGATCTCTTGCATGAGGCTAGCGCTTCGCTTAGTGTGTGGCTCGTGAGGCTGTGGCTGGAGCCAACGAAATTTGGCGGTGGTCGCTTCTTAGCGCGGGCGGAGTATAAACACCAAACATTGCGACAACCACAACCGCAACCCACGACTCCCCAACTCCTTGCACTTGCCCTAGGTCTCTGTGAGCAAGGCTGTGCGTGGGTGATCTGCTTGCTCAAATGGTTTGGCTGCTTGCGACGCGCCTCTTTTGTTCTTTCCTTGGTGTGGCAGCAGGTGATTGGGATCGCGGCCCAGACGCGCTTTCTTAGGGCCCCAGATTCAAAGTAGTCAGTCGCCTTACCTCTACAGCCGCACCAAAATCATTGTCCGGACCCAATATTCACTCTTTGTATGGACGCTGCGGCCGGTCATAGGCTAGCCGGGGCCTTTTAAAGACATGAGCGATGTCACTCGTCACCTTTAGAGGAGAAGGAGATGCTGCCCTGCTAGCCTTCAAGTACAAAAACAACGCCCACAACAGACGAGTCTTCCTCCAGAGGAATGTGCGCCAAGTTCTAGAATCTCTAACGATGGGGAAAGCGCTTTCATCTCTTCGCTCTCCGAGGCCGAGACCTGAGCCCGTGGCCTCAGAGGATGAGGACGACGAAGACCCGAGACCCGCAAAGCGGAGGAGGTTCAATTACAACGATGAAAACAGCCGTGTTTCTCAGAATGGCAACGAATTTGGTTTTCGGAAACCACTCGGTCAGGTGACGAATGAAGGCAGCAGAGGTCTCGTCCGTTTACCTGGAAAGCCTGGACTCCTTCAGCCGTCAGACTTTTATGGAAAGCCTCGCCCGGTCACGCCTACTCAGAAGCTGGAGGGAGTCTTATCGAAATCGAGCAAAACTCACATCGACAGCATCTTGAACAAGACGCCTACGCAATTCCAGCAATCTCTACGGGTGGACATTGTCGAGATCAGCCCGGCATCAGCTGTTGACACCGAAGACTTCGCGATTCGATACCCTAGAAGATCTCAGATCGACATCAGATGCAGAATGTCGATAATGATCTTCTATGCTAAGAATGACGAAAGGCCTGGAGATGTATCATCCAAAGACTACGCCGAGGTCTGTCGGTCGACCAAGTTCTGCACTTTACGGATTACCTTCGGTGAGGATGACATGATATCGCGGCGTTTTATCATGTCTGAACCTTTTGTATTTCAATCGCACCAATTCCACGTGAACCGCCGGTTGAGGAAACCCAATGGTCAATGGTCACCATTCAAGTTCGATTTTGCCGATAAATACAATTTGCAGGTTCTCGTTGAACCTGTCGGAAGTCATCAAGACTGGCCTCCAGTAGATATTCCTAGCGCTGAAGAGCTGCGATCGATCGAAGATGGCCCTGCTAGCCCTATATCAGATGCCCTCGAAAAAAGTCTGTTGACCTATGATGAGCTGCACTTTTTCTGCAAGACAGAGGCTCGTCTTGACGCTCTCCTTGATCCAGAACGACAAAACAGATTACTGGATTTACAGCTTCAGAATTCCAACCGGACAGCTAGGCAGGTACTGCCATATACATTGAAATTAGAGATCAAATGGGCGCTTCCAAGCCATTTGTGTCCCCAAACTCTACCCATGAGAATAGCAAAAGCAGAAGACTTATCTCGCGCACTTCTGCCTCCTCCCCCAACCACCAACATTCTGGAATCGCCCGTTCGTCGCCTACGTGAAGATATGTCAGCATCAAACAGCCCAGCAGATCGTTCTCAGAGGCGGCGGTCGAATGTCCCCACATACAATTTGAAGGCTCTCAGTGCTCAAGCACAGGGCAAATCTCCCCGGGTTCGGAGGAGCTTAATGAAAGAGTTCAAATCTGAGCAGCGAGGCTTAGGTGATGATGAGGTCAGTGTGACTTACAATCTTGGAAAAGGAGATTCCGCCGAGACGGGCGTCAAGCAAACCACGGTCATACCAGGATTGGATTGTCCATTTTGCAATAGTCACTACAGCCAGGTAGATGATCTTAGACTTCACCTCCATACCGACCACACCATGTTCAAGTTTCATCTCCGAAGAGGCAGTCCACCAAGAATATCATTTTTTGTGGAAGTTTGCAAATCTCGGAATGGGCCAATGATGAACATTGAGCGTCAGAAGACGTATCAACTTGGTCAGCCTATAAGTCTGTTTGATCTGGAAAAGAATCTGGGCGGGGATGAATCCTGGGCAAAGGGAAGGCATGGGCCTTTACATAACACCTGGCCTGAGCATCTTCTTGATCGTCACGATTCCTCTCTGTCTTCGTCCCCCCATGAATCTCGCCATAGCTCCCCCAACACTTCCAACGATACCGATGATTTGACGGAATTCGAATCTTCCCATTCGAAACTCCCGGTGAGACCTCGAAAACTCTTTTATGTTCCCAAGACCGCGAAACCACTTTATGACACCATCACCAAGCGCATCCTACAACCAGGAGAGGAGTTGCCGAACAGTGATGATGAAAAGGATGAAGGCTGGCTTCGACAGAAGAGCCGCGACCTCATCAATGATTTTACGGATGTTACGTTTGAGGAAAAGGACTTCATCAATACCTACAACCCGTTTATAATTAACGAGCAGCTCACAAGCCCGAAATACTTACCTGAAGCACTGATTCGATTTGCGGATAGTCACCGATCTTGGTTCGCGGAAAGAAGCAGTCGAAAAAGGGAGTTTGTGAAGCTAATGGAGATTTTCATTCTTCGGGGTGTTGTAGAGGAGAAGACGCTGGAGAGATGCGTCGATATTTTGAGAGTGGCGGAGAGGGCCAAGAAAGGGAAAGATATCGATATGGATGACGCAGCGCCACCCAAAGCTCGAGCGTTGATGGATTGCATTTGCGGGGAACGTGCACAGCTTCCTAATCGTGTGATCTGTCAGGGTTCTGTAAGTTTGCCTCATCAAATTGCTTGCATCACTTCGCTAATCTGGTTGTCTCAGAAATGCCCTGGACGCTTCTTCCATCCGAAATGCGCAGCGGAGGAGTTCGGACGACCCACGACGGGGGTGTGGAAGTGCAATCACTGTCTTTCTTGAGCATTTGGTGCATCATCGAGGCGGGGGTCATTAGCATGGAGTTGGAGGGTTTGGATGTGATTACTGTATAGCATAATCTTGTACCATAGTAAAAAACACATAGGATGAATTGATGGGGGAACGGGAGATTTCGGGGTTGGAGGAGACGGTGGGCATGGTTCCACTGCCTGCTCTGGAAAAAGATCAGGGGCCGTTTACATAGGACACTGTCCATTCAACGAACTGCCGTAGAATCTGATGCTGGGATGGTTTTACATATAAGTTTCCACGGCGACTTGAATCTGATATCACGTGCGCCATGCCATCTCCACTGGCCGCTCTGATTCGCCGCCCTACAGGGTGCGCCGCCTGTCATCAAGCCTAGGTCAGCCTGGCTTCCACGCGGAGGATGCAGATTACCCACGGCACTACGGGCGGCGGGACATCAGCGTGGGAGTCAATCGTATTATACCTGAGAGAATAGGATTAGAAGTGTTAACGAGATCATAATGTTCGGATATGTGCATGAGGTGCAAACTGGATTAATCAGGCGAGGCAATATACAGTATATATTGGAGACCCACCGTGCTGGACTTGCATGATCGAAATGTGAAGAGCTGCTGCTGCTGCTGCTGCTGCTACGGAGACCCTTGTGCCGCTTGACGTCGCTTAAGCTCGTAAATCGTCCGGAGTAAATGGTTTTGGCTGACTGACTGATCCCAGGCGAGTGGCAGCCACAGAAGCCGCAGAAGCACACCAGCGGCAACCAGCACAAGATTCGCGCATCGTCTTGGCATGGACCTTAACCCATCGACAGAGACCGAGAATCTGACCCCCGACCCAGGCACCCTACAACACCACGCGAATCCACATCCCCGACGACAATTGATCCGGCCATTGACCAGCTGGCGGGCCCGGCACAATTGATCTCGCGCTCACTTCATGAGGTCGCGCGAAACCGTGGGTGGGGAGGACCGCCTTGCGACAATGAATAGCCCTTGATCAAGAGACAATAGCTTACCACAATACCCAACCACACACGAATTCACTCCAGCAACACAATACGAAGAAGATCGCGCTCTGAGCAGCAGCTGCGGCTGATGTACGATCTCCCTCTTTCCCTCCCCTGCCAACTTCTTCAACTTCAAACCTCCGTCAAGAATCTCGAGATAGACAACCTCAACCCTCGTACCAGATTCTGACAAGCAACAGCTTCCAACATGGAGGTCAAGCAGGCCAAGCCTGGCTCTGCGGCAGCACACAAAGGCTTGGGGCTTATTGAAAAGCAGATCGCCGCGTTGAAAACCCGCTTTCTTCCATATGTAAGGTTCTCTTTGTCGTCCCTCCAAGACCCCTGCTCACCACCTATCCTCCCCAGGAACCCCACCTCCTCAATGTCGCGACCGACGACCCCTTCCACAACCCCTATAAACACGAGTACGAGAAGCTGCCCCTCTTCGAGGAGAACGAGAAGCAGCTGCAGTACATGACCATGATCTCGGACGGCGACCGAGGCGTCGCGGCGGCGCGGGGAGACTGGCACGATGAGATATACACCCGGTCGCCGGGCAGCGCTGATGCGCGGAGCAGCACCACTACTCCGAATCCTTCCCAGGGATTGAAGAAGCCGCCGGTCAAGATGTCGATTTCGGATTACAAGAATCTGAAGGAGAAGGGGATTAGGCCGAGTCCGAGGCCGGTTGCTGCAGATGCGGAGCGCAAGATGGGACATTCGAGGAATACGAGTGCGGTTACTGCTGGGACGCCGATGAGTAGGATGTCTTCTCTGGAGGGGCCGGTCAAGCAGAATGGTGTGAAAGCGGCGGTAACTTCGAACTCGGAGAAGATGCCAAGCAAAGAGACAAAGTAAGTGACATGTGCAGGCTTATTTTTTGGACCTTCACTAACGCAATATAGACCAACTGCAGCTCAGAATTCTACTGCACAGCAAGAAAAGCCTCGCCCGACTACGAATGGTCATATTCCGTCAAACAATCTTCTACAAATCAAGGATGCCCCTAAGGCCCCGCCAAAGGTGCAACCACCACATACAAATAATGTACAAAACCACGGTCTTCCCCCTCGGCCTCAATCTCCTCCACGCAAAGATCCGAATATCAAGCAGCAACCCGAAGTTAAGCAACAAAAGAGACCGCTCGAGTCAGGTGACGCTTCACAACCACCTGCAGAGAAGCGTACAAAGATCGAGCATTCGAGAACACCTTCAAATCACATACATCCACTTCCTCGGAAACCCGAGACACCCACTGGAAAGTTGCCGCCAAACCTTCCAAAGTCGCAACAGCCTTCTCCTCAACCAAAGAAGGAAACCCCTAACAAACCCAATCACGCTCGTAAAACATCCTCCGAGAAGCCGTTGGATCTCCCTCCTCTCTTATCGCCACTTCCAGCCGATCTGGACAATAGTCCTGGTATGAAATCCCAACCAGCATCTGGCTTCTCAAGGAAATTAGAGTCTGGAAAGAACTCTTCTCAAAGTACACCATCAAGATTCAAGGTTGGTTCGGACACCATTGTGGTGAAGAAGCCTCTAAATATCGAATCTTCGCCTCTCTCACCACCTCCGAAATCACCACTTGCTCCTCTACCTACGCTCTTGTCTCCGAACCTTCCACAAATTGTTGAGGACGAATTAGTTCGATTGCAACAAAAGTCCGCTGAAAAGGCTGAGAAACATGCTGCTCTCAGCACAGCCGAAGCCCGCTATGAGAAATCTCGACAGCCGGATACGCCTGGAGTCGCCCGAAAAACAATTACGCCCAAGGTTGGCCATCCCCCGAAGAAGAACCAAGGAGAATCCAGCAAGCCCAAACCTGAGAGACTCATCGTGAGGCTGAAGTACAAGAAGCGGCAAGCTGGAGTTATTGAAAAGTATCTTAAGTTGAGACCTAGCCCAACCAAGGTATTCCGGGAGCTGGAGAAAGAGCGTATCAGATCGACTTCCAAGGCCCCGGATACTGAGGACGAGGATGATGTTCCTCTGTCTAGGGTAACTTCCAAACCTACAAGTGCTCCTGTCTCAAAGAAACGCTCTAGTGATTCCTTTGAATCTCGGACAGCAGAACCAGCGCCGAAGCGCGTGAAAGGCCCAGAACCCATCGACGTCTCGAAATCGCATACAAAATCTCTCGAACCACCCTTTAAATCTCCCGCTCTCACCGCCCCAAGCCAAAAGACTCTCCTCTCCACCCCCAAGAAAGGGGATGCCATGAAATCCGCCCACGCCATGCGCCGAGTCGACTCCAACGACGGACTCTCCCGGACACCGCAAGCATCCACCTCAACCCCTGCATCCGCCGAAAAGCCTCGAATCAATGGAGAGCGTTCCATACCTCCAGATCCAGGCCATGAGCGTCTCCGGGCCGACGAGAAACGCTTCGCAGACGGCGCTCTCAGACTGAAGCGCAAGATGGACGACTGCCTGAAAACCAAAGGCAGCGAGAAGGAACGAGCCGCCATCACTCCCCAACAGAGACAACTCGGCGTCTGCTACGGCGTCGAGAGTCTGGTGACGTACATGAACCAGTGGTCCACGCAAGAGAAGATCCGCAAGAACCCCGGCGGCACGAACTGGGTTGACGGGGTGCGGCTGTGGGAATTCGTCGACGGGCAAGCGCGGGCGTTCCCGGTGCTCAGCGCGCTGAGCGCCCAGCTCGGAGCGCTGTTCCGCGAGGAGGTGAGCAGGCATTACGTGTTTGAGAGACTGCCGCAGATCCCGCCGCGGAAGGAAAAGGAGGGCGAGAAGAGGGATAGAGAGAAGGAGGTTGGTGTTAAGGAGGTCGTGGTCGAGGAGATGGTTGTCAATGAGCGGAAGAGGGAGATGTGCTGGAGTGCGGTTAGTAAAGGCCGGCCCATGCTGCAGGAGCTGGGTGTCAGAGAGGTGCTGGGGCCGTGGAGTAGTGCCGCGGAGGCGGCGGGGTATGTGGGGGATGTGCTCGGGAGGTGGGAGAGGAAGGAACGGGTGGGGTGGAAGAGGGATGCGGGTTCTTAGATCCGCACTCCCCCTCCGTATGTGATGGCATTTGAATGGATGTGGCGAAAGATGGCAAAGATAAGATGAGATATTGGCGTTTGGCTTGGGCATGGCATGGTAGCACGATACCCGCTCTTCATGAGCTTATGATTGCATTTTTGGCTTCTGTCTTGTCTTTTCTTTACTTT
>Ga0302227_10002528_pt1 | contig 12474 bp, 8 predicted proteins | sample II_Palsa_N1_1_FD_193525 | JGI IMG/M metagenome (GOLD analysis project Ga0302227, IMG submission 193525) | Peat permafrost microbial communities from Stordalen Mire near Abisko, Sweden - II_Palsa_N1_1 | ecosystem: Environmental > Terrestrial > Soil > Palsa > Peat permafrost | place: Sweden...
GTTCTCGATGCCCTGACAGTAACCCACCTCGGCCATCATCTCGATGTCGAAACGCGTGCGCTGATCCAGCCGCTGTGCCTCGACCAGCTTGTTGTCCTGATACAACTGCTCCAGACGCTCTTTCAACTCGGGCTTGATCGTCTCGATGGCGTTCAAAACGCTCTCACGCGTGCTGGCGTAGTGCGTGCGCGGATAGACGGTGTAGCGCTGCACCTTGCGGATCGTTTCGCCAGTCAGCGGATCGAACAGCGACAGATTCTCCACTTCCCCATCGAACAGCTCGATGCGCAGCGCCTCGACTTCCGACTCCGCCGGAAATACATCAATGATCTCGCCACGCACGCGATACGTACCGCGGCGCAATTCCATCTCGTTGCGGGTGTATTGCAACTCGGTCAGCTGATGAATCAGCTTTCGTTGGTCGATACGTTCGCCCTTGGCCAGAATCAATCGCAATGACAGATAGTCTTCCGGATTGCCCAGACCATAGATCGCCGAGACCGTGGCAACGATGATCGAGTCACGCCGGGACAACAGCGCCTTGGTCGCCGATAGCCGCATCTGCTCGATGTGCTCGTTGATCGAGGCATCCTTCTCGATGAACGTGTCCGATGCCACCACATAGGCTTCGGGCTGGTAGTAGTCGTAATAGCTGACGAAATATTCCACCGCGTTGTGCGGAAAGAACTCCTTGAACTCTCCGTACAACTGTGCCGCCAGCGTCTTGTTGGGAGCCATAACAATGGTCGGCCGCTGCACCTGCTGGATCACGTTAGCGATGGTGTAGGTCTTGCCCGAGCCAGTGACACCCAGCAACGTCTGCGCCGCCAGGCCAGATTCAAAGCCTTCGGCCAGACGCTGGATCGCCAACGGTTGATCGCCAGCGGGCTGGTAAGGGGATACGAGTTGGAAGCGGTCAGTCATTGATGACATATGTGGGCCTGGTGTCCCATTTTAAATTGGCCCTACTGACAGGTCGTGTCAGCAGAGGCCCACGGTATTGTCATCGTTCAGTGGCTGAGCGCGACCTGCGAGGGTCTCTAGGATGGACCGTCCGGGCACCGCAGGAGCGACGCCATGACCCTGCGGCAGCATGTCGGGTTTCGCTTCACCCAACAAGGCACGACCCTGATCGAGCAGATCATGGTGCTGGTCATTATCGGGATACTCATCGGGGTCGCCGCGCCCTCGTTGGGTAAGTTGGTGATCCGCAACCAACAGCAGATCGCCCAGTCGGATCTCATCTCCGCCCTGCAACATGCCCGCGAGACCGCCCTTACCTCGGGCAAACGCGCCCTGCTCTGTCCGACCCGCGATGGCAGCCATTGCAGCGACGACCTTCATTGGGAAAACGGCTGGCTGCTATTCCAGGACCCCGATAGCGCGAACCAGCCGGAACACGGGCCGTTGTATGTAGGGCGCGGCTATGGCGGTAAATTGGCCATTCTAGGCACGGAGGGACGGCGTTTTGTACGATTTCTCCCCGATGGCAGCGCCAGCGGCAGCAACATAACGCTGCTGCTCTGCCAGAAAGGCAGTGCGGATCGGGTGCTGAGCGTCATGGTCTCCAACTCCGGCCGCATCCGCAGCGCCCCGGCCGATGCCAGGCAGACAGCGAATTGCGCGCAGCTGAATTAATCGGCCATGGCCACAACATGCGTCAAAGCCATCCTCCATGCCTACGAATGCCAGCGCAAGCAGAGGGACTGCACGGACAGATCGTGCCGCAGCAACGCTTAAGGCAAGCCTCACCCACCTGATGATGTGCATCCGGGCTGGACGAAAGCAAGGCACGGATTCGTAGAACCTGAATATCGCCGTAGCGTGAGCTCTTCGTAAGACTTTAAATCAGCTGGCGTAGGGTTTATCTGAATTGCAGTAAACGCGGCGATTCACTCATCGACATCGTGATAGCGTCTTTGGACTCGCTCAACGGCGCAGACCCCAGCAACCCATGAAACTGCAACATCTGCGCAGCCTCGTCGTGGTGCATGAATGCGGCAGCCTGCAACAAGCTACAAAACGGCTGCACATCAGCCAACCCGCACTGAGTCGCACGCTTCAGGCGCTCGAAGGGGAACTTGGCGTGGCCTTGCTCATACGATCGAGCCAGGGCATAACCCTTACCCCCTACGGGCTGCGCTTGATTGAGCATGCGCGCCATGTACTGGGAAGCGTGGAGCGGGCGCGTCGCGATATCGGTGAAATGAGGGGATCGGCAACACGTCGGATTTCTATTGGCATTACCGCAGTTGCAGCGCTATCCGTAACGCTGGAAGGGGTCATGGTCGAGTTCCATGCAAAATGCCCCGATACCCAGCTGTGCATCCATGAGCTTCGCCCCTCCGAAATTAACGCCATGTTGCGCGAAGGGTCACTCGACTTGGCGCTGACCACGCATTTACCCGAGGCGTCAAGCGGACTGGACGTATTGACCGTTCACCACATCCCCATGCGGATCGCCGCCCGCCAAGGCCATCCCCTGCTCAAGGAAAAAAAGCTGAGCCATTTGCTTGACGCCATTTGGCTGACTTCGGCATCTGGCCCTACGTCGTTCTTCGAGCAGTTCTTCGAGCGGAACGGGTTGCCACCCCCTCAAAGAGTGCTCGAATGCTCCTCACTTATCGTGGCGCTGGATGCCATGACTGGCCTGGATGCGTTGATGATGGGGCCGCAAATGAATGCAAGGTTGTCGCAGGCATTTCAGGAGCAGATCCAACCACTGCACATCGAGTCGGATCTGCCCGATCTACCCGTTTTGATGATTTGCTCGAACCGCTCACTGCTTCCATCGTCCGCAGACCTCGTCTTCGAACTGATCCAGTCTTCGTTGCAGGGCGGTCATCCGACGACTGGCGGATGACCGCCCTGCAGGTTCAACCGATGCTTGATGGCTCATGTGGCTCCGGGATCACGCCGGCGACCGTTCCGCTCAGGAACCGCCCCTGCACCCTGACGCTATGACTTGGAGTCCATCGCACTCATTACCGCGATGGTCATTGCCGCAACGCCGGTGCGAATGGTCGGCTCTGGTACGGGGGCATACATGGGTGAATGGTTGACCGGCAAAGCGATACCGCTCTTCTGCGCATCGGCGACACGCTGCGGCTCGTAGCTACCGATAAAGAAATAAAGGGACGGCACACCCGCGTTGATGAATTCCGAATAGTCCTCACTGGCGGACAGCGGCTTGGGAACAATATGCGCCTGATCACCAAACGCAGCGTTGAATGCTGCCGCCGCGCGCTCCGTGATGGCGCCATCGTTTACAACAGCGCCGTAATTGACGTTACCGTGCAGGTCGACATCTGGCGCCGGCGCGCCGGACATCTGCGCTTCCGCCTGCGCTGTGCGCGTGATGCCGGCAAAGAGCTTCTCTCGCACACTGGCGTCGTAGCTGCGGATCGTGCCGCGGAGCACGGCGGTGTCTGGAATGATATTTCCAGCACTGCCCGATTGAATGGCGCCAACGGTCACCACGCCGAATGCCGCCGGGTCTTTCTCACGGCTGATGACGGCCTGTACATCAACGACGAAGCGCGCGGCCATCAACACGGGATCGATTGATTCTTGCGGCATCGAACCATGCGAGCCCTTGCCATGAAAGGTGATGAGCAGATCATTGGCATTCGACGTCACCACCCCAGCCCGGTAGTACACTCCAAAAGGCAGTGGCATGTTGTGCAAGGCAAAGCCGACATCGGGCTTCGGAAAGCGAGTGAACAGGCCATCGTTCAGCATGGCCTTGGCGCCGCTGATACCCGTTGCGCCCTCCTCCGAAGGCTGACCGACAAACATCAGGGTACCGTGCCATTGATCCTTCATCGACAGCAGCGCTTTTGCGGTGCCCACCCAGGTCGTCATATGGATGTCGTGACCGCAGGCATGATCGACAGAGACCTCCTTGCCCTGCCAGACCTGCTTGGCCTTACTCGCATACGGCAGGCCGGTTTTCTCCTCCAGCGGCAAGGCATCGAGCTCGGTACGCACCAGCACCGTAGGCCCGGCGCCGTTTTTGTAGATCGCCACGATGCCAGTCTTGGCGACATGTTCGGTCACGGTGAAGCCCAAAGCACGCATTTGCTTCGCCAGCAACGCCGCCGTGCGTGTTTCCTGAAATCCAAGCTCCGGGTGCTCGTGGATATCCTTGAACAGAGCGTCCAGAGCGGGATAGCCCTTGGAAAGCTCGGTATCGACCGCTGTCTTTACGACTACGGGATCGAATGCAGAGCACAACGCCGGGTTAACCAGGATCCCAGCGCCCAAGGCAAGGGCGAGACAACTTTTGCGAAGCATGCAATTCTCCTTGTAAGTGGCCAGGCCACAACGATCGCTCAGAGCGACAGATATACGGTTGATGACAAGACCAGCGAGCCAGAGTGTTGCGGCACCAATATCGGGTTGTCGGTATAGGAAAGTGAGTTATTGAAGTACAGGCCGCGCAACACATGAAATGCGTAGCTGAGTGTCATGGTTTCGCTGCTGTCGATCGGTGCCAGCTGGGTGCTGCGGGAAAGCGCCTGGCGTGCCCACTGACTTATCCATTTGTGTTGATAGCCAAGGGTCACCATGTCATAGGGACGTGTATCGAAGGGACCGATGCTATAGAGCGAAAAGAGAACGTCTTTGTCGTACACGTTGCGCGACGATGGCACCTGGTCAATCTTGATGTCGGTATAAATGCCACGCACTGGCAAGCTCGGGTCAGGCTGGCTGTACTGCTGGGTATACGCCACGTAGTACATGTGATTGCTGTCGGTCGGATGACCCACTTGATAGTTCATGTAGTCGCTGGTGTTATACACAGCGCCTACGCGTAACCAGCGCGAAAGCTCATCGGCTTTCGGCAGCCGCCGATAACCTATCTCGTCGATATACAGCAGCTTTGACCCCGGAACCGTCATGCTTAAGCCCGAGGGATTTTCCTTCGAGTCGTGTTGAAAGCCTTGCGGACTCGAACTTCGTGTCACGCCGAAGTGATTGTAGAAACGCAGGTCGGTCGAATAGAGCCGCAGATCGAAAGCCGGTGTCGGCTTGAATCCGCCGACGGGCACGCCTGCTTCGTATAGCAGGCCGCTGTTGGGACCTAATGCGGTTGCCGCGGTACTGGTGCCAAGGACCGAACCATAGAATTTCGAACCGATACTGTAAAAACCATACTCGACGCGAACCCGGCTACTGTCGAACTCCTGCTCGATGGAGAGCTGGTTGATATAGGTGTCGCGCAGGCCGTTGCCAAGATAGCTGTTCTGAGTCCAGTTCGCCTGCATGCCAAGCTGAGCGTTTTCGCCAAAAAATCCGATTCTCGAAAGATCGTAGGTTATGGTGAAATTCGTATTGGCCTGAAACGTCGGACGTTGACCACTATATCTTTGAGTCACATTGCTGTCGGCGTGATTCAGGTCATAAAGCTCGGTGATGGAGCTGTAGTTTTGTACCAGCCAGCCACTGTCATACATCGCCTTGCGCGGCCCATCGCCATCGGGCGATAACGTGTCGCATGTCGTGATGATCGCCGTTTCCGAACCACGCATGCGGTACTTGTCGTACTTCGAGCATTCGGTATTTTTTGCTGCCTGGGCGAGGCTGTCATCGGCCTTCGCAGCGGGCGTCCACAAGGCCACTAGAGCAAGACCCAACGCGATCGCGGTGATATTCGAAACAGCTTTCCTTGACGTGCCAAAGCACGGTAAGTTATTCATCAGTGTCTCCCTACAGATGATTGGCGTCGGTACGATCCAGTTAACGCCGGGGCTTACAATTCACTGTTCCAGTCGCGATTTGCCTCGTCTTGAGAGGTACGAAAATGAGGTAGCTCGCATCGCAATGCGGTGTCGTTCGTTGGCCGCATCTCTGGCAGCATGCGATCAAGAACTCCAATGTGTTTTTTCAACCTGCATTGGCTGGCCGGGGCAACGAATGCCGTTGCAAGTGAAGCGTGGACAAACCTCCGTTTATAAGTTCCACCCTCCTGCTGGCTTCCCCTAAACCCAACGAGCTTTGACTATCGGTGCGCCCGTGGTGCAGATCCAGCGCCTGATTGACTAGATAGCACGAGCCACCTTCGTTCCTGTAATCGGTTTAACGCATGGCCATGCAGAGACTGCATGGCGTCTTTTCAGACCGCGATCCCTGCCGTGAACATTGGCTCGCCGGGGGTGGTGTTCGACATCGTTGATCGCTATGGGAAGTCGTTTGCAGTACCGAGTCCCGCCGACGCCAGACACGCTGCCGATTGCACCGCAAAAGCAAAGGCCGGCATACATGCCGGCCTTTGCTTCGAATACCCAATCCGCGATGGCGCACGGATCCTTGTCTTTGCCTGCCGGGGAAACCGGCCTAAGCGTTACTCGTAAGTCTGCGTCAGCAACACGGGTTCCGCTGTGTCGGATCGATCCGCCGCAACGTAGCCGTCGAAGTAGTTGAGCACGCGATCCGACTCCGACCCGGACAAGGACCTTTTGGTCAATACATAACTCTGGGATTCTGCCGTAGCACTAGCACCCACATCGCAGCTAAACCTCTGCGCCTGAGCTTCAGGCACCGCCATCCTCACGGGTGTTAGTTGTGACGCTGCGACGCCGCAGGTGGGTCCAACGATTGCGCCTGAGAAGCCAATGCGCTCTTCTGCTGCCGCTGTGGCGATGGCAGGAACGACTAGCGCAACGCACACGCAGTAAACAATCAAAGAGACGGCCATATCGATTTCCCCTTAAGGCCCAAGGATTCAGGCCATGGGTTCAGGCTCCGCCGAAGCGCTCGTCAGGAACGTCTACTGGCTCTCATTGCATCTGTGAATATTTGATGATTTATGTTTATAAATCAATAACTTGTGACGCTTCCGTGAGGAGCTCACCTTACCGTCGCAAGACGTTCACCAGAATCCAACTCTGCAGACCACAAGGAATTAATCGTCATGCCTATAAGCAAGGAAGTCTTCGAGGCCATTGGCCTGCGGCTACGCTTCGATCACCTTTGAAGGCCGGCGAACCGTTCGCCCGTTGTTGTTCGACATGGAAGAAGAACGCTGCCGTCTAGGTGAACCATGCGCCTGTGCCTACCGCGCCATGGATGCCCAATCCGCACCCACACCGTGGCGTTACGCTTTAAGCAGCGCCTCTGCTGGCAAAGGATTTGAAACAAACGGCCTGCTCGCCGATATACAGCCATGGGCTGCTCGGGCCAAGGCGTCAGTCAATCGCCACGGGTGACGAACTGCGGCGGCTTTCGCTTTAAATGCCCCTACCGTTGAAGCTAAATCAGCGTCGCGTCTGAGGCCGCGTCCGCGGTGATGCCACGCAGCCAATGCATCAAACTGTATTTGGCCGTCTAAAAAATCAGATGCGCGCAACAAAGTTCGCCTTCAATGCACGCCAATAAGCGCGTAGGCGAACAGCAGGCCGCCCACCACTCCCAGCGCAAGCGACGCCCACCATGCCAGGCGTTTATGCGTAAGCGCCGCCACCGCGCCCAGGGCGATACCAACCTGCAGCAATGCCACGGCTTCGGCCAGACGATCGTGCTGGTGCAGCATGTGATCGGCTTCGGCAGATTTCACGTCACGTTCGTGCTCGAACCCGACCGCCTGAAGCTTGAGTTCACGCTGTTCGGCCAGGTAGTGCGCTTCCTCGTCGGCCAAGTGCGCCGGGGGCTGCTTGTCCTGCGCGAGCCAGGGCTCGCGCGCACTGCGAGCCATCGCGGCCTTGAGGCCTTTGGCTTGATAGTACGTCCAGCTGTCCGACGCTTTCGCCTGCTGGATCGTCGCTTCGTTCTTCAGAACCAGCGCCTCGTTTACCGTGCTGCCGGCCTGCAGGGAAACAATCGCTGCAAGCGCCGCGAACAGTGCGGTGCTCAGCGCGATGGAACGCAGCAGATTCCCGCTTTCGTGCTCTACCTCTTCGGCGATCGTCTCGCGAAGTTTGTCGGTATCGATCTCAATTTCTTCTGGCATGGCGCGCAAAAAACCTCGGAATCGTTGGCTTGGGCAGTTACAGGCACAAAAAACCCCGCCTTGGCGGGGTCTTTGTAGGTTTTAAGGGGCGATTTGCTGCCCTGAAACCTGGTATATGGCGCCCGAAGCTGGACTCGAACCAGCGACCCCCTGATTAACAGTCAAGTGCTCTAACCAGCTGAGCTATTCGGGCGTGAGCTGCGTAGTTTGTCGGTGGTGCGGCGAGCTGTCAAGCCATTGACGCCAGATCGCCGCAGAATTTTTAGCTCGTGCGCACCCGATAGCACGGCACGTAAGCGGCGCCGCCGGGGAGCTTCATCCGGTGCTGTTCGACGAAGGCCTGCAGCAGCTTGTCCAGCGCGCGCATGATGTCCGGATCGCCGTCGATATCGAACGGTCCGGACTTCTCGATCGCCCGCACGCCCTCTTCCTTCACATTGCCCGCCACGATGCCGGAGAACGCCCGGCGCAGATCCGCCGCCAATTCATGCCGCGGACGATCGTGGTGGATCTGCAACGCGCGCATCGCCTCGTGTGTGGGCTGGAAGGGGGTCTGGAACGACAGCGGAATCTGCAGCGCCCAGTTGAAGAAAAACGCGTCTTTGGTATCCAGCCGGTTGTGCCGCACCTTGTCGATACCCTTGATCATGGTGCGCGCGACCGTGGCCGGATCATCCACGATGATCTGGTAGTGCTGCGCCACGTCGTCGCCGAGCGCGAGCCGCAGAAAGCGGTCGATCTGTTCGAAGTACGCGGCCGATTGCCGCGGTCCGGTGAAGATCAGCGGAAACGGCGTGCCGGCGTTGTCCGGGTGCAGCAAGATGCCGAGCAGGTAAAGGATTTCCTCCGCCGTACCCACACCGCCCGGAAACACGATGATGCCGTGACCCATGCGCACGAACGCCTCGAGGCGCTTCTCGATGTCCGGCATGATCACCAGATGATTGACGATCGGATTCGGCGACTCGGCTGCGATGATGCCTGGCTCGGTAATGCCGATGTAGCGGTTGTTGCGTCGACGTTGTTTCGAGTGCGCGATCGTTGCGCCCTTCATCGGACCCTTCATCGCGCCGGGCCCGCAACCGGTGCAGATATCGAGGCCGCGCAGGCCCAACTGATAACCGACCAGCTTGGTGTAGTCGTATTCCTCGCGCGCGATCGAGTGACCACCCCAGCACACGACCAGGTTGGGGTCGATGTTCGGCTTCAGGATCCGCGCATTGCGCAGGATCTCGAATACGCTCTGGGTCAGGCCAGCCGAGCCGCTCAGATCAACGCCAGACTGCTCCAGCTGAGTCGCCACGTAGACGATGTCGCGTACCACCGCGACCAGCAGTTCATTGATGCCGCGGATGATCTGGCCGTCCACAAACGCCTGCGCAGGCGCATGGGTAAGCTCGATCTTGATGCCGCGATCCTGCTGCAATACCTGGATGTCGAAATCCGGATACTGCTCGAGGATGGCGCGCGGATCGTCGGTGATGCTGCCCGAAGTCAACACCGCAAGCGCGCAACGGCAAAGCAGCGCATGCAGGCCTGAATCGCTGGCGCCGCGCAGCCGCGCCACTTCGTTACGGGAAAGCACATCCAGTCCGCCAACGGGCGAGATGCGCGCACTGACGGTGGCAGATTTGCTACGTGACACCGGACTTGCGTTATTCATTCGACTATTTCTCCAGACCGTCTTGTCGCGGCTTGTGCAACGCCGTCCATCCAAAGTTGACCGGTTAGCTTCATACGCTTGGCATCGTAGCGTCAAGCGCACATGAAAAGGCCGGCGCCCGAAGGCGCCGGCCAGGAGTGTTGCGCATCAATCACGCATCAACCCGATCTCATCATCCGATCAGAAGAACGATGCGCCGAGTGTCACCATGACTGTGCGGTCCTCAAGCAACGAGTAGTACGGGGCCGAGGCATACAGCACCGTGCCGTTCTGGTCCTTGGTCTTGTCCGGATTGGACGCAAGGAACGCCGAGATGTTGTTGGCGTTGGTCAGCGCCTGCTTGTCGGTCAGGTTGAACAGGTTGAGCTTGATGTACGGCTTGTGGATCATCGTGGAGAAGTCCGGGAACCTCCAGCCTGCACTGAGGTTGAGCGTGGAATAACCACCCACCTTCTCCGTGTTGGACCAGTCGCCGTAGATCGAGCTGCGATACTTCTCGTCAAGGCTGGCCCAGAACGGACCATGGTCGTAGCTCAGGCGCACGTAGGCAGTGTTCCTGGGCGTATTCAGGAACGTCTTGCCTTCGGTGTTGTAGATGCCGTCGCCGCTCGAATTGAGATCGGTCTCCACCGTCGACTTGGTGTACGCGTACGAACCGTAGAGGGTCCAGTCCGGCGTGATCTTGTAGCTTGCCTCGGTATTCAGGCCGCGCATGTGCACCGACGGTATGGACAGGTAAACCGTCGCAAACGTCACTTCGTCAAAGCCGGAGATCTGTTTGTTGGTGAGGTTGGACGCATACGCGTCGACGCTGGCCGAGAAGGTGTCGTCGTAGTAGCGCCAGCCCAAGTCAGCCGTGGTCGATTTTTCCGGCTTGTTGAGATAGTCGTTAAGCGGCAACGTCTGGCCCGGGTAGTACGCGGCGGCGGCATTTTGCAGCACGGCACCGTTGATCGGCGCACGGAAGGTACGGCCGATACCGAAGTAGAACTGGTTCTGATCGTTCAGCTGGAACTTGGCGCCGGCGGTCGGGCTCCAGTCGTCAAAGGTCTGCGAGAAATTGCTGACACCATATCCCGTGTAACCCGGGCGCACCGAGTTCGGATACTGATAGTCGAAACCGCTGCGCTGCACCCACAGGTAGGAAGCACCCGCGGTGAAGGTCCACTGGTCGTTCGGCGTCCAGGTATCCGTGGCAAACGCCTTGCGGGTATCGGTGACGGTATATTCGTTATAAGTCTGCTGCACCGTGCCATCCGGGTAACGGATCAGATCGGTCGTACCCTGGATGTCGGAAGGGACGCCCGTGGTCGGATTCACCGGGGTATAGGCCTGACTCTGCTCCTGACGCGGACGCTCGTACCAGGCGCCGTACTCAAGGCTGTTGTTCTCACCGAAATCCTGGTTGAACTTGGCAATGATGCCGGGACGCATCGTGTAGGTATTGCTGATCGAATAGATCAGGTCCTTGCCAGTGAGCTTGCCGTCGCCATTCAGGTCCTGATTGGTGTACAGGTACTGGTTGGTTGTCTTGGTCGTCTCGGTGATGGTGCCGCCGCCGCCGCTACCGCCATTGCCATACTGGAAGTACGGCACCACGGACAGGCGCAGGTTGTCGCTCAGCTTGAACTCACCGTCCATGCTGACCAGCCAGCTCTTGAACGGGTTGGTGTGCAGCTTGTAGAAATTGGTATCGAGAGGATTCAGCAGCGTGGCGTCGTAGCTCTGGTGGTAATTCTGCTGAGCCTGGGTTTTGGTCAAGCTGTCATAGAGGATGTTCGATTCGCGGTTGTACTGGAACGACGCGGAAATCGAGTTGTTGTCGTCGATGGTCCAGATCGACTTGCCATCCACCTTGTTGACGCTCTGGTCGCCCGGGCCACGCCACAGGTCGGCCTTGTTGTCGGAGTACGACAACCACGAACGCACCGGGCCGGTGTCGCCGGTATTGAGGCGAACGAAGGTGCGCTTGTAATCATTGCTGCCGAGGGTCTGGCTGACGTCCAGGCCGGCAGTGTGGGAGGGGTCGATGGTGGCCCAGGCGATCGAGCCGCCGGCGGCGCCGCCGATCGGTGTATCCACATCCGGGTAACCTTGCAGCACGGTGATGTCGCCGATGTTTTCGGTATCGCCGTACTCGGTCGAATAGACCTTGTAGTTGCCGCTGTCGTTGATCGGCGCACCGTTGACGGTGGTACCGATTTCATCGCTGGTGAAGCCGCGGATGCTGTAGTTGCCGTTGGCAAGGCCAGTGAAGTCATCGGTCGATGCGTTGACGCCCGGGATGCTGTCGATCATCTGCACGAAGGTGCCGCCCGGTGCTGCCTTGACGATGGCATCGCGGGTGATCGTCGAAACAGCCTTGGGTGCCGTCTGCACCGACATCAGGCCGTCACCCAGCGACAGCGATTGTCCCTTGACCTGCACCGTTGTCAGCTGCTGCACGCGCTTGGTGTCGTTCGACGTCGTCGTGTTGGACGTGCTGGAGACGCCGCGCGGAGCGGTTAGCGTGGTCTGATCCGCAGGCGCCTGCGGCGGCGGATTGGCAGTCTGCGCCATGGCTGCGCCGGTGCCGAGCATGCAGGCCAGTGCAATCGCCGCGGAAAGATGGGTTCGCTTCATTGGGATTTATCTCTTATGGAATCAGATTTGGTTATTACTGAAAACGGGGGCGCAACAGTCGTTGCAGGCACTTGCCGATTCACCGCGTTGTGCGCCGCTGGCGCCAAGCGTCAAAACTTGAGGTTGAGGGTGGTTTTGTCACAAACCGAAAGAAATCGCCCTCCGCCTTCGCAACTACCAGTGCTTCCCTTTCCCCATCGACGGAGTGAAGACTCCATGATTGCATCCAAATTTTACA
>Ga0302227_10002538_pt1 | contig 12449 bp, 8 predicted proteins | sample II_Palsa_N1_1_FD_193525 | JGI IMG/M metagenome (GOLD analysis project Ga0302227, IMG submission 193525) | Peat permafrost microbial communities from Stordalen Mire near Abisko, Sweden - II_Palsa_N1_1 | ecosystem: Environmental > Terrestrial > Soil > Palsa > Peat permafrost | place: Sweden...
GCCATCCACGGCACCAGCCGTGTTGTCGACAATCAGTGTGCCGTTGTCCGTGATGCGATCGGTGCTCAAACCGTTGGCGCTGTCGGCGGTGAGCAAGCTGCTGTTGCCGCCGGAACTGTTGTAATAGCCGACCTGACCCGGCGTGCCGCTGGCATCGCCTTGCGTACCGTCGCCAAGTTGCAAGACGGTGCCGGCATCGATTTGGGTGAGGCCGTTGTAATACTCGCCCTGGGTAAAAATCACGTGGTTGGCGTTGGAAGCGTTGCCCGTGATGACCACGTAGCCGAGGCCGGTCGTGCTGAGCGAATTCGAGTAGGGGCCGCCGCCGATGGCGGTATTGAGCGTCGTCGTGCCGTTGTAGTCGAACCCGAGAATGCCGTTGTTGTCCAGGTTGATGTAGCTGTTATATGCATTGCCGGAGATGAACATCTGGCTGGTGGTGCCGTCGCCGAACTGCACGATCGTGCCTCCGATGTTTACCCCGCGTTCGGAGGCGTTCCCTTTCAGCGTTGTGAAATTCAACTTGGCATCGGACAAGCTCGGGTGATTATCGTCGCCCGAATCGCTATAGCTGTAGACCCCGCGAAACATGATGAGACCGGGGGAGCCATTGAGATTGACGTCGTTTTCGTAACCAACTTCCCAGATGTTCTGCGTAACATCGACCTGGCCCGGCAGGCCCATTACGGGCACGGGTGTGGCCGGCAGATAGGAGGTCTTGATGACAATAAAACTCGTATCGGGGGTGCTTCCGTACATATGGTCGGAGCCGATGTTGGCGCCGTCCAGCAGGTAGAGCGAGGGTCCCGTAAAAGTGTTCACGCCAAACAGGCGTAGGCCGCCGTTGGTACCCGGACTGAGCACCGTAATGCCGCCGCTACCGCTCACCGTTCCGCCCAGCGAAATGACCTGGCTCTCGTTGGTGAGGCTACCCTCCTCCATCAGTAACGTGCCGTTGTCGAGAATATTGTTGTTCAACGTCACGGCATTGGCGGTCGCATTGCCAAGCTGCAGCGTGGTGGTGTTGCCGATCGTCAGCGAGACAGGGTCGGGACTGTTGACGACGGTGACGCCGCCATGGAAGACGTTCGGGCTGGTCAGGCCGTCGTAAGTGACGGGGAAAGAATTGACGTAGTCGTAGCTGGTGGTCTGCGTCTTTTGCGCGGCAGGCAGCGTATAGGTCGGTGTTTGGGTAAGGACGAGCGTCGAGGCCCCATTGGGTGAATCGACTGTTAGCGTTCCCGTACCCGAGATGAGGCCGCTGTAGGTAGTGACACCGGTCGGCAAGTTGACGGTGTAGTTGCCACCCTGTAGCGAAATGTCGTCATTTGCTGTGACCAGGCTGGTGATGTCACCACCGGCGCTGGGTGCCGTGACCTGTGCGAATGCGTCGACGCTGGTAGCAGCCAGCGCGATGCCAAGCATCACCACGAGTCGCTTTCTAGCCGGCTCACCCTGGACAGACTTTTCTCTCAGCCAACGACCGTTATTGCCGACACCGACAACGTGCTTCATCTGCTTGTCCCCTGACCTAGATTTCTCAAATGAAGATGTCTAGGGGCTTCACGCGGCAAGCCAATGCATCAAGAAGCACGACCTCGGTCCGAAGACCCCTGAGCCTGCCTTTATCCAGCGATTGTTTGCGATGCCCCCAGCATCGATCTGGCGCATCCTGCGATGTCAAAAGATCAGCAACAATTATGAAATCGCGTATGGCGATTCATGTTTTCCCAATTTGCGATGCTCTCGTCAATTCCAGCCAGCCCGAAGTAGAGTTTCATCTGCCGTGATGTCGCTTCGATTTTCAAAAACGCTGAAACGAGAAGTGGGCCGCTCCTGGCATCGATTCGTGACTCGTCATTACTCAGTCATGTACTGACATATACATTCGCGACCTTCTTCGACTTTGTCCGGATGCTTCTACGCGAGCATCCGGGGAATGCAAATAACTCTTACAAGACGGAGCTGAAAATTGAATCTTCCATTCAAGATTATCGCTTGCTATTTCGGCGTTGTGATGATGACCGTGCTGAGCGCACCTTCTGTAGTGGCACAGTCCTTCGTTCACCCTGGCGCCTTGCATACTCAGGCTGACTTCGAGCGGATGAAAACCAAGGTTGCACAAGGCGCGCAGCCGTGGCTGGCCGGGTGGGACATGCTTATCAAGAACCCGCATGCCTCCTTGAGCTGGACACCACGCCCCGTCGACGTCGTCTATCGAGGCAAGATCGGGAATTATCCGCAAAATTACTCTGCGCTGTTTAACGACGCTGCCGCTGCTTACGCACTCGCTTTGCGCTGGAAGGTGAGTGGCGACGACGCCTATGCCGACAAAGCCGTGGGCATCCTGGATGCTTGGTCAAACACGCTGACCAAGATCGATGGAACCTCAGACAAATACCTGGCGTCTGGCCTCTATGGTTATGAATTTGCCAATGCGGCAGAGATCATGCGCACCTACAGGAAATGGCCAGCGCGTGATTTCGATCGTTTCAAGAAGATGATGCTCGACGTTTTCTATTCAATGAACCACGACTTTCTGGTGAACCACAACGGCGCGAAGATCGACCACTACTGGGCCAACTGGGACCTGTGCAACCTGGACTCCATGATGGCCATTGGCATCCTTACAGATCGACGCGACATCTATGACGAGGCGGTCGACTACTTCAAGCATGGCAAGGGCAATGGCGCCATAGACAAGATGGTGTGGAAGATCTACCCGGATGGTCTTGCGCAGACGCAGGAAAGCGGACGCGATCAAGGTCACAGCACGCTCGATGTCTCCGAGCTTGGCGTGCTAAGCCAGATGGCCTGGAATCAGCACGATGACCTTTTCGGTTATGACGATAACCGTATCCTGAAAGGTGTTGAATACATCGCAAAGTACAACCTTGGCTATGACGTTCCATACACTACGTACGCCAACAGTGACGTCACACAGGACGTCATCTCCAATATGGGAAGGGGCGCCACCCGCCCGACGTGGGAGCTTTTCTACAATCACTATGTGGTGCTGAAGGGCCTTGATGCGCCATATATAACTACGTGGGCTAACAAGGTGCGCCCCGAGGGTGGCGGTGGCAACTATGGACCGAATAGCGGTGGCTTTGATCAGCTTGGCTACGGCACTCTGACCTTCACCTTGAAATAGCAATGGAATCGCGTCATTACGATTTAAGGCGATTCGACGAACCAAATAAGGGTGCCGCGTGCGGTGAGTCAGCTTTCACCGTAGCCGTTCTGATGCGGTCATTGCCAATGGTCAGGCACTGATCCGCGATCGCCGCCACGCTGGTCCGATGCGAGACCACGATCAAGATCGTCTGTGGCAAACGACGCTTTATTGCTGAAAGGACCGCTATCTCGGAGGCGGCATCGAGCGCGCTCGTTGCTTCGTCCAGCAACGCCAGAAAGGGCTGTCGCAGAATGACCTGTGCCAGCAGCAACCGCTGCAACTCACCACCGGAAAGCCGGCTCGAAGAGCTGTGCAAGGTTGTATCGAGTCCATGACGCGAGCCGGCCAATCGATTGTCGAGACCGACGTCCATCAGCGCACTCAGCAACATCTCATCGGAGGCTTCGGGCGCAGCCCACAGCAGACATTCGCGCACGGAATGCTGCCAAGGTCGGACATTCTGGCTGACATAAGCTCCATTTCGCACGAGTGCACGGTACTCGTCAAAATCGATCTGCCGTTCGCCGACGCGTGCCGCAAAATCCTCGGGAATCATCATGCCTGCCAGGACATCGACGAGGCTGCTCTTTCCGATGCCGGAGTCACCACAAACAAGAGTCAGTTCGCCGGGTACCAAAACCAGATCACCCACATCGAGGCCGGTTGATGGCGGCCTCAGCCGCATTCGCGTGATGTGCAGCGTACTGACGGAAGTCGCCGTGCACGACGGTGCAACAGGCAATCGGACTGAATCCAGACGCATGTATCTCTGCCAAAGCTCGAATGCCGGGGCAGCCGAACGCAGCTGCTGGAAGCTCTGCCGGGTCGAGACCATATAAGGCAACACGCGTCCGAGCAACAAACACACGGCAATGAGCGATGGCTGATCGATTCCGTGCCAGCGGTGGGCGAGCACGAAGACCACCGCGATCCCGATCGCCGCCAGCAATTCGAGCAAAAGCCGTCCGGAGGCAATGAGCTCCAGCTGACGTTCGTAGCCATGGCACAGCCGAGCGGAAATGGCGCCGTAACTTGCTTTTTCAGCGTCCTCCCGTTCGAACGAACGAACGTGACGCAAGCGTCGCGGAAAATCCTCGCTGTGCCAGAACAACTGTGTCATGTCTGCAACGTACTTTCGGCTGACCGAGGCTTGCTCGTGACCAAAGACACGCGATGCAATGAGCCCAAAACCCACCAGCAAAGGTGCTCCGAACATCAATGGCGGCGATACCCAGAACGCAAATCCCAGGCTGACGGCGGATGTGACGCCGGCTACCAGAAGCAGCTGCAGCGCACTGAAACCCTGAACAATGATTTCGACGTTATAAGTGAGGACATTGGCGATTTCCGCGGATGTGGAGTCTGCCAGCGAAGCCAACGGAGCGTCGATCAGGCGTGCGTGAACTGTGCGTCGCAGGCTCATACCGTAACGGCCAACCAGACGCGCTCCCAACCGCGCCGCCTGCCAACGCATTAAAGCAAACGTGCCGGTTGCGGCAGCGAAGATTGCAACATGTATTTCGACGCTACCACCTGCGTCAAACAGGCTACCGCCGAATAGCAACGGGTGGCCCGGCTGAACCAAAGGCACCAGAAATACCGTCGCGAAGCTGCCGGCAAATGCCGCACCCAGCGATAGCACGACGTACGCTACAGTTTCCGCAAGATCGACGCCCATGAGTCTGTGCGCAAGCGAACGCAGCAGGTCGTTGGGCACCAGCGGCTCGTTAGGCATGTTTATGCGCTCATTCGGCTGGCACGGAACAATAACTTCGCTGACGCTTTTTAAGGCTCCGAACAGCGCCTCTCCGCAGGTTGAAAATTCCCATGCCGGTAAGTGCGATCTCAGAGGTGAAAGGTTGCCTTGACGCGACCGCCGCAAGCGATCCGGAAAATCAGTCGAGAAGATGTCGCAGCGCGTCGACGGACGCTCGCGGATGGCGACCGCGGCGCAGTTGATGAACGCCTAACTGCATCGACTGTTGCTCGAAGCGTTGCCAGCCTGGCTGTCCGACCGCATACGGCTGATCGGCGGACAGCCTTGCGGCGATTTCGTCTCGGGGCACCGCGCTCAATAAAACATCCGGGTCGTCGGCCGATTGATTGGAGACGAAAACGACGCCCGCCAGCTGCAATGGCACCGCGGCGAGGTGCCCATGATCCTGTCGTAAATCGGCTTCGAATTTTTCGACGCCACTGCGGCGACGGATGATTGGCGCCTGACTGATCCAGCGCCTGATCTTGTCGTCCTCGACGAAATTCAATGCATCGGCCTGCACGTGCAAGTAATTGGCGACGCCCGTGGCGAGCATGCTCTCTGGTTGCACTAGCACGGCGTCCTCGGCGAGAAACTCCAAGCCATCCAGAAAACTGTGCAAGGCCAGCGTCGACTTGCCTGATCCACTCGCTCCCAGCAACAGGATTCCACGACCCTGCCGGCCAACGCAGGCAGCATGTAGTGGCACCAGCCCTAATCCGCGTGTCGCCAGAATGAAGACCGCGAATTCGATCAGCTCATAACGCAAGTGGTAAGGACGACTGAGCATGTCTTCAGAGGCCACCACCAGAGCCTTATGCTGCTCGGGCGCAATGACTACATAGTTCGACGCGTCCATAACGCCGCAGAGAAAGCCTGCACCCGATGTCGTCTCTACGGGAGGAGGCTCGGACGCGTTCGGCACAGCCTGTCGACGCGAAAGGCGCAATTCAATGCGGAATTCGGGTACAGCCATCGGCAACTGATAGCGCGGCAGGCCGCCATAGGCGATCTCGACCAGACGAAGCAGAGACGCGCTGGTGCTTTCGAAGCGGAACTTTCCTCCCAAAATCTGCATGCGCATAGAGAAGTTGTGACCGGATCGCTCGCAAAATGGGTCGGCGCCATCCTTTCGACCGCCATGGCGTGCGGTCAAGGCCATCGTCGTCGTTCAAAAGTTTCAGTCGTCTGGATGTCACTGCGCAGCACTGCACGAATTCCAAATAGGTTGGCTTCGTGTGTGCGACATCAAAGAAAAAAGGTTGCCCCTGAGTAGGTGCCGTGAGTAGGTGCCGCATGCTCTCCGGAGAGTTTTTCGAGAGGCAGCCGCTGCGCCTCGATGGCTACGCATGGATGGCCGTCAAGGCCCAGGGATTCAAATGTTTTTGCTGCACAAGGCAACCGAAAGGCTGCGCCGCGGCACTCACCTCAGAAACATGACACCGAACGATGGGTTCTTCAGACCGGCCCGACGTCGATGCGTGCTGCAGCTTATTCCCACGGCTACGACCGAGGCCTCGCCGAGATGCTAAAGATTCAAGTTGGCCACTCCTACTTTTTGAGCTACGACCGAAAACAGTGGGAACGTGGCAAGCCCTATCCTCCACTCGCCACGATCCAGATCGCCGCACTTTTAAGGCAAGTAGGCCACGACGTCACACTCTTCGACGCGATGCTTGCCGACGGCGTTGAAGACTATGAAGGGTCATTTCAGGCTGCGCGACCGGACGTCGTCGTCATCTACGAAGACAACTTCAACTACCTGACGAAGATGTGCCTTGGGCGCATGCGTGAGGCGGCCTGCCAGATGATTACCGAAGCCCGCACTCACGGCGCCCGGGTTATCGTTGCGGGTTCCGACGCTTCCGATCATCCGGATGCCTTTCTCGCGGCGGGCGCTCACGCCGTCCTGATCGGTGAAGGCATTGGAGCTCTAATTGAATTGATCGGGCGGCTCGAACGCGATCCAGGCGTCGACGCGGCAAGTTGGGTATCCGATATCGCGGGTATCGCTACGCTGGTGAGCGGCCAGACTCGCCTGATGCGCATCGGCGTACAACCGCCGGATCTGCGATTGATCGGCCACCCCGCTTGGGACCTGGTCGACATCGAACGCTATCGGACAATGTGGCTCGAACGGCATGGCTACTTCAGCCTCAACATGGCAGCATCCCGCGGCTGCCCTTTCCGTTGCAACTGGTGCGCAAAGCCGATCTGGGGAAACCACTACAGGCAACGTGGTGCTCAGGATGTGGCCGCAGAAATGACTTATCTGAAACGGACGTTCAAGCCTGATCACATCTGGATGGCCGATGACATCTTCGGCTTCCACGTCGACTGGGTGACGGAATTCGGTACGCATTTGATCGACGCCGATGGATCCGTTCCATTCACCATCCAGACGCGCGCTGACCTGATCAGCGAACGCATGGCCAATGCGCTTGAACAGGCCGGATGTGCCGAAGCCTGGATCGGTGCGGAGAGCGGCAGTCAGCGCGTACTGGATGCCATGACCAAGGGCACGAAGGTCGAAGAACTCATCGTCGCACGCGGACGACTGGGTGAGCACGGTATTCGCGTGGGATTCTTCATCCAGCTGGGCTATCTCGGCGAGCAACTGGCTGATCTGCTGATGACGCGCGAACTGATCAGACAGGCTGCTCCGGACGATATCGGCGTCAGCGTTTCGTATCCGCTGCCAGGAACGAAATTCTACGAGCAGGTCAAAGCCCAACTGGGCGCAAAGACGCATTGGCAGGACAGCGGCGACTTGGCGATGATGTTCCGTGGCGCTTACGACTCGGATTTCTACCGCAGCGTCCGCGATCTGCTGCATGAGCAGGTCACGTTTCAGCAATTGGCTACCGGTGAACTACCGGAGTTCCGCAGTCAAGCTGGACTGGCGCTTGATGCACGTTGGGATGCACTGATTGCAAGCGAGCAATCACACCGTTCCGACGATCCGACCCTACCGCTTGCAACGGTGCAAACCAATGTCCAGGTGAAGCGTCATGCCGCCGTCTCTCAAAATCGTTAAGGAGGGTTTGCACCGTACTACGGAAGCGCTTGCCTTGGAATTGGCGCTTCCACAGCCCGGCGATACAACACCCGAGTGGAGCGATCTCGAATGGCAGTTGGCGTCCGCCGCCGCCGTCGCGCACGGCGTATCACCTCTACTTTGCAAGTCGTCCCAATGGCAAAACCCGGGATGGAAGTTTTTTCTGGCAAGTCAGCAAGCACACGTTGAGCATCGCCATCGACGCATTGCAGCGCTACTGGAACGCATCGATACCGACGCCCGTGCCGTCGATCTGGCGATCGTTCCCCTGAAGGGTTCGGCATTGCACGCCCTGCGACTCTATGAACCCGGGGACCGTCCCATGGCCGACGTCGACTTGCTGGTCCGCGAGGAGGACACGGGACGGACGATCAAGTTGCTGCAAGAGCTCGGCTACGTGGAATCGTTCGTCGTGTGGAAGCACCATGTGTTCAAGCCGGCGAAGGGCGAGCCAGTGGTGGGTTTGGGCGAACACCGCGACACTCCGATCAATATCGAACTGCATACACGTATCCAGGAACGCTTACCGGTAACGGCCGTCGACATCACCCGGCGGATCTATCCGCGGCAGCCCCACTCAGGCCTGAATCCTTATCCGTCGGACGGCGCCTTGATGAGCCATCTGCTGCTGCACGCCGCAGGCAACATCTGTCACCGCAGCCTGCGCCTGCTGCATCTGAACGACATTGCACGACTGTCGGCGCGCATGTCGCCAAGCGACTGGGACTCCTTGTGGGACACGCACAGCGTTGATGCTCCCTGGTGGGCGCTGCCGCCGTTGCGCCTGGTCGAACGCTATTACGCAAACACCATCCCCAAAAACGTGTTGGCCAGACTCGAGTCTCACTGCCACCCGTTGCTGAAGATCGTTTCGCGCCGCCAGACCCTGACCCAGGTGTCGTGCTCGGAACTCTGGCACCACACGCTTCACGGCGTCGAATGGCTCCGCTCTTTTCGTGATATCGGGCGTTACGTCAGGAATCGTGTCAGGCCTACGGACGAAGCCCTGAAGGAACACACCGACCTGGTCCGGACGCAGATCTGGCTCCAGGAGAAAAGCTGGGTGACGTTGTCTCGCGGCCAACGCGCCTTGGCGTTACTCACCCGCCCTCTCCCTCGGATGGATACGCTGTACGTGGTGCGTGCGGCGTTGGAGGCTCCGCCTCCCTCTGGCTAGGACGATCGCAGCTCCGCTGCCATAGTCAAGTCAGCATCTGCCGGTACAGAATCTCGAACGCTCGAGCGGTGTGATCTGCATCGATGACGATCGCCCGACGTTGCGCGGCATGAGCCAAGCGCAGTCGTAGTTCTTCATCGGCAAGCACTCGGCAGATCGCGTTCGCCAGGCCGACATGATCGCCCACCGGCACAGCCACGGCCGCAGACGGCGACCACTCTGCAATATGTCCAACCGCAGTACCTACAGTCGGCACGCCTGCCACAGCCGCTTCGAGCAAGACCAGCGGCCCGGCTTCATGGAGCGACGACATCACAAGCAGGTCAGCCTCCTCCATGATCGGACGCAGCGCCCGCTGCGTCTTGAAGCCAAGGAAGCGCACGTACCGTTCCAGGCCGAGTTGTTCGGCCAGCGCATATGCCCTGCCCTGCAGTGTGTCTACGCCGACGATGTCCATCTGGAACTCTACCTTCGCGTCGACGAGGAGCCCCAGCGCCCGCAGGAGCGTGGACTGGTCCTTGACCGCGTTGAGGCTGGCCACATGAACCAGCCGGGCCATCCCGATGTTGCGCCTGCGCGGGGCGAGTGGAGGCCAGATCTCGAGATCGACGCCGAGTGGAATGCGCTTCGCCTGCAGTCCTAGCGCATTGAGCGATTCAATGATTGGCGCACTGGCTGCCGAAATGGCATGCGCAGCGCGCAGCACGACCGCCTCCCGCAATCGCCCTTTCCAATTCAGTCTTCCGCCGTAGCTGATCTCGTGCAGCGCAACGAGTTCACCGCCGGCAATGTGCACCAGACTTGGCACCCGCATCAGGGTTGCCGCGGCAACCGCGACCTCGCTGCAGGAACCCGAAAAGATGGCATGGACCACATCGAATGGTGCAGACCGATGTTCGTCCCAGATCGCTGCGATCGCGCGTACACGAGTCCAGCCGTCGCCGATGTTGTGAATGCGGGCGCCGGCAAATTCCCAGCAATCCGCGACGGTTTCCTGTCGCAAGACGAAGACATGGACTTCGTGTACCAGAGCAAGTCGCTTTATCAGGGCCAGAAACACCGGGATCACGCGGAATTCGCCGGTACGATCCACCCCACCGGGAACCACGATCGCGAGCTTCACCGTATCCTCCGTGCATGGTTTTCGATGACTTGCGCATACACGCCAGCCCAGCGTCGACCCACGGCGGTGAATGACAGCTCAGCGTCGAAGTGCGCGCGCACCTGTTGCCGTGTCGGCGGGTTTTTCGCTGTGGTGACCAGCGCCTCGGCCAATCGACCTGCGTCACCGCGAGGCCACAGCGCCCCGATAGAACCCTCGCCAGTCAGTATGCGAAATGACGGTATATCGGTAACCACCGGGGCCACGCCACAAGCCAGCGCTTCCAGCAGCGCGTATCCGCAGCTCTCCCTGTGGCTGCCCGAGACGAACAGATCCGCGGCCTGCATCAATTGCTCAATGCGTGCATGCGGGACGCATCCCAGAAGATGTACGCGCCCGGCAAGCCATGGGTCGCGCTCTATACGCGTTTGAACCTCGGCAAGCAGGGGCGCATTTCCGAACGCACACCACAATTGCAACCCGGGCAAGCTAGGCATGGCTTTGGCTATGCCGTCCAGCACGACCAGTGGGTCCTTGCCGGCGTTCAAATGCCCTACCCACAATACGCAGGGGTTGCCGTGAAGCCCGGTCTCCGCGCGAGCGATGGCATTGCTGCCCATGACAAAGCCTGTGCTGGATTCGGGAACCGTGAACAACTGCGTCCGCGGCGCGAACATGCCTATGGTGGTGAAAGGCAGCGCGAGCTCCGGTGCGGTGAAGACGATGCCTGAGGCGGCCGTATACCAGCGCCGCCACTGCGACCGCCGCCACCAGGGCGGCGGTCGGTCGGCATGGTCCTGGATGATGATCGGCAACTCGGGCAGGCATTGCGCAATGGCAAATGCGTCTTCGACAAACCGCAGACCATGCACGTGCAAAATGTCTGCCTTTATTGAATCAAGCAGACTGGCGAAAGAACGGCCACGATGGGTTGCTGCCAGCTTTCCACTGACATCGATGAAGTGATAATCGATGCCGTTACGCGTGATTTTCTCCGCATACGGCGCCGCCTGGATCACCGAAATCCGCGCTCCGGAACAGAGGGCCACTTCAGCGATATCGGCCATGGAAGGCCATTTTTCAAAGATTTCCCCGGGTGCGAGGCCATCCGGAACGAGCTGAAAATTGATCTGTGCGACATGCAATGCCGGCATGGATCTAGAGGCCAGATACCTGCGGCATGCGCAGGCGTACGAGTCGGTTAGCCAGATTCAGTTCCCACGGTCGGTCGTACCTGCGCTGACGATAGCGCCAACTGGCCATCGCACTGAGGCTGCGTTTGGTCCATGGCGGCGACCGCAAGTCCTGCACTGTCGGGAAGCGACAGCGCAGCACCGTCACAAAGTCGAGGATGCGCCGACGCAGCTTGTCGGTAAGCCAGGGCGCGTCGGCGTGGCAGGCATAGTCGACCCATCGCGGCTCCATCCACTCTTCTGGCGTTTTCGGAAAAACCACCGGTTCACCCTTGAGGTCGAGCAACGCCATCCCCGGCCGCTTGTTGCGATCCTTTTCGTGCTTGCTGCTTTCCGGCAGCGGCGTGTAGATATAGACGATGATCTCCGACTCCGGATTGATCCGCTTGAGATCTCGGATGAACTCGAAGGTCAACTCGGTTTCTTCTTCCGTGTTCTCAGGCGGCGCAACCATGAAGGACATCTCGGGGATCACGCCGTTGCGTCGACACAGTTCAGCCACTTCCAGTGTCTGGTCGGGCCGCGTGCCCTTGCGGATTTCCTTGAGCATCTGGCCGCTCGGCGATTCCGCGCCGATGTACGCCATTCGCAACCGACTCTTGCGCACCAGTTTCCACGTACTCTCCGACAGGCCCAGTAGCGCATCCGAGCGCGCATAACACCACCATGGCATCTCGAGTTTCGCCATCACCTCCAGCAGCGGGATCATGTCCTGTTCGCGGTCGAAGAAATTGTGGTCGAAGAACTGGACGGAATCGGCGCCGAGCTCGTATTTGAGATAGCGCAGGTCGCGCTCGAGCCGCGCGACGGCGGGTAGCACCGTCGTACCACCAAACATGGCGGCAACGCCACAGAAGGTGCAGCGAAAGCGACAACCAATGGCCGCCTGGTGAGCGACGGTACGGCGACCGAGAAAGGTGCGCGCCAGATAGCGCCGTGGATCGCCGAGCTTGTCGTAGGGCAACACCAGCCCACTATCGCCGAG
>Ga0302227_10002539_pt1 | contig 12442 bp, 17 predicted proteins | sample II_Palsa_N1_1_FD_193525 | JGI IMG/M metagenome (GOLD analysis project Ga0302227, IMG submission 193525) | Peat permafrost microbial communities from Stordalen Mire near Abisko, Sweden - II_Palsa_N1_1 | ecosystem: Environmental > Terrestrial > Soil > Palsa > Peat permafrost | place: Sweden...
TATGTCCAGTATCCGATGACGGAACTGCAGCGTACGCCGCTCGAGTATCGCTCGCTGTTCCAGATCACTACCTATTGGGCGCGCTTCGGCCAGGTGGAATTCCGGTATGGCAGCACGACGATCTCGTATCGCGACGCAATCTGAGCGACTGCCGGGAGTCGTTGTATTATTGACTTCTCCCGGCTGATTTCCGGAGCAAAACATGACCCGTACCGCCAATCAGGACTTCACCCTGACCCGCGACGATTGCCGGCCGCTGTATTTCAAGGCTGGCGAAGAAATCCCGGTTGAGCATGAGAATCACTGGTTTGTGCTGCATCACACCGACGAAGTGGCGATTGAGGCCGAGCCTGCCGAAGTAGTCACCGAAAAGCGCAAGCCAGGTCGACCGTCGAAAGCATGAGTACCCTCACATCCACCCAGTTTCGCAGCGATTTCCCGGAGTTTTCCAACACCGGGGTTTATCCTGACGCGCTGGTCAATATGTGGCTGACTGTTGCTGCATCGCTGGTCAATGGCGCTCGGTGGATGGAGCTGACCAATATCGGGCTCGAGCTGGTGACGGCGCACCATCTGGTGCTGTCGATGCGAGACCAGACCGCAGCGGCTGTGGGTGGCGTCCCCGGCCTGATGACTGGCCCGACCTCGGCGAAGTCTGTCGATAAGGTCAGCACGAGTTACGACACGGGCGCCGCAACGCTGGATAACTCGGGATTTTGGTCATTGTCATCCTACGGTATTCGCTTCCTGACGCTGGCGCGCATGATGGGCGCCGGGGGCATGCAGATCAACTGAGGTTCGCATGAAATCTGGCGCGACGATGACATCGGACAAGATGGCAGCGCTCATCCGGTCAATCAGTGCGCTCGCCAAAAAGGATGTGCTTGTCGGAATCCCTGACAGCGCGCCCGAACGCGAAGACACGCCGATGACGAATGCGCAGATCGGGTATGTGATGGAAACCGGTTCGCCGGCCCATAACGTGCCCGCCAGACCGTTTCTGGTACCTGGCGTTCAGGATGTACAGGATGAGTGCGCCGAGCGGCTGAAGCAGGGTGCAACAGCAGCGCTGGATGGCAACGATTCCGGCACCATGCGCGCGCTGACGACGGCCGGCCTGATTGCGGAAACCTCAGTCAAGCAGAGGATCGGCAGCAACATCCCTCCTCCGCTCTCGCCGGAAACGATCCGCAATCGTAATCGAAGCCGGCAGACGCAGAGCATGCGCAAGAGCGAGAAGGATTATCTGAAGGCGGTAGAGGGCGGCACGGATCCAGCGCAAGCGCAGGAAGCAGCTGGCATCATCGCTCTCGTGAATACCGGCGGTCTGCGAAACGCAGTCACTAGCCTGGTGCGCGAAAAGAAGTAACCAGCCTCACAACCATACGGAGCCTCGATTCGTCGGGGCTTTTTCATTTCTGGATCCGATATGTCGCTCGCTGCATTTACGCCGACAGGCCAGGCCGCGCTTGTCGCGAACGGCACGTCGTCAAACGTCGCCATTCCGCTCACTGGTACACCTACCCAGGTGCTGCTGACGAATCTGGGCCTGATCCCGGTGTTTGTTGTGCTGGGCACGTCGAACACTGTAGTTGCTACGGTCGCGACGGGGATGCCGATCCTGCCGGGAACGAGCCTGCCGCTAGTGCTTAGTACGAACACCTATCTGGCTGCTATCACGACTGGCGATCCCGTTTCCCTGCGTATCAGCGCCGGAACCTGACCATGCCGCTGCTCGACGTAAGCGAAATCCTGCTTGATCCGGATTTCGTGGATAGCCTCGTCTGTGCTCGCAACACGCAGACCGTCGATGACAACGGCATCGCGACCGACACGCCGAACTGCATTCCGTTCTATGGCGTGGTGACGAACAACACCGGAGACCTGTTGATGCGGTTAGCCGAAGGTTCGCGTATCACCGGATCGATCACCGTGCACAGCCAGTTCAACCTGATTGCGGGCGCGGACGGAATTGATGCCGATATCGTCACCTGGAATGGGCGGCAGTACACGGTGACGAACGTGGGCGACTGGTCCAGGTTCGGCATCGGCTTTACCGCCTCAAATTGCGAACTTATCCCGCTCTCGGGTGGATCGAATGGCCAATGATTCAACGCAAGCCGGATGGCTGGTCCCGACTGCTCAATCTCCCCCGTTGGAAGATGCCGCGCTCGACGCGGTATTCCAGCAGATGATCGTTGGACTGACTGGCCTACCGGGAAACATGGTTCGCCCGAGGTGGCAAGCCACGGTTCCAAAGCAGCCTGAGCCGTCCACGAACTGGTGTGCAATCGGCGTCATGAATAGCGAAGCCGATGCCAATCCGGCCATGATTCACGACGGCGACGGAGAAGGCTCGGACACGTTACAGCGCAACGAAATCCTGACCGTCCTGGCGAGCTTCTACGGCCCGAACGCAAGCGCGAACGCCGCGCAGGCACGCGACGGCATTTTTGTGTCGCAGAACAATGCGATGCTCGGTACGTATTCGATGGGTCTCGTAAGCGTTGGCCCCAAACGCCCTGCCCCCGAACTGGTCAACCAGCAATGGATCCGGCGCTTTGATTTCGAAATCAGGATCCGGCGCGAGATTATCCGCACGTACAACGTGCTGAATATCCTTTCAGCAGACGCAACGGTTGATTCAGACCCGCGAACCCAGCCTATCACCGTCTCGCAGTAATCACTCACGTAACACATTCTGAGCCCGCCAAGTGCGGGCTTTTTCATTTCCAGGAGCCTAAATGGCGACGAGTCAACTTCCCATCTCCCGCCTGATTAACGGGACGGTGAACCTGTCGCCCAATGCGGCCCAGGCGCAGAACCTGAATACCGAACTGATTCTCGGCTCGTCGCCGGTGATCGACGTGTCGAGCCGGATGCGCTCGTACACCGGAATTGATGGTGTGTCGGCAGACTTCGGCACGACCGCGCCCGAGTACCTGGCCGCGGTCGACTGGTTTGGCCAGACTCCGCAACCGGCTAACCTGCTGATCGGCCGCTGGGCACAAACCGCTACTTCTGCGCAACTGTTTGGCGCGTCGCTGTCGGTCGCGCAACAGCTGATGTCGGCATGGACCGCCATCACGGCGCCGGCCTTTTCGATCACGATCAACGGCTCACCGTACACGATCTCGCCGGCCAGTTTCGGCACGTCGACGAACCTGAACGGTATTGCGGCGCTGATCCAGACGGCACTTGCCGCGGCTGTCGCCGGATCGACGTGCGTGTGGAATTCGAGCTTTGCCCAGTTCCAGATCACGGACGGCACCACTGGCGCAACGTCGACGCTGAGTTTCGCAAGTGCTCCGACCGCCTTCGGCTCGGTGACCTACTCGGTCAACCCGAGCGCAGCAGCGACGGTGACGATTGGTGGCACCGTTGTCACCTACGTTTCCTCACTGACGACTGGCAATCAGATCCTGCTTGGCGCGACGCTCGCAGCCACGCTTGCCAACGCGGTAACGTTCCTGAACCAGTCTGCTGACACGAATCTGTCGAAGGCAGTCTACTCGGTCAACCAGGCTGGTACAGCGCTCCAGATCGTCTACAAGACGGCGGGCACGGCCGGCAACACATTCACGCTGGCCGCCTCGGTAGGTACGCCTTCTGCCTCGACGCTGAGTGGCGGTGCTGGCACGGACATCTCTTCGATGCTCGGCATGACCGTAGCATCGTCTGGCGCCTACGTCGCCCAAGGCGCTGCTGCGGAATCGGCCGTCGCTGCCGCAACGCTGTTCGATAACCAGTTCGGCCAGCAGTGGTACGGCCTGACGGTATGCGGCGCCGCTGATTCTGATCACCTCGCACTGGCCGCATTCATCGAGGCTACGACAAATAAGCACTTCTACGGCGTGACGACGCAAGAGGCTGGTGTTCTGACGACGCAGAGCACGACCGACATCGCATCGCAATTGCAGGCGCTCGGCTACAACAAGACTGTTTCGCAGTATTCGAGCAGCAGCGCCTATGCGGCAAACTCGCTGCTTGGCCGGCAGTTGACGGTGGACTACACGGGTAACAACACCGTGATCACGCTGATGTACAAGCAGGAACCAGGTGTGCAGGCGGAAACGATCAGTGCTACGCAGATCGGCGCGCTGGAGGCAAAGAACTGCAATGTCTATGTCGCCTACAACAACGGTACGACGATCATCGAGCCGGCAGTCGTGGCTTCGGGTGAGTTCATCGACACCATCGTTGGCATGGATGCGTTCTGTATCGACGTACAGACGGCCCTCTTCAACCTGCTCTACACGAGCACCACGAAGATCCCGCAGACCGATCCAGGCATGCATATCCTGGCTACCGGCATTGAGGGAGTGTGCCAGCAATACGTGAAGAACGGTCTGTTTGCGCCTGGCACGTGGAACAGCGGCGGTTTCGGTACGTTGAACCAGGGCGACTTCCTGCCCAAGGGCTACTACGTCTACCAGCCGCCTGTCGCATCGCAAAGCCAGGCCGATCGCGCGGCACGTAAGTCTGTTCCGTTCCAGATTGCAGTCAAGCTGGCCGGCGCCGTACACACGATTGACTTTGCCGTTTCCGTAAATAATTGAGCGAGATAAACCATGGCTACCTGGTCATTTACGAATTTCGCCCTGACTCTTACGGGTCCGGGCGGTGCAATCACCCTCGGCGACGGTTCCGGTGCGGCCAAGGAAGGCGCAACGTTCGAGTTCGTTGAGAACAAGAATACGATGACGATCGGCGCAGACGGCAGCGGCATGCAAAGCCTGAATGCCAGCACCGCAGGGAAGATCACCGTGCGGCTGCTGAAGACCTCCCCGACTAATGGACTGCTGAGTGCGATGTATGCATTCCAGAGCACGAGTTCGGCCAACTGGGGGCAAAACGTGATGGCGGGTTCGGATATTGTCCGCGGCGAGCAGTACTCCTGCCAGCAGGTTGCGTTCTCCAAGTTCCCGAACAACACGTATGCGATGGACGGAAACATCCTGGAATGGAACTTCGATGCGGTGCTGATGGATGCTGCACTGGCAACGGGGATTTAACGATGCTCGATACCGTTGAAGTGAATGGCCAGACATACCGGATTGGCAAGATGCCCGCGCGCGAACAGTTTCATGTGGTGCGTCGGCTTGGTCCCGCGATCATGGGATTTCTCGCATCTGGCGTGAATGGTGGCGGCATGGCTGGCGCGATGGGTCCGATCCTCGACCATCTTTCGAAGATGAGCGACGAGGATTCAGACTACGTTCTGGACCACTGCCTGAGCGTTGTTCAGCGTGCCCAAGGTAATGATTGGGCCAAGGTGCGTGCTCCCAACGGCGCATTGCTGTTCAATGACATCGAACTTCCCCAGCTTCTCAATCTGACTCGCGCTGTGCTGACCGAGAACCTGCGCGGTTTTTTTCCCGCAGCCGCAGCCGGATCGCAGTAGATGATTCGGCTCCCGGTATAGAACTGGTTTCGATGCCGGATGGCGAGGACTGGCTGTGGCGACCGGTGGCAGAAGGGCTGTGCAAATACGAGTCGGTGATTGACGGGACGCTCGGGATCGAAGATATCGCCACCATGAATGAAGTGCTGGACGTCAAATACACTAACCAAGCCAGACTTCAGGCCGCAGAGCGGAGTCGGAATCAATAGCGAGTGCTAAATGATTGGGGTAAAATAAGCGAGCCGCCAAGGTGCTTCCAACACCCTGACGGCTCTAACCAAACCCCTACCTGTTACGAGGTGAGCGGCATGGCTGACGCCATTGTACTACCCCGGGATTATTACGTTTACATTCTGTACCGCGAGGATGGAGTGACGCCTTTCTATGTCGGGAAAGGCAAAGGCGATAGATGGTTGGCCCACGAGCTTAATGTGAGGCGCGGGCGATCCCATAAAGACAACATCATTGCTGGGATGAAAGATGCTGGAATCGTTGTCCCCAAGAAAAAGATAGCCAAGGGGCTGACTAATCGTGAAGCGCTTGCTCTCGAAGTCAAGACCATTGATGAAATTGGTCGGACTCGCGACGGCGGCCCATTGACCAATCTGACGGCCGGAGGGGATGGCGCTCCAGACCTTTCGCCAGAAGCAAAAGAGCGACATCGGAAAAATACCGGCGCCGCCCAGTTAGGGAAGAAGCATAGCGAGGAGCGTAGAGCTAGGCTAAGCGCAATCCTGAAGGGACGCCAGTGCGCCCCTCCTCCGACTCCAGAAGTAACTGCAAAACGCATCGCATCGCTGAAATCGTCATGGGCTCAAATGGCTCCGGAGGATCGCGCAAAGCGAGGCATGCGCGGGAAATCGCATAGCGAGGAGACGAAGTCCCTCATGCGAGAAAAGGCGCTTGGGCGCGTCATTTCAGCGGAGCAGCGAGCGCACATCTCAGCATGCAACAAAGCCAGAAAGGTCAGCCTTGAAACAAAGGCGCGAATGGCTGAAGCGCAACTCCGCAGGTGGGCGGCCATTCCACCCGAAGATCGGCCGGCAGGAACTAGGACCGGGATGAAGCATTCGGAAGAATCGAAGGCGCTCATGCGCGAAAACGCGCTAGGCAAGGTTATATCGCCCGAACAGAGGGCGGCCATTTCTGCAGCACAAAAGGGGCGTACGCAAAGTCCGGAAACGAGAGCGAAACGGTCCGAGGCATTGCGCCGCAGTTGGCAACTAAGAAAAGCAGGGGAACTTGAAAATGGGTGACGATGGAGTGCTCAGAGAGTTCCTCGTATCGCTTGGATTTTCTGTCGAAGAATCGAGCTTCAAGAAATTCAACCTCGCAGTCGAGAGCGTCACCAAGGGTGTGATGCAGGCTGGGTTGGCTGTAGCCGCGACCGCTGCTGGCATCGTGGCGGGTGTAAAGATCATCTCCAGTCAGATGGAGAATCTTTACTACGCTTCGCAACGCACAGGTGCGACGGTCGGCAACCTGATGGCGCTGCGGTATGCGGCCGGTCAGATCGGATTGACCGCAGATCAGGCGCAATCGTCGCTTGAAGGTTTCGCGCGCACCCTGCGCCTGAATCCTGGCTCGGATAGCCTGCTTGCGTCGCTCGGCGTGACGGGCAACGATCCGACCGAGAAATTCGACAGTTTCATCGAGAAGATGAAGGGCATGCAGCCGTACGTGGCTGCCGCCTATGCGGGTCTGTTCGGGATCGATCCGGACACGCTGCTGATGCTCGAAAACGGGCTTCCCAAGCTCGAAGAGGAGCAGAAGAAGTACGCGGAAAGACTGAGGGCATGGGGCATAACTCCGGGACAAGCTGCGGCGGCTGGAGTCGATTTCAACAACTCCATCCGGTCAATTACCGCAGACTTTGATTTGTTGTGGATAAAAATCGAGTCTAAGTTGGTCCCGGTGATGACGCCGCTCATCAACCAGTTCGAACGCTGGGCGCAGAACCATGCCGGTGACGTTGCGCAGGCAATCGCCGATGCTGTATCACATCTCGCCACATGGATTCAGTCCGTAGACTGGAAGAAGGTCGGAGGTGATATCGATCATGTCGTGACCGCATTGGGGGGCGTGAAAGATATTCTGCTCGGGCTGGCTGCAATCAAGCTACTGGGTATCATCGGTGGGGTCGGCGGGTTGACCGTAGCAATCTCGGGTCTCGCCGCCGCCGCTGCCGGCCTAGGTGGCTGGAAGATCGGCGATACGATCCGCGATGAAGTCGACAGCCTCGTCACGAAGATGTCACACGGCAAGTATCGCTCGCTGAGTGACATCCTGACCGGCACTGATCGGAGCAAGCTGGATGCGACTGGCGGCTATACCCAGGCGGAACTGGATAGCGTCAAGGATGGCGGCGGCGCGAAACTGACGCCGCCACGCGGCTCACCCGGTGACGATGGCAATCAGCCGTTTGGCACGATCATTGAATTGCCCGCCGAGAATGCGCCGTCGAAAAGCGATCCTCAGAGCCTTTTCGCTTCGCTCGAAGACAGGTTTAATCTGCCTAAAGGATTGCTCGATAGCGACTGGAGTGCAGAGTCGTCGCGCGGAAAGAACATGCTCTCGCCCAAAGGTGCGATGGGCCATTTCGGCTTTATGCCCGATACGGCCAAGGAGTATGGGCTTGACGATCCGAATGACCTTGTTCAGTCAGCCAAAGCGGCAGCGCAAAAGTTCGCAGACCTTCTGCGCCACTATGCTGGTGATGCTGTAAAGGCTATCGCTGGCTACAACTGGGGCGAAGGCAATCTGGACAAGGATATCTCCCGTTTTGGTGGGAACTGGGCGCAACACCTGCCGCAAGAGACCTTCGATTACGTCAACCGCGTAACGAATGGCATGGGCGGTGCGCGGCTCGGCGTCAATGGCACAAACAGCAATCGGTCGGTGGCAGTGACGCAGACCAACACCTTCCACATCGCTGGCACGTCAGATCCGCAAGGAACTGCGCGCGCCGTGGCTGGCGAGCAATACCGTCTGTACGGCGATCTGGTGCGCAACTTCTCTGGGGCAGTGCAATGAGAATTCTGGGTACCGTCGCGTCGGTGGCGCAGATCGGCATCCAGTCGCTCGCCATCAAACCCAAGCGAGGTTTGTACACCTCCGACAACAGCAGCCTTGTAACCACGATTATCAAGCAGGTAACGATTGAGGAAGTGCATTCGGATGAAATGGAGATCACAGAGCATCCTGTTGAACAGGGCTCCACGATTTCCGACCATGCGTATGCGCGACCGTCGGAAGTGATTATTACGGCAGCCTGGTCGGATAGCCCCAACAATTCAGGTCCGCTGAATCAGCTTCTGGGCGCAGCAGCAAACACAAGCCCGTTGCTGCAAAAGGTTATCGGAGCGGCTGAACTGGTCGGCGGTATCGTGACCGCCCTAAGTTCGGGATCGCCTACGAGCGTCACGGTGTACAACAACATCCTGACGCTATACAACAACCGGCGCATTTTTGACATCTACACCGGCAAGCGTGTCTACAAGAACATGCTGATCAAGTCGCTGGCGACGACGACGGATGCGAAGACGGAAAACAGTCTGATTCTGCGTATGACCTGCCGCCAGATCCTGATGGCGCAGACGCAGACCGTCACGGTGCCGAATTCGTCAGTAATGTCCAACCCGGCACAGAATGGATCAACGGTCAACATGGGGACGCAATCCCTACTGCCATCGCCTACCTATAACGTGAACGCAGCGCCATGAGCACGCCCTACGAGGTTCCGCTATCGCCCCAGCCGCAGACGTTCGGCATTGCGATAGCGGGCACGACCTATCAAATGACCGTGGTTTGGAACTGGGTGAATGCGTCGTGGATCATCAACATTGCGGACCCGAGCGGCAATCCGATCCTGTCGGGGATTCCGATGGTGACGGGTGTCGATTTGCTCGAGCAGTTTGGCTACCTTAATTTTGGCTTCCAGTTGATCGCGCAGACTGACAACGCGCCGGATGTTGTGCCGACGTTCGCCGACCTAGGAACCACAGGGCATCTTTACGCGATCCTGCCATGAGCAACCAGTTCGGACGACAAGCGAGCCTGATTGTCTCGACTGGTACGCAGGGGCTCGACCTGTCGGAACTGCGTTTTACGTTCAAGACACGAAATGCCGACGAGCAGGCGCCGAACACGCTCTATGTGCGCATCTATAACCTGACCGATTCAACCGCCAAGGCGATCCAGAACGAGTTCACGACGATCACGCTGCAGGCTGGATACGAATCGGGAAACTACGGGATCATCTTTCAGGGGACAATCAAGGAAGTGCGGAAAGGCAGAGAGAACAACGTCAATTCGTACGTTGAGATATTCGCCGCTGACGGAGATGAGTTTTACAACTTCGCTGTCATCAGCCTTTCTCTGGCCGCCGGACAAACGCCCCAGCAAGTTATCAATGCGATCCAGTCGGCTCCTTCCGTCAATGGCGTGGCGAATCTTCCCTACGCGACGGACGCAACCGGCTTGATCGCCGGAGCGGGCGCCGGACAGGCGCAAGCCCTATCGCGCGGGAAGTCATTATTCGGTATGACGAGGGATTACGCGAGAGACTGGGCGCAGAAATACGGCTACCGCTGGTCGATGCAAAACGGCCAGCTTGTTGTGGTGCCGATCACTGGCTATCGCCCTGGTGAGGCAGTTGTGCTGTCGTCGACAACCGGCCTGATCGGGGTTCCTGAAGCCCGCGATGATGGCGTACACGCGCAGGCGCTTCTTAATCCTCTGATCCGCATCGGCGGCCTGGTGCAGATCGCGCAGTCCGACATCAACCAGATCACGATGCAGCAGCAGGGATTGCAGTACACCCCTGCAGTCGCCACGGTGACAACTGCGGCCGGATTTTACAAAGTCCTGGTGGCCGAGTTTGAAGGCGATACCCGCGGAAACCCGTGGTACATCAATATCACCTGTCTCGCGGTCGATGTATCGGCCAGTAATCAGAACAACTCAGTTCAAGCCTACGGCTAGGTTCCAGAATGGATCAAAGAGAGCGCCTCAACTCTCCGGACGAGGCGCTCAATGCTGCGCTTGACGGCCGGCAGGCACAGATTTGGACGGCCGGTCCAGGGATCATCCAGAGCTTCAACGCTGACGGCATCACAGCGGTCGTGCAGCCGGCCATCAAGGCGCAAGTCCGCGCGCCCGATGGATCAATGCAATGGGTAGCGCTCCCTCTCCTGCTAGATTGCCCGGTGGTATTCCCGCGCGGCGGTGGCTGCACACTGACGTTTCCAGTCGCGGAAGATGACGAATGTCTGGTCGTGTTTGCTTCTCGGTGTATCGATGCGTGGTGGTCGGCAGGTGGCGTACAGGTGCAGTCCGAGTTCCGGATGCATGATCTATCGGATGGCTTTGCCATTCCGGGCCCGTACTCGCAAGCAACGAAGATCAGCAACATCAGCACAACGGCCGCACAACTGCGCAGTAACGACGGAGAGGCATATCTCCAGCTAAACCCGACGTCGCACGAAATCGACATCGTGACGCCGGCCAACTGGACGGCGACCATCGGCGGCAACACAAATATCAACGTGACGGGAAGCGCAAACATCACGGCTTCCGTATCAGCATCGGTAACAGCCCCTTCGATCAGCCTTGGGGCGGCTTCACAGACGTTGCTATCTCTGGTGACATCAGCATTCATGTCGCTATTCAACGGGCATACACATCCCGATCCGCAAGGCGGAAATTCGTCACCTCCCACGCAGCAGATGACGAGCGCCCACCTGACGACGACCATCAAAGGCGGCTGATATGCGCTATCGAGTTTTGGACGCTAACGGCGACTACACGTGGGGACAAAATGGCGCGAATTTCCTGGTCAACTCTGCTGCTACGGTAGCCCAGGCCATTCTTACGCGCCTCAGGCTGATACAGGGCGAGTGGTTTTTAGACCAGACCGCGGGCACGCCATACGACACGGACATCCTCGGCGCTGGCACCGAATCAACGCGTGACCTCGCCGTGCAAACCGTGATCCTGGACACGCAAGGCGTGACGGGTATTGCTGATTACGCGAGCTATCTCGACCCTAAGACGCGCGCCTTCACGGTAGCTGCGACGGTCAACACGCAGTACGGCCAGACAACCATTACACAGAGCTTCTGATGGCCACGACTTTTCCTCTCGCGACGCTTGCATGCACGATTGATTCGACCGGGATTTCGGCTCCGTCGTACTCCGCTATCCTTGGTTCATTGCAGAGCAGCTTTCAATCAATTTACGGAAGTGATATTTATATAGAGCCTGACGCGCAAGATGGCCAGTGGTTGGCTGTTTTGGCCCAAATGATCAACGATGGCAACCAGGCCGACGTCACGACCTACAACGGCTACTCGCCCGCCTATGCTCAAGGTGCTGCACTCTCGAGCCAGGTCAAGATCAACGGCTTGCGCCGCGATGTGTCGAGCAACAGTACGGCTGTCGTCAATATCGGCGGACAGGCAGGGACGGTCATCAACAATGGCGTCGTGGCCGACACGAACAGTAACCTGTGGAATCTTCCTGCCTCCGTTGAAATCCCCGTAAGCGGCACGATTGCTGTTACCGCGACTGCGATGGTGGCGGGTACGATCACCGCCATTGCTGGCGCGATCAACAACATCAACACCCCAACGCGAGGCTGGCAAACGGTTTCAAATCCGGATGCCGCAGTGCCGGGTGATCCTGTCGAGACCGACGCAGCGCTACGCCAACGTCAGGCTGTCTCGACGTCACTGCCGGCCCAAACACCCCTGCAATCGATCATTTCGAATGTAGCCAATACACCCGGGATTGGCCGCAATGCGATCTACCAGAACGATACTGGCGCGACGGACAGCAACGGTATTCCAGGCCATTCGATCGCTGTTGTTGTCGAGGGTGGCGATGTCGAAACAATCGCTCAAACGATCGCCGCGAAGAAGTCTCCCGGGACTGGAACGTACGGCACGACCGACGAGACTGTATTTGATCCTTCTGGAGTACCGATTACGATCGCTCTATTCGAGCTATCAGAAATCGGAATTTTCACGCAGATCACGA
>Ga0302227_10002541_pt1 | contig 12435 bp, 8 predicted proteins | sample II_Palsa_N1_1_FD_193525 | JGI IMG/M metagenome (GOLD analysis project Ga0302227, IMG submission 193525) | Peat permafrost microbial communities from Stordalen Mire near Abisko, Sweden - II_Palsa_N1_1 | ecosystem: Environmental > Terrestrial > Soil > Palsa > Peat permafrost | place: Sweden...
CTCCGATTTCCTACCTCACTTCAATCCCTTGGGGTGGTCACTCGGCGTACTAAATCCCAAAGGGGTGCCGGATCCTTTGGCGGCTTCATTGGAAGCCTCTCCCCGTAAACGCGACTGGGTATTCGACGTCTTCAAAAGTAATACAAAGATCGTAACTGTTCCCGGAACGCGGCTCATCGAGGTCAGTTACACGAGTCCGGATCCAAAGATAGCCGCAGCCGTTGTCAATCAATTGATTATGAGCCTAACCGACTATAACTTCCAGACCCGTTACACTGCGACCTCACAGACTTCGGAGTGGTTGGGAAAACAGTTGTCCGATCTGCGTACCAACAGTGAAGAGTTGCAAACGCGCGTCGCTGAACTGCAACGCAATTCAGGTGTATTCACCTTCGGTGGTCAGGACATCGAGGGAAAAGGAATTGCATACAGCACTGTGTTGGATCAGTTGCAGCAAGCGACGGCCCAACTTGCACAGGCGCAGTCGAATCGGGTGATCAAGGGCGCCTTGTATGAAGCGACAAAGGCAGGCGACCCAGAGATGATTGCAGGGTTGAGCAGCTCTTCACTTATGGGTGCTGCCTCTCCGACAGTGGGAAATTCATTGGCGCTGATTCAGACGCTACGCAGCCAAGAGGCAATTGAGGAAGGGCAGATCAGTGAAGTAGGCGCCAAATTTGGTGTGGCTTATCCGAAGTTAGAGGAGATGCGTGCAAATCTTGCCTCAATTCAGCAATCGATTCGAGCTGAGCAGGATCGGCTGGAGAAGCAGACAAAGAGTGAGTTCGCGGTTGCACAGCAAGTTGAAGAGCACATGAGCGCGATCTTCAACAAACAGAAACAGAGTGCCGAGGCGATGAACAACAAGGCGATCCAGTATCAAATGGTTCGCCAGGAGGCAGAACAAAGTACTGGCTTATATCAGAAACTCCTTAGCAGATTGAAAGAGGCTGGTGTTTTAGAAGGACTTAAGTCCAGCAATATTACGGTTGTGGAACCTGGTAGAGTCCCTTCCAAACCGACGCAGCCGAACGTGAAGCTCTTCCTGGCGGGTGCTCTCTTTGCGGGCCTCTTTTTCGGGGTTGGCAGCGCCTTTTGCCTCGAGATGATGGATAGCAAAGTACGTGATCTGAAGATTACGGCAAACCGGTTTGGAGATGCGTTGTTTGGCGATCTTCCGTTTGAACGCGTTAAGTCAATGTCATCAAAGAAACGAGCAAACGTGCAGGCTAGCTCGCCAATTTTCACTTTAGATGACCCCACGTCCGGCTACAGCGAGGCGTTACGCGCGCTTAGAACAGCGGTCTTACTGTCCCGCGGAGGCTCTCCCCCCAAGGTGATCCTGATTACGAGTTCGGTCATGGGTGAGGGCAAGAGCACGCTTGCCGGAAGTCTCGCGGCGCTGCTTGCACAGCAGGGCAAGCGTGTTTTGCTGGTTGATGCAGATCTTCGCCGTCCTCGACTCCATACCCTATTTAGCATTTCTGGCTCAGTGGGCCTCAGCACATTGCTCACGAGCGGATTTGTAGAGGAGATGGCCGTTGAGCCTATGCTTGCTGTCGCTGGTGTGCACGGGCTCGCAATCCTACCTGCTGGACCTGTGCCGCCCTATCCGTCTGAGCTCCTTGGCTCGGAGCAGATGAGTACGTTGCTTTCATTATGGCGAACTCAATTCGATTTCATCGTGCTTGATGGAGCTCCTGTTTTACCAGTCACCGACTCCGTAGTACTGGCTCCACTTGCCGATCAGATTCTGCTAGTAGCTCGCCATGGCGTGACGGAGCGATCTCAACTAGACCGGAGTTTTCGGTTGCTTCTTTCCTGCGTTTCCAGCACTGCGGTGGGGATCGTGGTGAACGCCGTCAAACGCTCTACCGAAGATTACTACTCCGCCTACGGTTACGGCGAAAAGTACAACAGGAAAGAAGTGCAACTCCATGCATAAAACTTTGCTTTCGCTTATCGTTCTACTTTTTCCATTACCGCTTTTTGCACAAATGGAAAGCATATTGATTGGTCCTGGCGATATGCTGCACGTGCAGTTTTACGACACGCCCGAGCTAGACCAACATCCTCGCGTCGACGATGCTGGGAACACACCGCTACTCTTTCTGGGCCAGGTTTCGCTGGCAGGGAAGACCCCAAACGAAGCCGCTAAGACTATTGGAGCTCTCACAATTGCTAAGGAGCTGATGCGGCATCCCCAGGTCGTCGTAACGATTGATCAGTACGCGACGCAGGCCGTGGTTGTGTTAGGAGAGGTAAGTAAACCGGGGAACTACACTATCGCAACGCCACGTTCCATCCTGGATGTACTTAGCATGGCCGGCGGCCTCAGCATCTTGGCGGATCGCCACATTGTGATCCGGCACCGCAACCCTGCTTTTCCGCCGACCAACTATTTTGCTTCGAACGATCCGGGCAGGACATTGAGTGAGGACATAAAAGTAAGTCCGGGTGACACTGTTTTCGTTGCTAAGGTCGGCTTTGTATACATTCTTGGAGATGTTGCTCGACCTGGTGGATATCCGATGTCCACCAGCGAGTCTCGCCTTACTTTGCTGCAGACCTTGGCCATTTCCGGCTCTGCCAACAAGACAGCCACTCTTTCAAGCGCGAGACTTATTCGAAAAAGGCCCGAGGGATATGTCGAGATTTCTCTTCATCTCGATGCGATACAGAAGGGAAAACAGCCGGACATTCTTCTCGAAGCGAACGACGTCATTTATGTTCCGTTCAATTATGGAAAAAACTTCATCCTCAACGGCACTGCAATCGCGGCTTCTGTTGCCTCCGCTGCTGTGTATGCCTGGTAAACCTAATACGACCGCCTCACCGAACAACAAATGCGCGCATGCCGCCCAAGAACCTCAATGATGAACTCAACACAGATAACTCGAAGCGGGGCTCGTTCGATTCCTCACCCTGGTGAGAGGTCGGTATCGCACTTCTTTTTTACGTACGTGGTTGTCGCCATACTTATCTTTCTTGCGATGGGAGGGTATCTGCCAACTTCGGGAACTAAGGCGAGTTCGCTAGTATCCACTGTAAGTTCCTCCGACACCCTGCTGGGTCAAATATTTCAAGCAGGAATGTGGGGAATGGCCTGCCTTCTCATGGTGTCTTGTTGGAGGGAGATCGTCCGTACCTGCATCGAGATGAAGACCATGATGGCGTTGTCTCTGTTGGCTCCCGTTTCGGCTCTCTGGTCACAAGACCCTGCAAATAGTCTTCGCAGGGGAGTGTTTCTCGTTCTGGGAACCTTGTTCGCGTTTTATCTCGTGCGAAGATTCTCTGCACAGCAGCTGGCACAAACCTTTGTGATGACGGGCGTCTTCGCTGGAGCGATAGGTATCGTAACATCAATCTTTTTCCCGCAAGTCGGAATCGATACTTTCAATAGTGGCGCGTGGCAAGGAATCTTCCGGTCCAAGAATGGCTGTTCGCAGGTCATGCTGTTCCTCATGACCCCAGCAATCGTTATCACCTTTTCTTCACGTTACATGAACCTGATGCGCTACTTGTTGGTTGTTTTCACAGCTCTTTTCCTAGTGATGTCGAATGCGAAAACGGCATGGGTGCTTGCGCCTGGTTACCTTCTTTTGATGGGTGGTCTCTCGTTGCTCCGAAAGGTGAATCGACGAGATGCGTTGTTCCTGCTTTGTGCAGGGTGTGCCTGCCTCTTGCTTCTTCTCTTCGGGTTTTTGTATTTGCTACCGCTGATTCTGGAGTTGCTAGGGAAGGATCCCACCATCAGCGGAAGAGTCCCCTTATGGGCTAGTGCGATGCTCTCCGTGCTTAAACGCCCGCTTCTCGGCTATGGCTATGCGTCGTTCTGGACGGGAATGAGGGGCGAATCGTTGAATATCTTCACGACGACTCGTTTCGAGACCTATCAAGCTCAAAACGGCATTCTCGAAATATGGCTTGAACTTGGAGTGGTTGGGGTGATCATGGTGGTAATTACGCTGCTTTCGGCACTGAAAAATGCGTTCACTTGTTTTCAGCATGGTCACACCGACGTAGTGAACTGGTATATCGGTGTGATCGCCTTGACGATCTGCTACAACATCGATGAAACCTTCCTTGCAACAGCACACTCAATCCCTTGGCTTCTCTATATCGTTGCATGCTGTGGTTTGGCGATAGAGGCTAAAAAGCTGCGGGCAGCATGTAAGCCGCGTGAATCAGTAATTCATGGCTCGCTCGTCCAGCATTCAACCGGAATTGCCGCTTCTCCATCGTCAGTGACTCGAGAAGCGCAGGAGAGGAGGTCCGCGTGGCAAGAGTCTTTCATCTCCTAACCGAATCCGAGCCGTTTTCCGAATATCATGGGGGCGCCATTTCGAGGTGGACAGCCAACGTCGTGCGCTTTGAGGAAGATACGATCGTGCTTGCTCCCGCGGCAGATGACAGTTGGTCCATCGATAGCTCACGCGTTCGGATAGTTGAGGGTTTGTCTGCCTACAAGAGATTCAACAAGGGAGGAGGATACCGGCTTCCATGGGCGATTCTGACCTCAATACTGAGCCGCATTCTTGGTCGGGCGCTTCATGATCTTCAAGCAGGTGATACGGTGTGGATTCACAATAGGCCGGATTTTGCGCTCGCGTTGGAACCCTTGGTTCGCCGCCGGGGCGCTCGGCTCTTTCTGCATCTTCACAACTCTCACCTTGTAGAGTGGTCAGAGCGCGTGACCCGCGCCTTCGCTGCGGACTGCTATGTCTTTGTCAGCCGGTTCCTGCAAGACGAAGCGCTGATCAACCGCTTCTATCTCAAACGGACGGAGGTTCTTTATAACGGAGCAGATCACCGTATCTTTTACCCCAATTCCATTCCGAGGTCTCCAGAAGATGTCCCTGTCGTCCTCTTTGCCAGCCGACTTGTCCCTGAGAAAGGACTTCACGTCTTCCTCGAAGCGATGGAGCTATTGCAAAAGAGGAAAGTTAGAATTCGCGGAGTGGTGGTAGGAGGAGCAGGGTTCGGAGACAGTTCCCCAACAGCCTACGTAACGGAGATGCAACGGCGAGCACCAAGCAACATTAAGTTTGAGTCTTATTGCTCCGGAAGCGCATTAGGCGATAGGTTTCGGTCCGCTGACATCTTCTGTCTGCCATCGTGTTGGCAAGAACCGTTGGGCATGGCAGCGCTTGAAGCAATGGCGTGCGCACTCCCAATCGTTGCCACAAACAGTGGAGGACTACCGGAAACCCTTTCATGCGGCGGAGGTATTCTCGTTGCCCGGGAATCTGTCCCGGAACTGGCTGCAGCGCTTGGTGTACTTGCGACAGACACGGACCTTCGTATACGCCTTGCAAAAGAAGCATATGACTCCTTCCAGGCGAATTACACCTGGGATACAGTACGGGCTAACTACAGAAAGATCCTCCTGTCGACTGCCGATGAATCGGTCAAGTCAGAATCTTCAGCCGAAGGGGTTGTCTCCTCGTGATTACTCGGCGATCCCTGATTCAAAATGCAACTGCGACTGCGCTGACCGCTGCGATATCCTGTCGCCCATTCGCCCGTTCGTTGGATTTGACTCCTCGTGGGTTGAAAGATATCAACCCCACCCACGGTCGCTTAACCGGCGCGGTCATTGATATGTGGCAAATGCAGGACCCTAAAATCCTTCCACTGATTCTGAGAAACTTCAATCTCATCACCCTCGGTAAGTTGAAATGGAGCTTCGTGCGACCTACGCCGGTCGACTTCAACTTCAGTGAATCCGACTGGATGGCGACCTTCTGTACCGCGAACGGTCTGGCAATGCATGGGCACAATCTCTGCTGGAACGCTTCAAATCCGGCATGGCTGACGCAGACGCTCACAACAGCCAACGCCGCTCTGCTGTTGACGAACCACATTAGCACTGTGATGCAGCGATACGCCGGCCGCATCAGTTCGTATGATGTGGTCAACGAGCCCATCGCGACATGGATGGGCCGTCACGACGGCTTGTATAAGGGACCATGGCTCGACGCACTCGGAGAGTCGTATATTGACATAGCTTTCGATGCGGCGGCAAAGACGGATCCGGCAGCTCTTCGCGTGCTAAATATTGCACATGTTGAACAGCCCGGAAGCGGCTCTGATCTGGCGCGGGCATGTACCTTGAGCCTGATCGAACGTCTGCTGCAACGCGGAGTACCGGTGCAGGCGATCGGCTTTGAGTCGCACCTGTCAGCGACGAACTCCGTCAGTTCGACACCGTCCCGCCAAAATTTCATCTCAGCTCTCCGACAATTTGGATTGAAGATCATTCTGACGGAACTTGATGTAGATGATACAGCGGTGGAAGGCGATATCTTCAAGCGCGACGCAACCGTTGCTCAATGTTATGGGGACTATCTCGCGGGCCTGATACCGCAAACTCAACCAAACAGGATCATATTCTTCTCGGCAACCGATCAAAAGAACTGGTACGACGCCGTCCCTGCATATGCTCGTCGAGATGGTGGACGGCATCGCCCCGGACTATTCGACGCGAGTCTTGCCACTAAACCTTCCTATACCGCTATTGCGACTGCACTCGGATTGAGTGGTTGATCGATGGAGGCACTTTATCCAAATCACGAGTCGACAGAAACCATGCTCAATATCTTCGTGGAGACGAGCTATGAAAAGTAATCTCGATGTAAGTGTTGTAATACCGACCCGGGCACGTCCGATTTTGCTTGAACGCGCAATCCGTAGCGCTCTTGAACAAACTTGCACCAATCTCGAAGTAATTGTGGTTCTTGACGGCGATGACGGTGTTACATGCGACGCAGTTTATAAAATTCCAGATCCGCGTATCAGGTTAGTGGCTCTGGAACAATCTGTGGGAGGAGCAGAGGCGCGTAATGTAGGGGCGCTCCTGGCTCGTGGACGATACATTGCACTTCTGGACGACGATGACGAATGGATGCCGACCAAACTCGAAAAGCAACTCGCCATGGCCGACGCTTGTACGGCCGAGGCCTTCGTGGTTGCAACGCAATATTTCTATCGTATTGTCGGAGAGAAGGATGAGATCTGGCCCGGGCACCTACCAGCAAAGAGTGAACCTCTGTCTGAATTTCTCTTCAGCTCTCGCGGTGGATTTCAGACTTCCACTTACTTGTGTCCACGAGAGCTATTCCTGCGTGTTCCTTTTACGAAAGGACTTAAGAAGCATCAGGATTGGGACTGGTTTCTGCAAATAGCTTCTCTGACGAACTTTGAATTGCTTGTTGTTCGTGAGCCGCTCTCGATCTACTGGGTTCCACTAAGAGAACGCACGAGCGTCTCTGGGAAGCTCGATTGGCGGTTCAGCCATGATTGGGCGAAAAGCAGACTTTCACTGATGACTCGAGCTGCTTTTTCATCATTCCTCGTGAAAATATGCGTGAGAAGTGCAGCTATCCAAAAAGAGGGCGTCGCTGGCCTTGTCCAACTGCTTCGTGAACTCATCTTCGTAGGGAGACCGACCCCCTTTCTTCTCGGCGAATTTGCTGCCTCGTTACTCCTACCTGAAGACTTGAGGTGTCGCCTGCGTTACGGAGTGATCCATTTGCGCAGGCACTTCTTCTGGCGTTGATTCAGGGGAACGATTCTGAACGTCACCACCTCAGTTTTTTGCCATTCAACGGTACCTGCATTTTAAATGAGCGCAAATATGACCCAGAACATCACGCCTGACGTAAGCGCAATTATCCCGACGAGGAACCGGCCTGAACAAGTTGAAAGGGCAATCCTTAGTGTCCTCAACCAAACCTTTACCAACTTCGAGATAATTGTTGTAGTCGATGGACCGAACGACAAGACAAATCCTGCAACTCTAAAAGCGTTGGATCCCCGCGTGAAAATTCTGTCCTTGCCCAGAAACGTCGGCCTCGCGGAGGCACGCAATGAGGGAATTCGTTTTTCGAAAGGAAAGTGGGTCGCTCTTCTCGACGACGATGATGAGTGGCTTCCGGAGAAGCTTCGGCTTCAAGTTGCAAAGGCACTTGAGTTGGGAGGTGACTATGTTTTTGTCCCCTGCAAATTCATCGAGAAGACCGCTAGTCTTGAACGGGTAATGCCAAACTGTCTGCCCTCGGGGCCCTCGAAGTTTTCGGAATACATGTATTGCGATCAAGGTTATTTACAGCCTTCGATGTACTTTATGTCACGTGCACTCTGTATTGAGGTCCCGTTTAGTAAGGGATTGAGACACATCGAGGACTCGGACTGGCTTTTGCGAGCTACTCGCCACCCTGCGATTCAAGTCGGATCTGTAGATCAGCCATTGTCAATTTACTACAACATCAATGATGGGAAACGCGAGAGCGAGGGAACGCCATGGGAGTTTCCCTTGCGGTGGGCCATTGAACACCATGAGCTGTTTACTCGCCGTGCATTCCCATTCTTTGTTGCTCGGCTCAGCATCAACGCACGCAGTGCTGGGGAGCCTATCGGGGTGCTTTTTCACCTTATGCATGCATCCTGGCTATACGGCAGTTTTAGCTTAAAATCGCTGGCCTATTTTGCAGCCTACTGGTTTTTACCAAGTCATAAACTGCGGCAATTGCGTGCTGTGTTTCAGTAGAGCAGTTCACTGCGATGCAACCTACAGGAATCGGAGCAAAGGATGCAGAGAATATCATTGGTTATCGCAACAATTGGAAGAGTCAGCGAACTGGATGCACTCTTCAGGTCAATTTCTCTACAAGCCTATCCGTTGCTTGAATGCATTGTCGTCGACCAAAATGGAGATGACAGATTAGGGAAGACTCTTGACATCTGGCAGGACGTGCTATCGATACGCAGGTTGCGGTCGGTTCCCGGGCTTTCGCGTGCGAGAAACATCGGACTTCAATATGCTAGCGGAGACATTGTGGCTTTTCCAGATGACGACTGCTGGTATGCGATGTCGCTCCTCGGCGAGGTGGCGCGCTGGTTTGAAAACCATCCTGACTATGGCATTTTGACCGTAGGAGCGCAAGATCAAGCCGGAGTTTCCAGCGGAAATCGGTGGATTCAAAATCGGTGTGAAATCGAGCCTATAAACGTATTTCGTACAACATTTTCTTCGACAATCTTCGTTCGCCGCTCGGCGGCAGTTCAATCGATCCAGTTCGACGAATCGTTAGGTGTAGGGTCTGGAACCGTTTATTCGTGCGGTGAGGAAACTGATTACATCCTAGCTCTTCTGAAAAAAGGTGAACGGGGATATTTCGATCGAAGCCTGCATATCTGTCATCCGAAGCGAGACATGCTTAGTGGCCAAATCGACCGTAAGCGCGCTATCTCTTACGGCCGCGGTATGGGTTATGTCTTGCGTAAACATTCGCATCCTTTTCTTTGGGTTGGTTTCGTTGTCTATGATCTTTTGCGTGCGGCAGTGGTAGCCGTCAAGGGAGACTTGAAGGCAGCGTCGCTATCCCTTCATCACGGATTGGGTGTGGCAAGTGGCTTCCTGGTAGATTTTTCGGAAGGTTCGGGCCTCTCCAAATGAGCTTCTCGAGGAGTAGTTCAAACACGCGAAAAGTTGTGATTTTTCGTAATGAGCTGTTGCCTACAAGTGAGACGTTTATTGAGGCACAAGCTAGAGCGCTCGTTGAATTCGAACCGATCTTTGCTGGAGTTCACGCGGCACAGAAGTCGCTAACGTTGCCGACGCCGCCTGTGCTAATAGATTCAACCTCCGACTTGGTAGGGAAGCTTCGGCGCCACCTCTATTGGCGCGGATCGATGGCCTCAAATTTTTATTCCAAGCTCCGGAAAATGGATCCTTCGTTGCTCCATGCTCACTTCGCACTAGATGGCGCGGCTGCCCTACCCATCGCAAAATATTTAAAGATTCCGCTGATCGTCTCACTCCATGGCTATGACGTGACCTCGTGCGACTCCTCCTTTCGAAAGTTCGAGGAAGGAAGACTCTACTTACGGCAGCGTGAAAGGCTATGGGAGCATGCAAGCGTGTTTCTTTGTATATCTGAGTTCATCCGCGAGCGGGCGATCCAAAAGGGGTTTCCTCGATCAAAGTTGCGCGTCCACTATACCGGTATCGATCTTTCGCTGTTTGCCGCAAATAGCGGCGAACGGCAGAGGGATCTCATCGTTTTTGTGGGTCGGCTTGTAGAAAAGAAAGGATGCGAGCGCCTTCTGGAATCTCTTGCACTTGTTAGGAAAGGATGTCCCGCTGTGCGTCTCATTGTTATTGGCACTGGCCCTCTTGAAACCGAACTGCGGGACAAAGTGGCGATGGAGCATTTGCCGTGCACCTTCCTCGGAGCACAGCCACAACAAGTTGTAAGGGAGCATTTAGTACGCGCCAGGCTACTGTGCGTGCCGAGCCTGACTGCGTCGAACGGTGATAGCGAAGGTCTCGGTATGGTGTTCGCAGAGGCCCAAGCTGTGGGGACTCCTGTCGTTAGCTTTCTTCACGGTGGAATACACGAGGTTGTGTTACATGGACGGACTGGTTTGCTCGCGAATGAAGGTAACAGCATCGAGCTTGCAAAAAACCTGCTTTTACTGCTTGGAGAGGACGACAGGTGGTGCCGATACTCTGAGCAGGGCGCGAGGTGGGTTCGCGAGGCTTTTGACCTCCGCAAACAGACGGAGCAGTTGGAACGGATTTATCAGGAAGTTCTAAATGGCAAAGCGGCCGAAGCTCTACTCGTTTGAGAAAAAGCTAACTATTCCTACCCGATTATTGGCCTTCGTGCGTGGCTTCCGCCTCCACAATAAATCAATCCCAGAGTTGCGATGATTGCGATCAAGGAGGATCGTGCGTGAAGAATCGCGTCGATGGTACGTCACTATTGCGCTGGTAAAGATTGGGTTAGTGCTGTCGCAGCGTTTACTTGAGGGACGGGCAGACCAGGGACAGCTGTGGCTGAGTTACGCAGGATAGTGATAATGTCTGCGGCAGACCACTCCGGATGGGCTGCACGAAGAAGCGCAGCGACACCGGCGGCCAGAGGCGCAGAAGCGCTGGTGCCCATGGCCTGAACGTACGCGATATGGCCGAGGTTAAAGCAGCCGAAGCTGTGGCTGGAGTCCGAAGGAGGACCGTCGAGAGTATTGGGGTTGCCAGAACTGCAAGCACCCCGGACCCAACCGCTGGCGTCATCGCCCTCGGGGTAACTGCCGCCGGGAGCGGCGAGGGCGTTGAGAGAGCTGCCGTGGTTGCTGTAATAGGCGAGCGTGACGGGTCCAGGAACACAGGTGGCTCCGGGGGTAGCATTTTGGGCGCAGGCGGGATTGGTGGAGGCGACAATGGCCAGGACCCCTTCGGACTGGGCGGGAAGTGCGATGTAAGGCGGACTGGAAAGGTCGAAGTCATCGTTGCCTGCCGCGGCGATTAGGACAATGTTTGCCTGGGTGGCTGCGTATGTGATCTGGTTGAAAGTGGCGAGAAGAGCAGCTCCGTCTGCGGTGGAGAGGTCAGCCATAGTGCTAAGGGAGAAGCTTATAACGTCAGCGCGATTGGTAATCGCGTCCTCGATGCCCTGTATAACCCAGCTGAGTAGACCGCTCGCCTGGCCGTTCTCGCATTGACCGGCGAGGGAGGTATCGCCGGGGATGGTGGCAGGCATGCGCTGAAGAACTTTGATATTGAGGATGCTTGCGGCGGGAGCTACGCCGATCACCTGTCCAGTGCCTGGGCCCATGGCAGCGGCGGCGAGGGAAGCGGTCCAGGTACCGTGTCCGCTCTGGTCCTGCGGAGTGCCGTCGTCGCAGGCACTTGGGTAGGCGGTCTGGTCGACTTCGGAGAGATTAAGGACGAGATTGGGCGCTATGTCCGGATGGTTTTCATCGACACCGCTGTCCAGAATCGCGATGCGAACACCTTTACCCATGGTTGTGTTCCAAGGGCCACGCGCGGGGCCACCGGGAACGTTGTTGCCGTAGCCGCCAACCTGCTGAACGGCCCAGCTTTGCGGAGTTGTGTAGTAGGTGTCGTAGGGTGGTGTCGGTGATGTGGGCGGAATGTAGGGGGGGCTGGTTAGGTTTGGCCGGCGGTTGGGGAGTCTGTTGATTGGGGTGATTGCGCCTGATAGTGCGCCCAGATTGACTCTAATCGACGTCGGGGTGATCGATTGGAGACGGAGATGCAGCGCGGAGACGATACGATCGTGGAGGACATAGTCAACGTTGGGTTGCGCGGCGAGACGGCGGAGGGCGGTTGTGTCGCTTTCCTCGGGACGGGACTGAACTGCGGCTATACCGAAGTGTTCATTCCGACGGGTGAGATGAGCTCCGGCGGAGCCGATGCGGGCTTCGGCGTCACCAGGAATGATGGCGTTGCGATAGATAACAAGGTAACGATGCGGAGCGATGTTGGCGGCATCGATTTGAGCGCCTGCAAACGGGACGACAAATAGCGCCAGGACAATGACCTGCTTGCAGGCGGTGTGGCCGAACAGGCGAGCAATAGATCCGCAGAAATTTTTCAAAACAGTATCAGTTGTTCCGAGCGCC
>Ga0302227_10002551_pt1 | contig 12421 bp, 21 predicted proteins | sample II_Palsa_N1_1_FD_193525 | JGI IMG/M metagenome (GOLD analysis project Ga0302227, IMG submission 193525) | Peat permafrost microbial communities from Stordalen Mire near Abisko, Sweden - II_Palsa_N1_1 | ecosystem: Environmental > Terrestrial > Soil > Palsa > Peat permafrost | place: Sweden...
CTGCCGCCAAGAAGGCCGAGGAGGAGGCTGCTGCCGCCAAGAAGGCCGAGGAGGAGGCTGCTGCCGCCAAGAAGGCCGAGGAGGAGGCTGCTGCCGCCAAGAAGGCCGAGGAGGAGGCTGCTGCCGCCAAGAAGGCCGAGGAGGAGGCTGCTGCCGCTAAGAAGGCCGAGGAGGCCGCCAAGAAGGCTGAGGAGGAGGCTGCTGCCGCCAAGAAGGCTGAGGAGGAGGCTGCTGCCGCCAAGAAGGACGCCAAGATCGCCGATGCAGAGACAGCTCCAACTGACGAAACTAGCGAGCAAGAAAAGACCGACGGCGAACCAGGTGCCGAGGTGTCTCCTCTCAAATCGGTATCGGATCTCTTGGTTTCTGAAAAGTAAAAGTAAACTAATGAACGGACAGTTGACCAAGGGCCGTGCTGCTGCGCCTTCCAACCGCAGGAAGCCTACGATTAAGCCGACGGCTGCCGCAGAGGTCGAAGAGCCCAAGGCCGAAGAGGCAGCACCAACCCAGGACGAGGAGGAGGCCGACACCGAGAAGGATCCGTCCGAGTTCTCGACGCCCGAGAAGAAGGCCAACATTGCTCACAAGGTCGGGGCGATCAACCGCAACGTGGGCAAGATGTTTGCCAGCATGACTGAGGAGGCTCTTGCGGCCCTCGAGAGCGGCGCCGACAGCCAATCTGTATCGACTATTTTAATTCATTTGGATAAATACAAAGAGAACTAAACTACCCCCCCTAGAGCTCGGCACAATCCACGCCCGGCAGCAGCTCCAAGAAGATCATGCCCAAGGGCAACAAAATGTTCGGTGACTTTGATCCGTCCAAGACCAAGCTAAAGTCGCGCGCAGCCCTCAACTCGGCGATGTTTGCGCCCCCCGGCGCCCCTGCGGCGGACGGTGCCGAGCAGTCATAATCCTCCTGATGTCTCACAAAGTCTTTCTTTAAACTTCAGAAAGTGTCTCAACGTTGTTTTTAACTATTTTTTATTTTCGCCGAACAAACAAACGACAGAGATCAACCAATTTACTCATTTTTTTTTAGTTTTTCATTCAGTTGAACTTGCAGACAAACGCGACGGACGGCAGCAGGTCTGGGATTTATGCAAGACACGATCAATAAACAGCAAACACATGGGTGGGTGAGTTTCTGCGTACTCAGCTGGCGGAAGGTCTTGGCATAGTCGTCGGCCGTGTAGGTCTTTCGGTCAAATGTCGTCACGAGGGTGATCTTGGGTGCTTGCTTGGTCGTCTGCACGTGCTCAACCAGCTTCTGCAGCAGGTCGTCGGCGGACAAGGTGATGTTGATCGGCTGGCCTTCGGGGACGCGCACCTGGATGCGGCAATCAGTGTAGTTGGCGGACGATGCGGACGGGGCCGGTGCAATGGGAGCGGCAGCGGCAGCGGCAGCACCAGGGGCGCTGTTGGCTCGCTTGGCCTGGCGCTCGAGCTTGTCTTGCTCCAGCTGTGCCCTGTCGTGCCGAGTTAATCATCATCACCCGTTTCTTACAACACGCACTTTAGCTTTGCCTTGTAGGCGTTCTCCTCGGCCCGCTTGCGCTTCTCCTCCTCGACGAGCTTGAGCTGGGCTGACTGCTGGAACTTTTCCTGTATCTCTTTGCCCTCGCGTCCCTGCTTCCTGCGCTCGACCTCGCGCTTGACATCCTCCACCTTCTCGGTCTGCTCGCGCTCGGCACGCTTGGCGGCCAGCTTCTCCTTGAGCCGGGCCAGCTGCTCCTTCTTCTCCTCCTCGGTCAGCGGCTTGATCTCGTCCGTCGACTCGGCAAAGTTCTCGTGCTGGGTGCGCGCCGCGTGCAGCTGCACCGAGGCCGCGTCGCGCAGCACCTTGCCGCACTCCTCGCACTTGTACGACTTGGCGGTCGGGTCGGCGCCACCGGCGGGCGCGGCGTCTTCGGGCAACAACTCGCTGCCCGCCGCACCGCCGCCGCCGCCGCCGCTGCTGCCGCCGCCGCCGCCGCTGCTGCCGCCGCCGCCGAGCGTGTGCTCGGTTGCCGACGTGTCCACGGGATCATCAATGTCCATGTCGTTCTCGTGCGCGCTCAGCCAGTCCAGCGCGGCCTGGATCCCCCGGTGGCCCGTCTTGGCGAGCGCCTTCTGCGCACGCACCGCGGGGAACCCAAACTCGAGCAGCTGTTGGAGGTCGGTGGGGGCCATTCGAAGTTGTTTTTGTGCTGACGTTGACGTACGAGGAAATGCAACGCGTAAACTGGGCCAAATACAAGTGTGTTTGTTATAAATGCTCGTTTTTCTTTCTTCACCAGGACGCAGAGAGCCGCACGAGCTCAGACATTTCCCAGCTGCAGTTGAGGTCCTCCATCAGCTGCTGCGCCCGATCGGCACTGGCCCGGTTCTTGGAGGCCTTGGCGACCTCGCCCAGCAGGACGGCCTGGAGGTAGCGCATGTCGTTCTGCACGCACGGCAGCGCTAGGCCCTTCTGGAACACGGACGCGGCCTTTGATCGCTTGTTGCTCGCGACCAGCAAAGCGCCCTCGGCAAGCGCGGTCAGCGGCTCGCTCGCGACAAAGGGCCTGGCCTTCTTGAGGCCGCTCAGCGCGCCCTTGAGGTACGTCGCGCGCAGGGCGTACATGTTTTCGCTCGAGTCGGTCTCGGCCAGCTCATACTCCTCGACGATGTGCATGGTGCACAGGATCAGGTGGAACTAATATATTTGATTTTTTTTTATTTAAAAAGAAATAAATAAAATAGAAAAGAAATATACCATGGCAGTGATGACAAGCGGCTCGATCGTGGGGCCGGCCTGGAGCTTTGCCGTGTACACGAGCGTCTCCTCGAGATGGGACTCGGCGTCCTCGTCTTCTCGGATGCGGAAGGAGGCGCACGCACAGACCGAGTGGTACAGGGCATTCACGGTGGCCGAGGCCGTGTCACGGGCGCGAGGCCACAAGCCGTCCACACGCTCGAGCCACACGGGCAGCTCGTTGATCCGGTCGATGGCGATCAGGCCCTGGATGGCCTGCAGGCCGTGAAGAACGGCCGACATGATGTCGTCGTGGTCGAGGGCGTCTTGGTACACGTGCGTGGCGGTGAACACGCCCTCTTCAAAGTCGCCGTTGAACGTCCACAGCTGCTCGATCATCAAGTGGGCATCCTGCCACGGCACGCGCTGGCCCGTCCGCTCGGCCAGCAGGACCACGTTTTCAAAGCACTCGAGCGCCTTGAGCCAGTCGCCCGAGTACCAGCACACGTTGCCGTGGTTCTTGCATCAAAAGAGAGATTAGGAGGCACAGGTAAACGTGCTCATTTACCAGATTGACTTTGAGCTCCTGCAGGACGGGTGCAAGCACGAGCATCTCTTCGGCCTCGGCGAGGTATTCTGCCGCGAGCGGCTTGCGGCCGGTGAGGTAGAGCACGCACGCAAACCGGCTCAGCAGCGCGGGGTGTTCCTTGGCCGCTGCATCTGTTGCCTCGCAGTACTGCAGTGCCATCAGCAGCGCGGTGATCGAGTCGTCGCTCCGGCCCTGCGTCCAAAACAGCTCAAACAGCGCAAAGAGGGTCGAGATGATCTCCTCTTGGCGGTGAGCGGGCGTCTCCTCCACCTCCTTTCCATCGCGACTTTTTCTCCGCCTCCTGCCATTTAATTTCTCAGCTTTTATTCATTTATTTTTATCTAACTCTTACGCGAGGGTGCCGGCGACGCTCGAGCGCTTGCGCAACGAAAGGGACGAGGCCGACTTGCGCACGGTCGAGTCGTTGCTCGGGCTGCCCGAAAGGAAATTGGACGTGTCGCCGTCAATCGTCTTGGACGAGCCAGACGCCTTGCGCTGAGCCCAGGCCTGGTCCTGCTCCTTCCACAGCTTCCATCGCGCCCACTGCTGCGAGAACGTGCCGGTGGGCCAATCCACGTCCAACATCTGGAGGACCCTGATGTTCTCGTAGATGGCGTCGTCAAACATGCGCTGGCCCGCGAGTGCCTGGGCGAGCTTGCGGCGCCACCCGCGCTCGCGTTGAGGGTTGAAGATCACGCGGTTGTGCTCGCGCTGGCTCTGCGCAAACTCGATCAGCGCCGTCAGGTTGGAAATGGCCTCGAGCATGCTGAAAATGTCAATGTTGCAGAACGCAACCGCTTCGAGGTACTCGACCTTTTTCTCCACGATCGTCGTCTGGTTGTAGTGGTACGAGATCTGTGGCAGCAGCAAGAAGCGATTCTGTTCCTGGAAGCGGTTTTCATAGTGCCTACCAAAGCAAAATAGTCAGCTTTTTCGTACTGAAAAGTAATGCTGGTTACCTTGCGACGCGCTCGTGAACAGTCTCCCTGTGCTCGAACAGCATGACGTTGTAGATGGATTGGCGAGCCATGGACGACTGGAAGCCGAGGAGGCCTTGTATGTCGCCTCCACTGGCCTTGTACTGGGCGAGGGTGAGGGGTTCGTTCACAACGAGCTGCTGTCCCGTCAGTTGGGGCGCCAAAAAGTTGGCGCTGTCCTTCTCTGCCAAAAAGTCGTACAGCTCATCCGGTTGATATTCGCGGCCGAGGTCCCTGTCGTTTTGATTGGTTTCAGGATAATCATCCAACTGGAGGGGGGTGCAAGCAAGGTGTACTTTTCCAGGACGGCTGCGAGATCCACGGTCGAGAAATACTGCCCGATGACCGACGCCACTCGGAGCACGAGCTGCATTTGCTGGTCAATCTTGTCAAACTGCACGAGAATGGCGCTCTCAACGTCGGCCGGGAGCACGTCGTCGAGCGCGCCAGAGGCGATACTCTTGTTGTTCTTTTGCCAAAAAAAAATAAATTAAAAAAAATCATGTTTGGGCGCAATACTTTGAGTCGCAACTCGCCCGCAATGACGTCGACGAGGGACGACTCGCGAAGGGCGACGGCGACGTTTTCCACAAAGAGCGCTCGGCCACGCGTCTTTGTGTAGATGCGGTCTGCGAGCTCGCGGTTGAGGGTGCGCGTGGCACCGCCAAACTTTTGCAGGATCAGGTCGATCGTGTCCTGCTTGGTGAGGCCCTCGAGGTTGACGAGCTTGGTCGAGCGCATGTTTTTGATCTCTTCAAACTGCGACTGAAGGATTTTTTCCTGCACGACAAGTAGTCTGTTGGTAAAATTTTCAAAGGATGGTCTCGTACCTCCATTTCCTTTGAGGGGCGCGAGATGATGCAGAACAGGCAGCGGTAGGGGCACTTGCGCACGAGCTTGGAGAGGACAAACCACGACAGCGAGTCTTGCCAGTGGCTGTCCTCGAGCACGAGCAGCTGAGGGTTCCAATTGTTTGACCAAAAAACATCTTCTTCTTATTAATGGTTACCATCGGAGCCGCCGAGGCAACAATCTTGAGGAGGATACGGGCAAGAAGGTTGACGAGCGCCTCTGTCTGGGCCTGCTGCGTGCGGTTGAAGGGGAGCGATGCCCTGGGGAACGACAGAGGCAGGACCATGTTGAACAGGGACAGGAGGTTGTCGCTCTCGGACAACTTGCGCATGGCCTTGACGACCTTTTTACCCGTTGCGTCCAGCGAATCGACGTCAATTTTCACGTTTGCCTCGAATCCTGCAAACGCAGCGACCGCGGTCGCCGCCGAACTGGACGCCGCCGCAGCGGCTGCTGAGGAGGACGCCTCGTGATTGCCTGACGAAGCAAGGGGGCTGGATGGTCCTTCCCGCTCCTCAGGGATGGCGTCGTTGGTCCATTTCACGTTCAAGGCTGTCTCGTGGGCAGAGCCGCTCAGATTGGACGGTTTCCCATGGAGTGGCCGGAGCGGTCCACCGCGCTGATCGGATCTGAGGGGATGCCGTGCGCCGCCAGATGGCTTGTCTGCCCCTCCCACCAGTGGCTGCTGTACGAAACACAAAAATGAGCAAGTTCGACAGGGGAACCGCACGCATTACATCGTTGACTTGGACGCTCATGCGTCGCACGCGCTCGATAAGGGTTCCACCGTGGTCGTTCTTGAGCACGCTGGGGTCGATGCCTTTGATGTTGGGATCGAACCGGCCGCCGCCGCCACCTTTGAGGTCAAACACTTGGGAGGGTCGTCGGAAAGAAGGCAGGCCCCTGGGAGAATTGCCATTTTTATTTTCAGATCCTGCCTGCAAAAGAAAGAAATCGCAACGCACTTTAGCATCATGACACTATCCTTGCGTTTGTCCAGCATGGCCTGGGCCGCATTGGGGGGAGGAAGACGGGCGTCCTCCATCGATGCTCTGGACTTGTCCTCCTTGCCGCCGCCGGACTGCATGAGGCCCGATGATGAGCCGCCGAGGCGTGCGAGCATTCCGATCTTTGCCTTGCTGGGTGGCGGGGAAGTGGCAGGAGCGGGAGCAGCAGGGGGGAGACTAGTGTCGAGGAGGTCGTCGCTCGAGCCATCCCAGTCAATCGAGGCCATGCTCTCGCTCGACTCTTGGCGTTTGAGGGCAGACTGGCGGCTGTCCTGGAGCTGGCGGAACGACCCTGGGTTGTACTGGAAGCCGTCGCCATTTATTATGTCCACAAGGGCCATCACGACAGGGCGGATCGTGTGCGCTGGCGTCCTCCTGTCGACCTCGCTCGATTGCGACACGCTTCGAAAAGAAAAACAGTAAAAAAAAAAGAAAAAAGAAAAAAAAAGCGTACGTGACAAGGAGACCCGCGCCCAGGGCTGTGTTGGCGAGGAAGCGACCCATACGAGTTTTGCCCTGGCCAGACTCACCCTCGATGACGACAGTCGAGGAGGGGGCGTTGATCGGCCCAGAGACGAGACGCTCCACGAGACTCTTCATGAGCTCGCGCTCGGCCTGACGGCCAATCAGGGTCTTCTCCATGTTTGGGTCGAAGGCTGCCAGGGTCGTGTTGACGTCCAGGGCGCGCTCGCTCTCGGGTTTGTAGACGTTGATCGGCACCGACTTGCCCTTGACGAGGATCGGGTCGGGCGTGAAAAACTGGAAGAGATTTCTGGTGGCAACGTAGGTGGCCTCGTCGCACAGGATGCCGTTGGTAGCGAGCTTGGAGCACATGAGACGGGCCGCCATGTTGACACAGTCGCCGAGGACAGTGTGGTCGCAGCGGAGCTCGCTGCCGACCTTGCCCGTGAACACGACACCACTCGCGACACCAAAGGAAAAGTGCGTGAACCCTGCCTCCTTCATCTTTTGGTTCATCTGCAGCGCCGCTTTCAGCGCAAACGAGGCCTCGTTCTCGTGGGACCACGGCGGGAGGCCAAACACGGCGAGGATCGTGAGGCCCTTGTCGTCCATCATCATCTGGCGCAACGAGCCCTCAAACTGCTCCAGCGCTTTGAGGCCGATGGCGAGCGCTTGCTGAGCCATCGGCAGGAACGTCGGCGAGTCATAGTCGAGGTCGCCAATCTTGAGGAAAATGACCGAGATGTTTCTGAGCTCGTTGAGCATGTCTTCGAGGGAAACAAAATTACATGTAAGAAAAAAAGAGAGTGCCATGATGGTTACTCGACTGGCCGTTGATGAGGCGGTACACGGCACTCTCGTTGATGTAGCGAGTGTGCACTTCCTTGCACTCCATCTGTTTAGGTGAGAAATTTGAACAATAATTTCGAAAAAGAAAGAAAGCTACGGTGGCATCCATCTCTTCAGCGGTCGGCAGGATGTCTTCTTCGTTTGCGACGACGAGGTCGCACAGGATGCCAAACTCTTCCGTGACGTTGCTCGTGTACCTTGGCTCAACGCCGGACGTCTCGGCCATGATCTTCATCATATCGGCCGAGATGGCGAGCTCGCCTCGCTTGGCCTCGTCGAGGATGGGCGCGACCTTGCGGATGCCCTCGCCCGCTACGAAAAACTCCCAGCGCCTCCCGGGGAGGCCGACGTGGACGTTGAACGACAGGCCACACGCGAGACCGATATGCATGGACAGGTAGATAATATTGAGGTCCTTTTTGGCCTCGTCCTTTTTCTCTCCCGACGGGGCTAGTTTGAAAAATAAGTTTAATGGGTGGGTTCCATAGAAGACGTTTACATCCGACGGCTTGTGAGGCGCGGTGCGCCTTGTCATCTGTGGCCTTGATGGCGTTGTCTCCGGGGATGGCGACTGCGGAAGACACGATCAAGAACGGTAACCATAATGAACAAACAACGACGACCGGTTACCCTCATAGTTGCCCAGTGCGGCGAGGAGCAAGAGTGACGCTCGGCAGGCGCGGATGGCCGCGACTGCCCTTGCCTTGACGGGGTCCTGGATGTGCTTTGGCGGCTGCCAGTACACGATGATGGCGTCGCCCGCAAACTTGATGATGTCGCCGCCGTACTTTTCGACCGTCTCGATCATGAGCGCAAAGTACGGGTTGAGGATGCGCGTCAGCAGCTCAGCGCCAATGTTCCCTCGAGCAGACAGGGCTGTTGTCTGTGAGGGTGGGGGTGGTCAGTGCACGTCCCCAGCGAGTGCGGCGTACCAGCTTGCTGTAGCCGCTGATATCGAGGATGCCCAGCACGGCAAAGTCCATTGCCTCCATCACGGGCTCCTTGAGCTCGCCCTGGTCGCGGTACTTTTGGCGCACGTGCCGCGGCAGGAACGGCACCATCAGCTCCGAGGCCGAGGCCGACGGGGGCTGTGTCGGCGTCTGCTGCGTCGGCGGCGGCGGGCGCGACTCGACCTCCATTTTCCAAATTGCTGGACCCGCAGTGCAAGCCGAAAGCAAGTCACCCAAACTGCAAATGACGGAGGTGGCCAACGCGCACGTCGGGCGCCTGCTGCTGACGACGCTGCGCCCGGGCTGGTCGGCGTACGTGTCCCTGCTGGTGGCCTGAAAACATAAATGACACAACGACAGGCACTCGGTCGACTATGAGCGCCTGAAGCGCGCGTGCCGTCCCGCTGGTGCTGACCTGGACGGGGCAAACGCCGCGTCGCCGTGGACAGAGGTGATGGAGCGGTCGGTCGCGCACACCGAGGCCTTTTTCGTGACGCAGACGACAAAGATCAAGGCGCGCGTGCAGGTCCTGCTCGCCGCCGCCGCCGACGACGACGGGATCACGTCGCTGCCCAGGATGCGGGCGTGGAGCCGTGCCGCCGACGAGGCCGCGCGCGACCTGGCCGACGTCGTGTACTTTGCCGCGCTCAACAAGGCGGCCCTTGTCAAGGCGATCGGCCGTCGCGGCGCCGCGGCCGGTGTACCGGCACTCGACCAGCTGCAGTTTGCGGGCGAAGGCGCGGCCGCGCTCAGCACGCTCTACGCCCTGCTCGACCACGCCCGCAACACGGTTGCCTACAAGCCCAGCGAGCACGAGACCCAGCTGCTGAGGGAGCTCATCGCAGACGGCACTGTCCCGACCAAGGACGGCGACTGGATCGTCGAAGCCGTCTTTGTCGGCGCTGCCAAGACCGTCGGCGCGTTCGCCCCGGATCAGCTTGCCAACGTCCGCGAGGCGTTCACCGACCGCCCCCTTCTGACTGTTGCCGCCATGTCATCTCGCCCTGCAGCCGTGGCGCTGGTGCAGCAGCTGGCCGGCAGCGCGGCAGGATCCCCAGCAGTCGACTGGAGCGGCCAGAGCGCCCTCGTCGCGGCCGCAAAGTCCCACGACAATGCTGCGATCGTCGAGGCGCTGCTGTCGTCGTCGAGCGGCGACGTGGACCAGGCTATTTTCCACGCGGTGACCCACAACCACCCGTCGGTTCTCAGAACCCTCCTGGCAGGGTCCAAACCTGCGTCGACACTTGTCCACGAGGCTGCCGTCCGCAATTTCGACAAGGTCCTGCAGATCCTCATCGAGGCCGGAGCCGACCTGTCCGAGGGGAATACCCACGGCCAGCACGCGCTGTACCTGGCGAGCGTTTTCGGCCACCACGCGAGCGTTCAAGTGGTAGGTACAAACAATTATCCTGTTTTTCTTACAAGTCTGTCTAGATTCTCAACAGCAGCCAGGCGGCGGCGGTCATCGACAAGGGTGAGATTCTCCGTGGCCGAACACCGCTGATGGCTGCGGCGGCGAACGGGCACGCCGCCGTTGTCAGCTTGCTCGTCGACCACAAGGCGTCGACTGACACGTTTGATCTGCAAGGCTGGACCGCGATGGCGCACGCGCTGTACCGCGGCAACCTTGCCGTCGTGAGGAAGCTGCAGCCGCTGACGCCTGTTTCTTCCAAGGGCCCCCAATTGCCGGCTCAGCCCGTGGCCAAGCCGATCGCTGTGCCCATGCTGAGAAAGGACGAGTCCTACGTCTTTGTCAAACTCGGCGGTCATGCCTTTGACAAGCCCGAGAAGCCTGGCTACGATCTGCCCGTCGACTATCTCACGCCTGGCAACACACTTGTCTTTGCGCCCGTGAACGGTAAAAAGGCAGTGTATGTCGAGTTGTCTGGATAATAGTTTCTCTTTCCTCAGACGCCCAAACGAGCTACTCTGTTCTCCTGCCTGCGCTGGGAAATCCTGCCGATTTTTTGTTCAAGCAAGCGCACAAACTCGACCCCCTCAAGATCCAGATCACGCTGTACGGGCTGGGCAACAAGGCGCTTGCCCATGGCTACGTACCTTGCCAACCTTTTTTTTTAGTTTGCTTATTAAATGTTTTAGCTTCTCACGGCGAGCCTGAAAACCAAGGGATCCATGGCTGTGCCACTGGTGGGCCCCGCCGGTTTGGTGGGCTCGGTGAGTGTGGACTTTCTCGTCGTCAAGCCGTTCGAGAGCGTACCCAACACGTACGTCGAGGGTGGCGCGCCCGCCTGGAGGCCGATCAAACTGATAGGGCACCGCGGCACGGGCGCCGACAAGTACTGCAAGGAAGACGCGCATCACATCCCCGAGAACACGATCGCGTCCTTCACGGAGGCGTTCAAGTCGGTCGGCATGGTAGAGTTTGACGTCCATGTCATGCGCGACGGCGTGCCTGTCATCTACCACGACTTTCGCCTCGGCCAGCAGGCTTTCCAGGCCATCACAACCGATCTGACGGTGGACCTCCTCAAGCAGTACAACGAGCAGTTCCACAAGGCCGCGCCCCTGCCTACGTTTGAGCGACTCTTTCTGGTAAGACAAAAACAATATACGCTTTTTTTGAGTTTTGTTCCTAATAATATTTGTTGCAGGAGCTCGACCCATCGCTCGCCTTCAACGTTGAGGTCAAGTACCCGAACTCGCGCGAGATGGAGAAGCAGAACCTCCCGCCGCAGCGCGACCTGAACGAGTTTGTGGAGGCGATCCTGGCGATCGTGTTTGCGTACAAGCCGCAGAATCGCGTGATAATTTTTTCAAGCTTTGTGCCCGACGTGTGCGTGCTCCTCGCAACCAAGCAGTCGACCTACCCCGTCTTCTTCCTCACCGATGCCGGCTGGGACGACACGTACTCGGACCAGCGGTGCCTGGCCCTCAGAGACGGCATCCGCTTTGCCCGATCGGCCGGCCTCCACGGCATCGTCAGCTGGCTTCCACCGCTGCTCAACACACCCGTGCTCTGCGGCGCCGTCAAGCAGGCCGGGCTCCAGCTGTTGACTTATGGAACCGTACGTCTGCTGGCAAAGTAATGCAACAAAATTTATTTTTTTTGCTTATCAGGACAACAATAACCCCGATGTGGGCCGCCGCGAGCTGCTCGAGCTGGGCATGGACGCCATCATCGCCGACCACGTCGCCAAGGTGCACGAGGGCCTGGACGACTTGGTGTAACGGGTTACTTTTCAGGGGATTTTTTCTCAGCGATGACGTATTGTTTTTTTTATTTATTGCGACGACTTTGTTGACCATTTGAACCGCACTTGAACGGACCTGCGCGTGCCTTCCTCGTGGCTCTGACTGTGACTAGCGCCTCTGAGCTGCGTGCGTGCGCGTAGCCCTTTCCATTACTGTCGTCGTGCACAAGCAGACTGGACCTGCTCCTTTTTTCTCTTAACCTGTGCAACGTGCACTAAGCCATCCCTCGACAACAAACAACAGAGGGACAAGGGAGGCAGCCACACACACAGCAAAAAGCAACACGCACGACAATGACCAGCCACGGACGCTCCAAGTACCAGGAGGAGCAGGCGTTTGGTACCGTCCGTTAAACCCCTCGCTGGAACGTCACTGACACTACCCCCGCCCCTTTGTGAATGCCAACAGAAAAGCGTCGTGCCGAGGCCGCCGAGGTGCTTGAAAAGTACCCCGACCGCATTCCCGTCATCGTCGAGCGTGCGGCCAACAGCTCAATTGCAGAGGTGCGTGCGCGAGTTGCTCTGAACGGTTCTAAGCAGCTTGCTCTCTGCAAAACAGGTGGACAAGAAAAAGTACCTTGTGCCCGCCGACATCACCGTGGGCCAGTTTGTCTTTGTCATCCGCAAGCGCATCCGCCTGGGATCGGAGCAAGCGCTGTACCTGTACGTGAACGAGACCCTCCCGCCCACATCGGCGCCCTTGAGTGAAATCTACCAGCAGCTCAAGAACGACGATGGCTTCCTCTACCTGTAATGTCACAGTGCTCTATGTTCCGTACTGACCGATGCGACAGAACGTACGCTGGC
>Ga0302227_10002553_pt1 | contig 12416 bp, 10 predicted proteins | sample II_Palsa_N1_1_FD_193525 | JGI IMG/M metagenome (GOLD analysis project Ga0302227, IMG submission 193525) | Peat permafrost microbial communities from Stordalen Mire near Abisko, Sweden - II_Palsa_N1_1 | ecosystem: Environmental > Terrestrial > Soil > Palsa > Peat permafrost | place: Sweden...
GGGGTCGAACATCGTCCCGATCTGCTCAATAAGGGAATCGAGGGAGGTCAGGGTGCCACCCAGTTTAAGGATGACAGGGTTGACACTGGATTCCACCTGGGAAAAAAGGTTGGATTTCTGTTTGGTTAGCAGGGTATCTCCGTCGTCCAGGTAGTGGGTGTCGTCGCCTTTGTCGATGACGATGGAGGCCGAGCTGATCAGCCCGGAATTGATGACCCCGACGGAATTTTTAGGAATATGGACGTCCTTTTGCAGGTCGATCGTCACAACGATACCCCGGGTAAGGTCTTTGTCTGATGCATTGATAGCGGTTACGCTGCCTATCTGCAATCCATCGATCTGGACGGCATTGGACAGTTCCATACCTTCCACGTTGTCGAAGACGGCATACAACTTTTTGTTATGGTGGAACAGACTACTGCCTTTCAGGAAATTAAAGCCCAGGATCAGACCGGCAAGGGCGACGACTGCCAGCACGCCGATCTTGGTTTCATTAGCGATTTTCATTTGGAGTTATTTGGGTTTTTATCCATCGGTAGCGCAAATGTAGGGAAATTGCGGACTTATCCCCAGAAGACAACGTTAAAAGCTCATCCTCACGATCACCCGGGGCTGCTGGTCCGTGGTCAGATCAGCGTTGATTAGTGGGATTGCTGTAAGTGGACTTGGGAACTTTCAGGGGAGCATGGGTCGTCGTATCCGTCTCCGGCAGGGGGTGGCCCTCCAGGGTGGCCTTGTATCGCTTGAGTGAGCCTACGATACTGCGGACGATCTCATCCTGGCCGTCTTCGCTGTTGAGATATTTTTCTTCCTCCTCGTTGCTGAGGAAACCGGTTTCGAGCAATACGCTCGGCATGCCTGTAGCCTGCAATACCCGGATGCCTTCATCTCTTTGCAGCACGCCTTCGCTCTGCCTGCCCGCCTTGGTGAATTCATCTTCTGCGAGGGTGGCAAAAAGGGCGCTGTTGGCAAAATATTTTTGTTCGTAGAGTTGTGCCCGCATTACTGCTTCCGGGGAACTGACGTCAAAGGCGGCGCTGTCGACATTCGCTTCGCCGGAGCTGTCGGAGACCTCATCCCCCCCGCGTTCGTTGATTGCGCTGCCTTTGAAACCGCTGCGGTCGGCCTTCCAGATAAAAGCTTCTGTGCCTTCACGGGTATGTTTGCCCGGATAGCTATCATAGATAGGCACGCGGTGCCTTCTTTTGCCTTTGCCGACGTATTTATGACCGACGATCCGGTGCACTTCAAAAGGGCCGGCAGGATGTCCATCATTGTCGCAGTGGATGGCAATGAACAGGTCCCCTTTCGATTTATTGGCCAGTTCGGCGCGGTAATTCAGACCGGCGGCCAGCGCTCTGTGATAGGTATAACCCGGGGGAACGTCCGGTCCGATACCCGGCATGATGTCGGTGGTGCGGGTGTACACGACCTTTATATTGGGAAATGCTTCCTGAATGGCCGCTCCCAGTTTGAGGGAAATGGCCAGGGCAACATCTTTTTCCTTGGAGAACAAGCCGCTGGTGCCGTTGTCAAACCCGCCGTGGCCCGGATCTATAATAATGGTGCGGAGGGGCTGTTTTTGGGCCCGGGTGATGTCCGTATGAAGGACGGCGAGGGTGAAAAAAAGACCGCCCGCCAATAATTTACATGAGTTCAATATTTTCATTCTCGTCTTTATGGCTATCCCTTTCGGGAGGTGTTTCTGTTTTTTTCGATGGTCTCTTTATAACGCCGGAAGGCGCTGAGGATATTGCCGACGACCTGATTTTGTCCTTTTTTACTGTTCAGGTACAGCTCTTCCTCCTTGTTCGTCAGGAATCCGGTCTCGATCAGTACGCTGGGCATGCCTGTCGCCTGGAGCACTCCGATCCCTACTTGCCGTTGCATCACTCCGCCACTGTGCCGGCCCGCCTTGGCGAACTCCCTTTCAACAAGGGTACCGAATAAGGCGCTGTTGGCAAAATATTTTTTCTCATACAGTTGTCCACGCATCATAGCTTCCGGGGCCGTCATGTCGAAAGCGCTGTTGTCGCTATCTCCCATATTCTCGCCATTACGCTGGTTGATCGCATCGCCCTTGGGTGCGCTGCGGTCGGCTTTCCAGATATAGGACTCCGTACCGGTCCGGGTATTCTTCACCCAATATGTCACATAGACCGGTACTGTCTTTTTCTTCTTTCCCCTGCCGGTCGTTTTATAGCCGGCCAGCCGCTGGACGGGATAGTGTCCGGGCGGGTGTCCGTCGGAATTGCAATGAATGCAAATGAACAGATCTCCATGCTGCTGATTAGCCAGTTCAGCCCTATAGCGGATGCCGTCCTGGATGGAGGTCTTATGACCCGGCATGATATCAGTCGTTCGGGTGTATACAATTTTCAATTCCGGGAAGGTTTTCTGCAGCGCTTTTCCCAATTTGAGGGATATCCCCAGCGTGACATCTTTTTCCTTGCTGAACAACCCATGGCATCCGGGATCGAATCCCCCGTGGCCCGGGTCTATAATGATGGTACGGAGTAAAGTCTTTTGCGACTGCAGCGGCGGCATCGGATACCAGGACGACAGACCCAGGAAGATTCCACATAACGTTAACAAGGTGGTCGTCTTTTTGATCATAGTCCTTATATTTTGCCAAATCCATTAATCTTCACATAATCTTACACAATCGTAATGGAGTAATGGCTATTTTTGTCACCGCACACAGGACTAAACGAGCATCCTGCAATTTTTAACAAACGAATAGAATATGGTACCCGGGGATCTAATCGTTGTTTAATAAATGTATGAACAATAACGGACGCAAAATTAGGTCAAAAACTCTACTGATATTGATATTTACTGCCCTATTCTTTTCAGTAACGTTCAATAGTCCTGCAAATTATTCCGGCGTCCGCCGTTTTGGCAAAATACTAACATCTTCTTCAGACCCTGCCCTGCAGGCCCCCATCCCCGCCGGCCGGTCCAATGTCCCTGCCGGGACTGATGCATCCGTCGACACCGTCCCTGCGACGAGGCCTGTTGTTGCCCACCCGGTGTTTGTTGGCCGGGACACATCTTACACGGACCTGTATGGCGACACCGTCAGGTATAATTATATCCGGACCCGTTACGGGAAGAGCGCCGATACCCCGGATTATAAGATCTCCAAGGATACCCTGGAGGCGCAGATCGATTACAAGGCCGCTGATTCGATCGTCATGATCATCCCTTCCAAGAACATTAAATTATATAACAAGGCCGACGCCAAATATAAAGATGCCGATCTGACCGCTGACCACATCGAATATCAACAAAGCAGGAACGTGATTGTAGCTTCTCCCAGCCGGGATACGGCCGGTAATCCCATCGGGCTGCCAAAAATGGTGCAGACAGATAATACCATGCAATCCGATACCATCACTTATAACATCAAAAGCCAGAAAGGCCTCACCCGGAATACCTATACCCATGACGGAGAGATGTGGGTGCATGCGGAGAAAATGAAAAAGATCACTCCCGAGGAGTATTTCGGCTGGCGTGGGGTCTTTACCACCTGTAACCTGGATACACCGCATTTTGCCTTCCGGACTAACAAGATGAAGATCATCAATCAGAAGATGGCCATCACAGGTCCCATCCATCCGGAATTTGAAGGTGTGCCGCTGCCGATCTATCTTCCATTCGGTTATTTCCCGCTGACCCAGGGGCGTCATTCCGGTCTGCTGCCTCCCGAGTTTACGTCCAGCAGCCAGTCCGGCCTGGGTTTGACGGGGCTGGGTTATTACAAAGTGATCAACGACTATTTCGACATGACTTTTCGAACGGACCTCTATACCTATGGGGGATGGGCGTTTTATTTTACTCCAACCTACCGGGTCCGATATCGATATAGCGGCAACGTGAACTTTACCATTCAGAACACCAAATTGCTGAGTACGGCGGGCTCGGATACCTATACGACGTCCAGGACCTTCAACTTTAACTGGAGCCATTCCATGGACAGCAAGGCGCGACCGGGGACCAACTTCTCCGCCAATGTCAACATTGCGTCCACGAAGTTCAATCAAAACGTCCTGAACAGTGCTACCGCCGCCTATAACAACCAGTTGAGCTCTTCGATCACCTACTCCAAGACCTTTAACAGTAAATATAACCTGACGATCAGCGGTAACCATAACCAGGATAATGAAACAAGATTGATCAACATCTCGTTGCCGAATGTGGCGTTTACCGCGCCGACCATTTACCCTTTGGCGGCAAAGAATTTTGTCGGTACGCAGAAATGGTATGAGAAACTGGGGATAGGGCTGAGCAGCACCATATCCGGAGGAGAGAGCTTCTATGATTCGCTGATCACCCTTAAGAAGGCCCTCGATACCTTCCAGTTGGGCGCACAGAATAGCATTCCCATCAGTCTGGCGCTGCCGATCAAAGGCCCGGTGCAGGTGGCCCCGGGCATCAGCCTGCAGGAAAGGATGTATACCCAGAAATTATACAGGCACTATGATTTCGCCTTTAATAAGGTGGATACGGATGGGGTTAAGCGGGGATTTTACCAGTCGGAGAGCATGTCTTACAGCCTGGCGCTCAGCACGGCCATCTTTGGTACTTTCCAGAATTTCGGTCGGAACAGTTCGTTGCTGGGTATCCGGCATGTGATCCGGCCTACCCTCAGTCTCAGCTATTCGCCCGATCTGGCCGGCAAAGACTGGTATACTTTGTACACGCCCTATGATTCGTCGGCCGGTGGTAATAGAGCCCACCATATTTTCCCCGGGCACACACCTTCTTCCGATACGACGAAAAACACCTTTCTACCCGGTCATCAGCGGGTATCGTACTTTGACGGGAGTACTTATGGAGCATTCTCCGAGGGGAAGTTTGGCGGCGTGTCCTTCGGATTGGACAATCATATAGAAATTAAGGTCCGGTCCAAGACCGACACGTCCAGTGCGGGTATCAAGAAAGTCACCATCATTGACGGGTTTGGCATCACCGGCAGTTACAACTACCTGGCCGATTCTTTCAAACTGTCCCCCCTGACACTGTATTTCCGAAGTACACTGTTTAAAAATGTCAATATAACAGGCGGCGCTACGCTGGACCCTTATCAGAGCAATAGCCTGGGTGTCGACGTGAATAAATACGCCTGGTCGGGAAAGAAATTCTCGATAGGCCGGATCACCAGCGGCAACCTGGCTATCTCGACGAGCTTCAAGAGTGCGCCCACCGACCAAAAGCTGGCCGATGCGAAGAACGCAGCAACAAGTGACCAGATACCGATGACGATGGAAGAGCAGCAGGCCCAGATGAACTATGTCCGGCAGAACCCGGCGCAGTTTGCCGATTTCAATATCCCCTGGTCGCTGAACCTTTCCTTTGCCTTCAATTTTGTCAATGCCGAGAAGTCGAACTACAGCGGCTTTGCCACCACTATTACATCCAGCGTCAACTGGAGCGGCGACTTCAATCTGACGCCGCAATGGAAGATCGGTCTTAACGGTTATTATGATGTGAAGAACGGTGATATGCAATCCCTGACTGCATCTATCTCCCGCGACCTGCACTGCTGGCAGATGTCCATCAATGTGACACCGGTCGGCTATACGCACCTTTTCAGCATTACCATCAATCCCAAGGCTGCCATCCTGGAAGATCTGAAGATCAACCGGACGAGGTATTTTTATGACACCGGCAGTGAATATTGATTGGCGACATAATAATCCTGCATCAGGACAAAAACCCTTTGTTTCAGGCTTTCGACGCTTTCACCGGGCTGTGGTGTGACGGGGTCCAGGAAGTGGAAACCCAGCCGGTGGGGCCGTAAATAGAAGCCGGTGGAGGGCGGCATTATTTTCCTGCTGTTGAAGATGATGGCGGGGATGATGGCTTTCCCGGTGCTGAGTGACAGCCGGAAAGCTCCGTCGTGAAAGGGTTTCAACGGTTCATTGGTCTTATTCCTCGTTCCTTCCGGATAGATGCACATATGCAGTCCCATATCCAACGCTTCTTTCATTTTGGTGAAGCTTTCCCGGCGGCTGTTTTCGTTTTTACGGTCTACCAATATACTGCCTGCCTGGTACATCAGGCCGAAGATGGGGATCCTGGCAAACTCGATCTTGGCGATGGTCTTATTGCCACCGGGGATACCTGGTGAGGATACAGGGACGTCTATCAGCGCGTTGTGATTGCAGACCACAATATAGGTCTCGCCTTTGGCAAATTTTTCTTTTCCCCTGATCCGCAGGGGGCATCCGGCCAGCGGGAGGAATACGCCCATCCAGACTCCCGAGTAGCGGCAGAACCATTTTGTTTTTTGGGGGTCAGGCCGGAAATAACAGAACAGGAGGAAGGGGACCAGGAAGATCAGCATCGTCAGCACGAAGATCAGGATGGCCCAGACTGCCCAGATGGGGCCGAGTACGGTCCAGATACCTCGGGGGGGAGGAGAGGGGGTGACGGCAGAGCGGTCTATGTTTGTGTTCGCGTTCATGACAGATTTTTTAGGCCGGCCGGCTACGGGCTACGACCGGCTGCGATCGGCTATGGCCCGGCTTAGTTGAGCGCCCAGTCGACGGGGTCGATCCCTTTGCTCATGAGCCATGCATTGGCCTTTGAAAAATGTTTGCACCCGAAAAATCCCCTGTCTGCGGAGAAGGGGGAAGGGTGGGCTGCTTTCAGCACGAGATGCCTCGTCTCATCGACGAGCGCCTGTTTTTCCTGCGCGAATTTACCCCATAGGAGGAAAACGGTATTTTTCTTTTCTGCCGATATCTTTCCGATCACTGCGTCGGTGAATTCGGCCCAGCCGATCTTGGCATGGCTCATGGGTTCGTTGGCGCGGACGGTCAGTGAAGCGTTAAGGAGTAACACGCCTTGTTCCGCCCAGTGTGTCAGGTTGCCATGGCCGGGGATGGCCATGCCGATATCGTTATGCAGTTCTTTAAAGATATTGATGAGTGATGGGGGAGGGGGTATCCCCTTTTGGACGGAGAAACTGAGCCCATGGGCCTGACCTGGGCCATGGTAGGGGTCCTGGCCCAGAAGTACGATCTTCACTTTATCGAAAGGGGTGGTATTAAAAGCGTTGAAAATGAGCCCTCCCGGCGGGTAGATGGTTTTGCCGGCCGATTTCTCCGCTTTTAAGAATGTCGTGATCTGCTGGAAATAGGTTTTGCTGAACTCCTGCTTTAGGGCTGCCTTCCAGCTGTCTTCGATTTTTACATCCATGGATAGCGTTTTTTATTCAGGCGCCGCCGTTGTGAGGACGGTGGAAGGCCGAAGATAGCTAAAACCGCGGACCGCAAATGGGTTTGGCCCCTTAGCGATTTTTTTTTATTTTTGCGGTCCTTTCGTGGGTGGTGTCAGCCGGACCGCGGGATGATTTTTGACCCGGTAGCTCAGCTGAATAGAGCAGCTGCCTTCTAAGCAGCAGGTCATTGGTTTGAATCCAATCCGGGTCACTAGCGTGTTATCTACACAGGGTTTCAGAGTGAGGACGTACAGAAAACGTACAAATCCTTAGCTCAAGCTTAACAAAAAAGCTCTCCAATTCGGGGAGCTTTTCTTATTATTTGTTCTTTTTCTTAGTTCTTTTTATCTGTGAACATCACATTAGCAGTTGGCTTTTTCTTTGCAGGCATAACGAAAATTTATTTGGGACTGCAATCGACTTTAATGCTGACGGTCAGTTCTTTGGCAATTTTGTCCCTGACTATCGAGGGAATATCGATATGATAGTCTTCCGGCTTTATGTTGAATTGGGACTGACCCAGGATCCGTCCCGCCTTCACTTCCAGGGTAGCAGGTATTGCCACATCCTGCGTCGTGTTGTGCAGGGAAAGCCGACCTTTTACCATTACGGGATATACTCCGTCCTTTTTTATGTCGATATCGCCGGTAAAGCTGCCGGAGAAGCTTGCCTTCGGATATTTATCGCTTTCCATATAATTCTCGTTAAAATGCTCCTGCATCAATTCCTTGGGGAATATAAACCCTTTCACAAGCATGGCAAAGGCGAGATTCTTCGCTCCGATGTCGACAACGGCATAAACCTGGTTGTTCTCCCCTTTGATATCTTCCAGGGATGTCTTGGAATAAAAACCGACAAACCCGCTCCTGGTAAGATAAAGCTGCCCATAGGAAAGCATGCCCGGTAAGGCCAAAACTAACGTGATGATACTCTTTTTCATAAAAGGAATGTTTAATTATTAAGTGAGCCTTTGTGCACCCACGCCGATTCCAAAGGATGGGCACGATATCAAAGCACCCGGCCAGCCCCGGCAAATGACTGCCGGTTATTCTACTACACAATCCACCAAGTTTACATCTTCCAGAAAACCAGTACATTTTCCTTTGATCCTTACCAATACACCTTTTACGGGGAAGCTGATTTTTTTGTGGCCGGCTAACAGGAAACTGCAACTGATGGTTGCCTGCGGGTCTCCCGTGTCCAATTGGATGTCCGCGGTATTATCATTCTGTCGCATGTCGGAGACGGTTCCCTTCACCTCAATTACCTTGTCCGCCAGTTTTTTGTTAGCCGCTGTCTCATTGCTTCGGTATTCCTTGTACAAATCCCGGGCATCGAAGCTGAATTCAGGCTTTATGCCCGAGGTATCCCGGTGGGGTTTATTATACAGGTACAGCGCGGATCCGAAACCGATCGACAACAGCATGCAGATGGCTGCCGCTATAAAATATTTTTTCACGGGTCTTTTATTGTTGAATACTTACCACCGGACAGTTCACACTTCCGGCATTGGGAACGAGTACAGGTGCCATCATCGCCGTATTCAGGTCTTTTACGGAATTGAAACTGGCATTATCATAAGCGACAACCGCCCAGAGAGGACTATATCCGGCGTCGGAGGGTATGACGCTGATCACGTTGTGCGTTTGGGTAGATCCGGTTTCCATCTTAAAACCGGAGGCGGGTCCCCCGTTGGGCTGCCCCGGATTTATATTAAACGTGACATAGATGGGAGCGACCGGAACCTGGCCGCTGGAGTTGACAGTCAGCGCCGCTTCAGAAAAATTGAAATAGTACACCACACTATCCTGGTACCATCCCTGCGTCAGCCCGGGATCTTCTGACGTAAATCGTTTGCTGGCCGTAGAGCCCTTGGGTACGACCGGGCAATTGACCAGGCCGGAGGTCGGTGAAACGGGATAACCTTTAGTCACGATCTCCTGGTAGCTCGTAATGGTGTTTGCCACATAATCAGCCGGCACAGTAACCATATAAACCTGCCAGAAATCATTGTACCCGGCATCGCCCGGGATGACGTCTATAATATTTGCCTGCCCGGCGACCGGGCTCGTTTCCCCTTGCTTCATCAAAACATAGATAGGGGCTGGTGTAACAGACTGTATATCGAAATTATAATAGTCGACGATTTGGCCGTTTGGCGTAAAGCCCACGGTAATAAAGGGTGCCTGGTCGAAATCGACCGCCGCGTTGGCGGCGGGAAGTCCGTTTGAGGCAGTCCTGACCTGCAAGTGGCCGGCAGCGGAACTGAACCGGTCTATGGAAGCCTGTGGTGCTGTAGCCGGATCTTTAGGGGCAGGAGTATTGGAAGTACTACTTTTTTTACAGGAAGCGTACAATAAGAAGGAACCGAAAAAAAAGGGAATCATTCTGGAAACAATTCTTTTCATAATCATAGTTTTTTGATGGCACAAAACTATATTTCCCATGTCCCGATATCATCTCCGAATGTTAACAAAAGTATCACAGCCGTTCAGGAACCGAATATTTTAACCAAATTTGAGCCCGGAAACACAGCACCATGAACAGAGTATTAATTATCGAAGATGATGTCCAAATCATTGAACTATTGAAAATCCACCTTGCAGACCTTTCCTGTGAAATAACAAGCGTCCAGAATGGAAAAGAAGCATTGAAACTGGCCTCGACAACTCCTTTCGACCTGCTGATACTGGACTTGATGCTACCGGGCATAAATGGAATGGAAATATGCCGCCGCATCCGCATGTCAGGAAATACTACTCCGATCATCATACTTTCGGCAAAGTCCGAAGAGATCGATAAGGTGCTCGGTCTCGAAACGGGAGCGGATGACTATCTGACAAAGCCTTTTAGTATAAGGGAGTTCGTGGCGAGGGTTAAAGTGATATTCAGGCGGAAGGAAGAGGCAAAGGAGGAGGTTAACAGATTAAACAAGGCGCAGACGAAATTTGGGGACTTGGAGATCGACATGGACAAACGGAAGATTACGTTGAACAATTCCCGGGTCGAGCTGTCCCCGAAAGAATTCGAGTTATTGATCCTGTTGGCTTCCAATCCGGGTAAGAGTTACAGCAGGAAACGACTGCTCAACCTGGTATGGGGATATGATTTTGACGGATATGAGCATACTGTGAATTCTCATATCAATCGTCTACGAGGGAAAATCGAAGCGAGCATTTCCAATCCGAAATACATATTGACAACCTGGGGTGTCGGGTACCGGTTCAACGAAGAGCTATAAAAAAATAATTATGCCAATAAAATCAATCAGGGGTAATCTTCTATTTTGGAAAATCACGGGCATCTTTACACTGCTATTGGTTGTACTGGGAATTACCTATATTATAATAGCCTCCCGGGTGTCAAAAAAGACCTTTTACGAAATTAACCAACAGTTATACGGGAACATTGCCTTACATCTTGCGAATTCCACACACCCCTTAAAGGATAGCAAACCCGATACTCTTGTCACGCATGACATTATCCATTCGATCATGGTCATAAACCCGAGCGTCGAAGTATATCTGCTGAACCCGGAAGGAAAGATCATCGACTTTATCGTACCTGATAAATCTGTAAAAAAGCGCGAGGTGGATATAGGCGCAGTTCGTAAATACATTAGCGATGGCGGTAAAAAATATGTCGAGGGCGATAACCCGAAATATCCGGAACGGAAAAGTATATTCTCGGCTGCCCCTATATACGAACATCATCAACTGACGGGGTATGTTTATGCCATACTGGCAAGTGAAAAGCAGGAGGAAGTAGTGACAGCCCTGAACAAGCAATTTTTTAACAGCCTGGAGACGGATATATTTTTTGCTACGCTATTTGTTGCTTTCGTCGTTGGTATCATCACTTTTTTCCTGATAACCGACAGTATTTGTAAAATATCGTTTATTGTGAAACGATTCAAAGAGGGGGACTACAGCGCGAGGATTGAAGGCTATCTAAAGGGGAATCTGGGAGTTTTGACAACAACCTTTAATGAAATGGCCGATACCATTGTCCATAATATGGATAAAATAAAGTCCATGGATAGATTGAGACAGGAGTTGATTGCCAATGTTTCGCATGACCTGAGGAGTCCCCTGGCCATTATGCAGGGGTATATCGAAACCTTGGCAATGAAAAAGAACAGCATTCCGGAAAATGAAAAGGCAAGGTATCTATCCATTATTCTGGACAGCTCAAAAAAACTATCCCATCTGGTGAGGCAACTATTCGAATATTCCAAACTGGAAGCTAATCAGGTAGAACCCCACAAAGAACAATTCCTTATAAGCGAACTGGTATCCGATATACTGATGAAATACGAGTTATTGGCCAAAGACAAAAAGATTGAACTACGAATGGAGTCGCCGGAGAATCTTCCTGCCGTATTTGCCGATATTGCATTGGTTGAAAGGGTTATTCAGAACCTGCTGGACAATTCTTTGAAATTTACGCCGGAAAATGGCAGGATAACGATTACGCTACAGGATAAAATGACGGGTATAGAAATCGGGGTATTTGACACCGGATCCGGGATTTCGTTAAAAGACCAGCCCTATATTTTTGAGCGTTATAAGCAATTGTCTGGTAAGGAGGCCGCCGATTACGAGGGGATGGGATTGGGGCTGGCTATTGTGAAGAAAATAATGGATCTCCACCATGCGGCAATAAATATCAAAAGCGCACCCGGAACAGGAACGGCATTTTGGTTCCAGCTACCTACGTTCTCTTAATCTATGGAAGTAGGCCATACAAGCATTCGAAGATTATAATTTATAGTTCCATCCTTTTGTAATCAGAGATATTGCCTCCGGTATACTGTTTAAAATACCGGCTAAAGTGGGCTGGGCTGGTAAAGCCTAGTAAATAAGCAATCTCTTTTCCCGTCTTATCGGTATAAAATAAATACCGCTTGGCTTCCTGAACTATCCGCTGCTGAATGATCTTTGAAGGGGGCGGATAGTTGAAAAGGGCGAAGTGGTTGGAAAGCGTCTTAGGTGATTTGTTGAGGGCATTGGCATAAAACCTCACTTCATGCTGACTCCGGAAATGTCCCTCCAACAGCAGGTTGAACTTTCGTACGAGGTCAAATTTCTCATCCATTAGCCCGGGACCCGTCTCCGTTTGTTTCTTTGCGATCCGGGTTACGGCTATGATCAATCGTTTTAATAGTGTCCGAAGCATCTCGCCC
>Ga0302227_10002558_pt1 | contig 12399 bp, 21 predicted proteins | sample II_Palsa_N1_1_FD_193525 | JGI IMG/M metagenome (GOLD analysis project Ga0302227, IMG submission 193525) | Peat permafrost microbial communities from Stordalen Mire near Abisko, Sweden - II_Palsa_N1_1 | ecosystem: Environmental > Terrestrial > Soil > Palsa > Peat permafrost | place: Sweden...
AAGACTCTTTTTTCGCCCAGCTGATGAAACTTTCCGATCTGAAACGGCTCGTCATCAACGTCGGCGACAAGCTGTCTAGCGAAGAGTACGAGTTGATCAGAGCAGAGATGCTCGTTGACGAGGACGGTCGTTTCAAATACGAAGGCATGATTGTTTCATTTATCTTTGTTGTTTTAAAGAAAAAAATTTTTTTTTGTCGTTTGCAATGCAGATTGGATTCAGAGCATACAGTCGTCCTCTTCTGCATCTTTACCTTCATCGTCGTCATCATCATCATCATCATCATAGCCAACAAACATTTTTGTATCCAAAGCCAATTGTTCTTTTTGCACCCAATTTGCAATTATTTTTTTACACAAAGCTCAAGGCGAACTGGCGATCAAGTTTAAAACGAGCTGTTCCAACCCAAACAGGTGTGGATCGATTGCCTGGGGCACGATCGTGCGAACAGCCTCACAGAGATTGAACAGATAGTCGACATTGCGACCCGACGGCCCGACCGATCGATGAATCTGCATCGCAATCGCCTCCATCGTTGCCTCGCCCAGGTAGTTTGGGTTGTCCAGGAGCCCCACGTAGACCAAACACTGTGCTTGCTCATTCATTGAGATGCATAATAAAACAAACCAAGTACCCCAAACACTATCGGCTTCCCGTGATCCGCATACACATCCATGTGCACGATCGAGTAGCCACCCTGCTCACGGTGGTCCAGATAGGCCTTGACGTCTGCATAGTTTTCTGCCTCGATCCGGTAGGCCACCCCCCTGGCACAAGGCATCATGATGAGGTTACGCACACTGCCCTTGATAGTACAAGTACCATGTTATGTCTTCCGGATCCTCGCTGTCCGGGTTGCTGGGCACAAGCGTCACGACGCGTCCTGGGCTTTCGGGGACGCCGCGATGGTCCGTGCTTCCCTGATAGAAATTGCACGTGTTTTTTTTTTTTTTGTTGTTGTTGTTGCGCATCGGACGAGATACCTGCCAAAAGCGACGCTTGTAGCCCTTGATGAAGCCCGTCACCCGCTCGGCATACTGGAAACCTGGCCTCCAAATGAGCGAGCCATCTGTCGAGGGTGGGTAAGTATTATGCAACCGAAGCGCGCGTTACGTACAGCCGAAAACCCAGGCCGTCATTCAAACTAGGAAAGCGTCGGTTAGCAACCTCGCCAAATCCTAGTCGACTGCACCAGTGAAGAACTGAAGAAAGAAAGAAAGAAAGAAAGAAGAAAGAAATCGGAAGAAAATATATGCGCGGCTCACACGGGTTGGTCGCTCACAAAAAAAAAGTATGGCCTGCAACGTTTGCCGGGTCGACCGGCCGGGCGCGCTCATGGTCGAGTGCGACGTATGCGCCTGCCTAATGTGCTGAGGGTGTGTGTGGGGGGGACTAACGGAGACACACGGCCCTAGGCGTGCCAGCTATGGTTCCACGACGGGTGCGTCGGCCTGGGCTCCAAACGGGAGCTGAACTCGGTCAACGGTTTCCACTGCGCCGACTGTGTGGAGACGCACGGCCCCAGCACCTGTAAGCCCACCGATGAGAGAGAGGGACTGAAAGGGGGGGTCTCACCGTGAGTGCTTACAGACAAGGTGCAACCGCAGCGACGATCGCAGCGCAACACCGAGCGCGTCAACTACAAGCACATTGACGAGGGGGTCGTGTCGACGGCACAGCGGTTTCAGAAGATCCTGGCCGAGCGCGAGTTTGCCCAGGAGTCGTTCAAGCGCGTCCGCGGCGGCGAGTTCACCCTCGACTACATCCGCGGCAACGGCTGGAGCGAGCCCGTGATGGTGGACAGGCCCGACGGCCTGGGGATGCGCATGCCGTCAAGCTCGTTCTCGGTTAGCGACGTTGTCAGCATTGTCGGTATCGAGCTTGCGTCTCTTGTTGTTTTTCACATAGACTTGCACTTGTCAGGCGGCGAACGAAAGGTCAGCGTCATCCAAGTCTCGTCGCAGACCGAACTGCCCGATTGGAACATGTTTCGCTGGGAGTATTACTTTAACCACCCGAGGACGCGCCCAGAGATACTCAACGTCATCAGCCTCGAGTTTTCGGACACGCCCCTGGCACAAATGGTCGACCGGCCGCGCATCGTCGATGAGCTCGACTGGGCGGTCCATGCTTGGCCAAAGGAGGGCGAGGATGCACCGCGCAAACCCAAAGTCCAGCTGTGTACGTTTCTGTTTTTATGCCGGTCTAGAATATCTAATTGTCGGGAGTATGTTGCATAGACTGCCTCATGTCTGTCGGAGGGGCGTTCACAGACTTCCACATCGACTTTGCGGGCTCGTCGGTCTATTACCACGTCCTGTCGGGGATGAAAAAATTCTACTTTATTCGCCCGACAAGGGAAAACCTGCGAGTGTACGAGCGCTGGAGCTCCGAGGCTGATCAGAGCGCCAACTTTCTCGCCGATCTCGTCGAACGCAACGAGTGTGTCGTTTGCACGATTTTGCCGGACCAAACACTGTTTATCCCGAGTGGGTGGATTCATGCAGTTTATACACCAGAGGTATTAAAAAAAGAAGCACACTTGTAATTGGCAGTTCAATTCCGTATCTGCTCAGGACTCGGTGGTGATCGGAGGCAATTTCCTGCACTCGTTTGCCATCCCAACCCAGCTTGACATTGACGGGATCGAGTTGCGTACGAACGTTCCCGCCAAGTTCCGTTACCCGTCAATCAACCGTCTCCACTGGTATCTGCTCCAGTATTTTGTCAACACGCTGGAGCCATGCGTGCCCAAGCGCCCCACTCCTCCGCCGCCACGACCACCGCCACAACAACAGCAGCAGCAACAGCAACCCCAAACCGTCTTTCCTCCCTCGCTGCCATTTCCTCCTCCAAAAGCCGTGCAGCAGCCAAAGTATTTCCTCGATCCGTCAAAATCGTTCCTGCCTCCCTTTGCGTACGTCGGGCAAATCCAGCCGCCCATTCCTCCCAACAGTGTGCCCTCCAACGGCCTCAGACACGAGAATGCTTCTCTTGTTGAGTCTGCCGCCGTTCGTCTGCAGCATCCCCACTTTATCCCGCAGATGTACCCGCAATTTCCCTTGCTGAACAAGCAGGGACCTCCGATTCTGTCAGCACCTCCTTCTCCATGGGCAAGCGTCGGTACTTCCCCACAGCAGCTGGCACGTCAAGTCGCTCCATGGCTGGCACCACCGCTCTCATCCTCCTGGACGGTGCAAAAGCCGCAGCAAGCACCTTCTGTCAAACCGACTACGTCGACGACATTCATCGCCCCCAGGACGCCGACAACGCCGACGCCTGTACCACGGGCCGCGGCATTCATCGCCCCAAAACCGCCACCAACGCTGCCCACTCCTGCTGCAGCTCCTTTGGTAATACCAGCTGCCCTGTCAAGCGACGCAGAGTTGCAGGGCTTCATCATCATGCACAACCACCTCAAGGCCCAGCTGCTAAACGACACCAAACACGTGATGGACATGCCCTTTTCCCTCAAGCAGGCAGAGGACCTTGTCGCCACATCAGCGCACCTTGTGGATGCCCTGCTTGCCTACAAGCCATCGCTCCGTCCCATCGACGAAAAGCCCTTGGTGCCGCCGTCGAAGAAACGCAAGTCGCACCCCAAACTGCCTGTCCACGAAAATAATCATAATAATAAGAGTGCTACTGCTGCTGCTGCAATTTCAGATGTGTAACTATGTAACTATATTTTAGGATACAACTACAGAGAAGGCAACAAACAACCAGCTAGACCGCGACATCCTTTGTGGTGTAAAACTGTCTATACATTTCAGGGCCGAGGTACTCTTGCACGTTTGAGAATTGCTGCGAGGCAATGATCCGCTCAAAGTGGGGGATAACTTGCTCAGGGGAGACGTGCACGTGGAAATCGAGCGCCGCAAACACAGAAAACTCGGCATCGTACAAGGTCGCGGCCGTGACTTTGAGAGTATCCTCAAGGGCCTACTCGTGCGCATGATTTTTAAAAGATGGCTGTAAAAGAAAAAAAACGATACCACAACGAGCGATTGAATACTCGTACGCTCGCCCATGATCACAAACTTGGGATCGTTTGCTTTGGCCGCCAGGATTAGACACGCGCCTGCCAAAACCTTTCGGTTGGCCTTGCGCAGCACGTTCTTGAGGATCAATCGTTCGATGTACACAAACGACATTGCCACCGTACCGACCTCCAGGTCAATGTCTGGGGATAGCGCGACTTCGAGCAACTGCAAATATATTCTTGAGAAATAAACTAAAGATGACGAAGACGGCATACCAGTTGCTTGAGTTTGCGGATTTTGCTGAGCGACATCTGGGGGTCGAGGTGGGGGTGCTTTTGCCGGAATTGCTCGTTGAGCTCGCGTCTGAGATCAATCGGGCGGACAAATGGAATGATAGACAACTATTGAGGTGATTTAGCACTGCGATCGCCTTGCCTGAAGGGGCAACGTACGCGGACAGAGGGAAGGGTCGAGACGAAGCGGTGCTTGCCTGTACTCAACTCTGGGTCGTCGAGATCGTTAGGGTCGTACTGTGTCTGGGACAAATGGGCCTGCTCGACATCAGGGCTGTCGTCGATAAACAGGGGTTCAAAGGACATGGTCTTGTTTTTGGGGATGCCCAGCACGTCCACGTCACTACGTGAACGAGAAATTAAAACGTCATTGCAATGAGCATATGTACCTCGGCGCGGCCTTTTTCTTCTTTCGCAATCTTTCCTCGTCGTAGCGAATGACCGAGGAAACCCCAAAGGGGAATGATGAAGTGGTCTGCACAATTTGCAAAAACTTTTGGTATAATTCACGGCTGTTTTGGTTGCTACCTCTCGAACGGTCGAGAAAAACAGACGCGGAGGGAGGTGATCGTAGGATACGTGTCTGAGGTGCTCCCGGTCGAGGCGCTTGACTTGCTGGAGCTTGTAAATGTACGGTGGCCTGACATTGTCGGCGAACGAACCTCTTCTTGAGGACGCCCCCCCGTTGCGCAGGGCGCTGATGTCCATCGTTGAGGACTCTGGTAGTTCAGTTTCACCCACATCTACACTGCCGACAGCAGAGGATGCTGGCCCGTCGTCCGCAGAGGCATCGTTCAATGTTCGTCGGCGGTCGTCGTTGGACTCCCATGTGTTTGCCCGCGAGCGGATCTTATTGTTGGACGAATCGGTCGGCACAACAGCAGTCAAAGGCAATCCGAGGGACTCTTGTTTTGAGGATGACTGCAAGGCAAGGGAATTAAAACTTGCTTTTTTTTTTTCTTTCAATTACGATACTTTGGTCACTGGGCCGCCAATCGTATCGACCGCACTCGCCGGCTCAGAGGGATTATACTGCCCTTGGTCCACATCCTGCAACTTCCCCCTTGCGCGCTTGTCCAGTCGCGTGGCGTTGCTGGAGAGCCGAGGCCGTATCGGCTCGTCAGCAGTTGGTGGTTCGGATGAGTCTTCGCCCTGGTAGTCTCGTTGAGTACGCAACAAATAAAAACAAAAAAAAAAAAAAGTACCAGCAGGGCAGGAGAGGCGCCGATGCTGTCGCTGGGCGTGCTCGTGCCCAGGCTGATGTTTGACAGGAACGAGTGCGCCGCCACCAGCTTGAACTGCTGCTTGCGCAACATGTCTGCCTTGGGCGTCTTGCGCACGCTGCCCATGGGAGAGTTTGGTGTTGATCGCGTCACCGTCGGCTGTGCTGCCGAGAGCCCTGGCACCTGCACCTGCAGTGGTGGTGGTGGCGGGGGCCGTTGCTGCGCATCAAGGGGAACACTCGTGCCCACCATTGCCGAACTGCTGGTCGACTTGCTCGCCGCCGCCGCCGCCGCCGCTGCTGACGCTGCTGCTGACGCCGCCGGCGACGGCTTCATCCACCGCGACATGAACGACAGCGTTGCGTTGCCGCTGTTGAGCCCGCCGCCGCTCACGAGCGCACCCTCGCTCTTTGTGCGGCCGTACGTCGTCGCCATACGCGGACGGTACACGCACTTGCGAAAAAGATGCTCAGGCTTGCCCTCCACGTGGCCTCGAAACGGCACATGTCGTCGCTCTCGGCGGGGATCGTGGGCGTGCCGGTACGTTGGGAGGGGCGATGGTGCGCAACTGACCCGAGCTGCTCTAGAACGTGGGCAAGAGCACGCTGTTTAACGCGCTGACGTGCAGCAATCAGGCGCAGGCGAGCAACTTTCCATTTTGCACCATCGAGGTAGTGGTGCTTCTCTGTCTGATGGGCCTCCAAAAACTCAGGACGTGTTTCTGGGTAATGCAGCCAAACGTGGGGTCGGTCGTCGTCCCCGATCGCAACATCGAGATCCTCAGCAAGATCATCAAGCCACAGCGGCGGCAGTTTGCCGAGGTCAAGATCGTGGACATTGCGGGGCTCGTGAGGGGCGCGAGCCAGAACGCCGGGCTGGGCAACAAGTTTCTCGAGCACATTCGGCAGGTCGATGCGATAATCCACTGCGTAAGGTGCTTCCCCGACGTCGGCATCACCCACGTCGAGGGCACGATCGATCCGCTGCGAGACCTCAACATTATCGACACGGAGCTCATCCTCAGCGATCTCCAGACCCTCGAGAACTCGATCGAGCGGCTAAAGTATGCACCGGCTCCATCGTTCTCGTACAGTAGTAATCGCATGTCCCCAGGCGCAAGGCAAAGACAGGTGCAAAGGAGGACAAGCTGCGCCTTGATGTGCTCGAGCGGTGCTTGGCCGTTCTGGGCTCTGAAAAGCCCGTGCGGTCGGTCCCGTGGCACAAGGAGGATGCGGATGTGCAAAAGATCATCAAGGATTCAGGCCTGTTGACCGCCAAACCGGTGCTGTACCTGGCAAACATCGACGAGATCCAGATGTCCCAGCTGCTGACAGAAAACATCAAGGTCGAGCAGCTCGAGCAGGTCGAAAAGTATGCGCTGCAGCAACTGGGCTCTGCTGATGGATCTGTGCGATTCAAGTGCCATCCGTTGACACCAGCCCCCATGGCAGTGCGCTTTTTCTTTATGCACATCACAGTTTTAAAAAAAATGTTTTTCCTTCTAGGCGCTGGTAGGCGTTGGAGTCGTCCCGGCGTGTGCTCAGCTTGAAGCAGAACTGAGCACGTCTACACATGCAGAACGCGAGGAGCTGCTCTCAGCGGTCGGCATGAGCGAGCCGGCCTTGGCGAGTAAGAGAATATATTATTCGTGGTTTGGCAGCTTGAACATTTTTTTTTTGTTGCTTCCGTCAGCTGTCGCCGCCCTGAGCTATCGCCTTCTCGGTCTCCAGTCCTACTACACGGCCGGAGAGAAAGAGGTCCGCGCGTGGACGGTTCCGATTGGCTCCACCGCCGTGCAAGCGGTACGTACACCTTTTTTTATTTTTTTTTTCCCTAGAAAAGAGTACTGATCGCATATCCCTGCCAGGCACGAGCCATCCACAGCGACATCGAAAAGGGCTTTATCCGGGCAGAGGTTTTCTCGGTCCAGGACATGCAGACCCACGGCTCTGAAGGTAAGCACCTCGTCAAAACAAGAAATTTACTATTTATAACCTATCGCTTGCAGCCAAAGTACGGGCGGCAGGGCTCGTTAGAACCGAGGGGAAGGGATATATCGTCCGCGATGACGACGTTGTACATTTTCTGCACGGCAATTAATCGTAGGGGCAACTGAAAAAAAAAAACTCGAACTTTCGAGTTGGAATTCGTCACCAGGGGAAATGCTCAGACGCTCGTTCGGGACAGGTCGACGACTGGCCTTCACGGACGACCGGGTTCAGCGCCTGATGTCGCTGACACAGAAGGGCCTTCGCGACGGCGAGGCGCAGCAGGGCCGCCAAAGAGCAGCCGAGTCGGAGCCCGCCAAACCAGCACCGAGGACAACCCACGTGGCATTGCATGGCGTAGCACCGCTTCGCAGCAAGTCGACCGCGGGCAAGAGCACGTACGCCGCCGCCGCCGCAGCAGCAGCAGTAGCAGCACCGGCAACAGCACCTGCACCTGCACCTGCACCACCACCACCGCAGCCCACCCCGCCGCCTCCTCCCGCCGTCAGGCCCATGTTTAACTTGGAGGAGATTGCCCAGTCAAAGACGGCCGAGATGCGCAAGACTGGTCCGAGTGTGCCTAGCGGCATCAGCAGCAGCTTCAACAGCAACAGTAGCAGTAGGACGCACACGGGCGCGATCATGCCAGAGCGGTACAGCACGATCTCCACGGCGTTGCCTCGCGCCCTGCAAATCGCGCTGGAACAGGACGAGATCGCGTTCAACGAGTGCCTGCAGCACTGGCCTGGCTCGTGGATCCCGTTTTCAAACATCGTGCGCTTTGACAGATACGAGGCCCTCAATCTGCCCTCGAAAGAGCTCATGCAGCCCACCGAAAGGACGCGCGCAATGCACAAGACGGTGCCAAGGCCGGCTCGCGGCCAGCAGAGTATTTGCTTGTGCTAACAGTGCGTCCCTTGTACTGAAATTCGCCTTTTCCTCTCCTAGGCGAGCCCCTCCTGCCGACCATCCCTGACCTGTGGACAAATAACAACTCGTTCTTGCTCAAGCTCAAGTACCCTGTCGGCTTTTTCGACTGGATCAAAGAGTTTGAAAAGAAGCTCCCCGTAAAGTGAATGAAATAATAATAAAACGGGGTATACTCAAACGACCACACAGAGTCCCTTCCACGACAAGACGCTGTTGCTCCGGGCCTTTGTACACGAGTCGGCCGTGCAGGATCGGTATCGAAACTCACTGCAGCACCAGTCGCGCGAGCGGCTCGCGTTTGTGGGTGACGCAATCCTCAACACAGTCATCACCGTCGACATCATGAAGACCTTTAGCCAATTGAACCTGGCAAACTGGACCAAGCGTCGCGAGGCCGTGCGTTCAAATGTGTTCCTGGGAGACATCGGCGAAGAGTGGAGGGTTCCCCAGAACCTCGTTCAAACGGTACTCTTGGGGCGCCTATGTGTGCTTTTCACTTACTCTTTGCAACAGCGCTCGCCGATGGAGTTCAAGAAGGACGTGGCTGACGCGATGGAGGCGGTGATCGGAGCCATTTTCTTTGACCAAGGGTACATCAAGGCCTGTGACTACCTCGAGAGGACTCTCATCCCCCGGTTGAACGCGCTGTACGAGAACGGAGGGCTCGGTCCCAAGCATTACCTCAATTCGGACCAGTCGTCACTGTAGAAAACAGAAAACTTGTAAAGAAAAAAGGCATACATGTATGTGCTAATCTACTGTGGAATGCGGTGATAGCGATTGGACAGGGCGTGCTCCACAAGGTAGTCGTGCCCCTGTTCGTCATATGACTGACGCGACACAGACCAAAGCGGGAGTGATTCCGTCTGAGCAGCCATTGCCCGAGCACCGCGCCACGCATCGCGCAGTGGATCCGCAGCCCGTCGGATCGCAATTTCAGACTGGAAAGGACGCATCTGCAACAGCTCGTTCCGCAGGCGCTCTTCGATGCCGGGCAGCAGCGACAGGCCTCCAGTGATGTAGACGTTCTGAGTACGAGGAGATCAAAAAAAAAAAAAAAAAAAAAAAAATAGAGAAAAAAATCGCAAACCTTGCACATGTCGAGTTGTTGCTGACTCGAGTAGGCCGAAAGAATAGACTGGATGCACTGCGCAATGCCAGCCTGATCGATTCCTGCCGTCCACGGCTGAAAGAGCATCTGTGAAAAGCGCCCTCCCCAGTGAGACATTGCGGGCAGTATTTAGAAAAAGTACCTCGGGAGCCCGGATGCGTTCGACGTTGAGATGCATTTGGTACTGCTCGGCGATGGTCGAACCTTCGCCAAAGCCGTTCTGGTAGGCCGACAGCAGACCTTTCTCCTGCCCATAGTTGGTCGACTGGGCGTCAAAATCAGGATCAAACTTGCTCAGGAGCGTTTCGACCTCGGCGAGCTGCGTCAATTCATCTTCCTCCTCGTCCGAATCCTCCTCTTTACTCTAAGATTCAATTAAAAAAAAAAAAGAACAAATAAATTAGAAAAAAAAAACAATGACTCTAAATCGGTTGTACGATTTGGCGATAGACAAGCCAGTCATTGTCGTCGGCGCCAAACGTGTCGTCGTCCTCGGCATGGTTGGTGTTATTGGACGAGGAGGCCTGGACAGCGCGGCGTTTGCGCTGAGGCTTGTCGTCCGAGTGGCCCTCGGCAAGGGCAGCAATGGATCGCATGCGCTGGATGGAAGCGACAGACCGACGGTCCGCCAGCTGCTCGCGTTTCCGTTTCCGATCGCGGATCTTGTCCATGAGTCCCTGTTGAAAACATGTTAGGGCAGAAAAAAATTCTTGCACATGAAATTACCTGGCGCTTTTGCATGTAGTTCTTCTTCCATGTTGCAAAGTCGTTCTCGCGCAGCTGCTCCTCTTTCAAGGCCTCCTCGGCTGCCTCCTTTTCCCTCACGAGCTTGGCTGCCTTGGCACGCTCGCGCGCGTCGATGCCACCCTTGATCAGGCGAAGCTTGCGCTTTTCCTTGATTTGCTCGTCTGTCAGGTCGGCGTCGTTCATCTCGAGAAGGCTAAAGTCGAACCGGCTTGCAACCGACTAGAGATTTATTCATTTTGATGATTTTTTATTAGTATTTTAAAAAAAAAAAGACATTTGGAAATTTCAACTTACCTCCTTCTCCTCTTCCGGCTCCTCGGGTCCGCCTTGTTGTTTGCTCTTGATAAGCTTCACTTTTGCCTGGAGGGCCTTGATCGCTTCGCTCAGCTGGGTCTCCGTCTTAAAGTCGAGGGCTTGCAGTTGCTCCTGGAATTCGTTGCGCGGGATCGACGCCTTGGACTCGACCAGGTCCGTGTACTGAGAGAGCAAGTCCTCCTGAGCCTTGAGTTTTTCCGCTCGACGCACGGTCGCCAGCTGAGCCAGGCGCTGAGCGTGTTCCTTGCGTCGCTGCTGCGACTTTTCCTTTTCCTCTGCGCTCTTTTCAGACGCGACCTGATAAGGAGCACATGTGGCATCAGCAGATACAAAAAAAAAACGAGGGAAAAAAAAACGCAACATACTTGCATATCGAACGGAAGCTGGATCGGACGTTCGATCTTGGCCAGGCCCTCGCGGCTCGCGCTTTGTCTGATCTCGTCCGCGTAGTCGCCCGCAATGTAGCAGTGCTCATGCAGCATGCTTTCGTAGGCGCCATAAGTCATGTCGCGAGCGAGAACGGGGTGCTTGAGATGCATCATGCGCATGAGGAACGTGGCCATGTTGAGGCCTCCGACATTTATCCTTTTCGCATTCTATTTTTTCCCCCCTTTTTTTAGAGAGCGAGAGAGCAGTGTGTGTGTGTGCGAGTATGTGGCATACGGAAACGTCGCATGCATTGGGCTGCGTGACGGGGATGATGTGCGTGCTGCGATGAGAGATGGACAGGATCAACCCCGTTTTCAAGCCGAACAGGTGCTGCTGCTGCTGCTGCTGCTGCTGCTGAGAGTGGTAGTAGGAGCAGAGGGCATCGACAGCGTAGGATACACTGGGCACACCGTAGCACTCAAACATGAGCTCATTGACTCCCTCGCGGCAATAGTTTGGGTTGCACAGCGCCTCCGTCATGACAATCGGGTGGTTCACCCTCCCCGCCCCTCGCGAGTCGATGTTTAGGTGCGAGAACACATGGTCCAGCACCAGTTCCTACAGCGCAGTGTTGTTTTTGGTTTTTGGATCTTGCTTGCAACCGTACCTGCGAGTCAAAGTTGCACACAACGCCGCCTTCAAAGGGCGTCCTGTAGGTCAGCCGCGACCAGTCGCCCAGGTTGATGTCGCCGCCCACCGTGAACAGCGGCTCGCCATCACGACGCTGACGATACCGGGCAGACTGGTTGACGAACTCGACTGCGAGGGTTTACATGATCATTAGTGTGCACGCACGTCTTCGACAAGTCCATCATCGTACGACGAGGGGCGGCGTCCGTGGACCACCCGGCGCGGCAGCGATACGAACCTGTTGGGTTGGGGTGAGTGCGCTAGCGCGTGTGCTGCACGGTACCGTTGTCAATAACCAGCGGCGTGCCCTCTGCGACGTCGTAGGCAAACGAGGGATCACGACTGGTTGTCATGGACAGGGAGTGCACTCAGGTAAATGGCAGGCGCCCTGGCCGCGTGTAACTTTTTGTGGGCTCGTGGTCCGTCTCCTCCGCACTGGCGATGGCGGAAAGGCTTATTGGCACAAGCGAAGCAGCTGCCGGTGGATTCACAGTTGGATCTTTTTTTTTTTTTTTTTGGATTTGGAGGAAACAAACGTTCGGATGGTCCATCTCCTTTTGCGCTCCTTTTCGACGACGTTCCCGTTCACATGTCAATTGAGGTGTGCCTTTAAGACGTGTTATTATGCCAAGGCGCAAACAATCACTCGAGGGCTTGCCTGTGCTTTGTCTTCAGACTCGTTTTTTTTGTGCGGCGCGAAAAAAGTTCGCTGTCACTTTTCTTTCACCCGACACCCCACAAAAAAAAACG
>Ga0302227_10002559_pt1 | contig 12397 bp, 23 predicted proteins | sample II_Palsa_N1_1_FD_193525 | JGI IMG/M metagenome (GOLD analysis project Ga0302227, IMG submission 193525) | Peat permafrost microbial communities from Stordalen Mire near Abisko, Sweden - II_Palsa_N1_1 | ecosystem: Environmental > Terrestrial > Soil > Palsa > Peat permafrost | place: Sweden...
GTGTGCACGGATATTTGTCACAATTGGTCCTGGCAAAAAAAAAAAAAAAATTTTTTTTTTTTCAATTGTACGCGCTCGTTTTTTTATCAAAATACCTTCCAAGCCGCACACGCAGATCCGGTCACCCTCGCGCAGGACGCCGTTCGAGAGGATGACGTCGATCGTGGTACCGTGGCCCTCGATGACCTTGACCTCGAGCACGGTCGCCTCGACCTCGGTAATGTACATGAGAGACTCGGACATCATGCGCTGCGTCAGATCGACGATGAGCGAGATCATGTCAGGAATACCCTCTCCTGTAATGGCTGACGTGGGCACGAGAGAGACGACACGGCGGAAATCGGAATTGCGGAAGTAGACCTGCATGCACAAAAAAAAAATTTTTCTTTTCTTTTAAAAAAAATGAAAAATAAAAAAAGCTACCTCGGCATTGAGGCCCTGTTCGGCAAACGCCGTCATGGTGTCGCGCAGACGCGTCTCAAACTCCTGCTTGACGTGGGGCTTCTGCTTCTCGAGCGAGTCGACGACGCCATTGTTGGGGAAACTCTGCCAGCCAAAGAGACGATCAATCTTGTTGAGGGCAACGATAAAGGGAGTTTTGCGCTGCTTGAGGATATTGATGGACTCGATTGTTTGGGGCTCGAGGCCGTGCATGAGATCGACAACGAGGATGGCAATGTTGCAGAGCGACGAGCCGCGCGAACGCAGATTGGAAAACGACTCGTGACCGGGTGTGTCAATCACAAGCAAGCCAGGCACCTTGACCTCGATCGTCTTGGGGAGCACGCTGATCTTCTCGAGGATGGTCTCGTGGGGGATGTACGTGGCACCGATCTGCTGGGTGATACCGCCCGCCTCGCCCTCTTGGACGTTGGTTTGGCGAATCTGTCGGAAAAAGAAAAAATATTTTTTTTTGGGGGGGGGAGGGGTCAAAAAATAATTGCTTTCTTTCGTCGACGTTTTCTCCCACCTTGTCCAGGATCTTGGTCTTGCCGGTATCGACGTGGCCGAGCACGCAGCAAATCGGAGAACGCAGGTCGTCCTTGCTCCTTCGTTGAAGGGCTTCTTGCAAGCGCTTCTCGCGGCGTTCCTTTGCCAGCCGCTTGCGCTCCTCAACGGCCTCTCGTGCGGCGCGCTCACGGGCAGTCTCGTCGTCACTGTCATCCTCACTGTCATCCTCATCCGAGTCCGAATCAGACTCGCTCTCGTCCGACTCCTGTAGGAACAAAAATTCTCAGTATCAGAAAACAGGAGAAAAGGGAAACAAAACAAAAAACTCGAGCATACCTCTTCGGTCTCCGCCTCGCTCTCGTCACCACTGCCGTCCTGTCCATCCTCGTCGTCCTCGTCATCCTCATTCTCGTCATCGTCCACGTCGTCCGCCTGGGCAGTGTTGTCGCGGGGATTGTCGATATGTGGGGTGTTGTGCAGCTTGGCGTGCGCAGCTGCTGCGGTCCCAATGCCGGGAACAGGCTTACCTGCGGGTACGGCTGCCTTTCCTTTTGGAGCATGGGCATGTCCCTTTGGAGCAGATGATGGCTTTTGTCCGGGCTTGGAGGGCGCCGAGGGTGCACTTTTGCCGCCCTTGCTGGCTGCAGGAGTGGGCTTTGCAACGACGGGCTTGACGGCTGCGGCTGGGGTCGTGGCGGCGGCAGCGGTGGAAGCAGGTTTAGTTGCGACAGAGACAGAGGCAAGGGAAGGAGCGGACGCCGCCGCAGGGATTTCTGCGCAAAAGAAAATAGCATCAGAGAAAAATAAAAAACCAAAAATTAGGCCATACCTTTGGTCTCCAAGACCTCCCAGTCATCCATGTCCTTGCTCTCCCAGTCATCGTCACCCGCCACGGGCGCAGGCGCAGGGACAGCTACAGGTGCAGCGGCGGCGACGGCCGTGACATCCTCCTCGTCGTCGTCATCGTCCCAGTTTCCGGACGAGGCAGCCGACGTGCTAGCAGGGGCTGCGGGAACAGCAATCTCATCCTTCTTGGCAGGGGTCTTTTTCTTGTTGCTGTAGATTGGCTTCTTCTTCTTCTCGGCTTCAGCGGGTGCAGCAGCTGGGACGGCTCCCTCGGGGGTCGTCGAGTGATCACCGGCAAGTCCGTCAATCACAATGCCGTGGCCCGTCTGCGCCTTGAGCATTTCAACCACTTGCTGGTTGCGTTGCTGGCGCTGCTTCTCCGCTGCGGACAAGAGCTTGCCCTGTGCTCGCAAGTCATCGCGCTTTGCCTTTTCCTTTTCCTTCTTGCGCAACTTGGCCTCTTCCTTTTTGCGCTCCTCCTCGGCCAGTCGCGCCTCCTCCTCTGCTTGTTTCCGCTCCTGTAGTGGGCAGCGATTATTTCATGCAACAGTGTTGCTTTCTTTTTTTTCGTCGTTCGTACCAACTCTTCTTGTTTACGCTTGAGCTCCTCTTCCTCTTGCTTTTGCTTCTCGAGCATGGCCTTGAGGGCGGCGCCCATTGCAGTGGGCTTCTTGGGCGCAGCGGCTGCCGGAGCGGGCTTCTCGTTGGCCTTCTTCTTTTTCTGCTGCTGCTTCTTCTTGTCCTTTTTCTTGTCTGCAGAGGTGGCCTCGTCCGCATCATCGTCTTCCTCGTCGTCATTGTCGGCATCGTCTTGCTTGCTCACGGTTGACACAGACGCAGCCACAGCAGTCACCGGCTTTGCTGGAGGTGCAGCAGGTGCAGCCGCTTGAGCAGCAGTCGCGGCAGCGGGCTTCTTTGCCGCTCCACCCTTGCCAAGATTCTGAATCTGCTCTGCTAGCTTGTCGATTTCGTCGTCGGCGTCCGACTTTTTCTTTCCCTGTTTTCGCAAGTGTTTAATAAAAATAATTAAAAAAACATGCTTGCCTTCCGTTTCTAATTTTTTTGAATACCTTTTTGCCCTTGGGTGGGGCTGCCTTGGCAGTCTCAGTCTCTGCGGGCTTCTCATCCTCTGGGTTCTCCAGGGCAGCCTCGAACTCGCGCTCGCGTAGTTCCTTCTTGGACAACTTTTTACCGGCGGGCTTGGCTGCAACAGGCTCGGGCTGCTCGTCGCTGGCGGTAGCCGGGATCGCAACGGGTTCTTCGTCGTCGTCATCGCCATTCTTGTTGCCTCCCTTCTTGCCCTGGCAAAAAGCGTTAATGCAACAGCCGTCAGTCGTCCTGGCTGCTTACCTTTTTCTTGTCCTTTTTCTTGGACGGGGCCTCTTCGGCGGCAGCAGAAGCACCATCCTCATTGTCATTGCCGCCACCAGTCTACAACAGGACACATGTAAGAATCCCAACCCCCCGTGCATTGCCCCCCCAAAAAAACACACGAGAGCTTGCTCAAACTCCAGCTCTTTTTGCTGCTTGCGGCTGGTCTTGCCGCCCTTCTTCTTGCCGGCTGCTCCCAAGATTTGGGCCATGAAATCGCCCGCGCTGCCGGCATCATCGTCGTTGGCCGTGCTGGCATCGTCTTCTGTGCTGATCATCGCAAACAGGTTGGCCGCACCTTTTTATGAGGTGGACGTCGTCAGTACACGTGCGCTCAAATCGACCAAAACTCACTGACCTGCAAAGCTCGGCTTGGAGACCCCGCGCTTGGGCGTGGAGACAATGCCGACGTCCTCGTCCTCGTCGTCGTCGCCTCCTGCGGCCGCGGCAGGTGCAGCAGCAGCAGCCTTGCCCTTGCCCTTGCCTGCACACACGACGGAACGATTAAAAAAGAAAAAAAAAGACCGAATCCTTTTCAGCACCTGTGGCAGGAGAGGCGGCGGCGGCGGCAGCAGCAGCAGCAGAGGTAAGAGCAGCAGATGGTGGGGACGCCACCTTGCTCTTGTGCTCCTCGTCGTCACTCCAGTCGTCGTCCTTTTTGCCTTTTTTGCCCTTCTTTGGTGGCATCACTGCTGCTTTCTGAAACTGCTCGTGGCGCAATGAGCCCACGTCGGATTATTCTTTTTTTTTTTTACAAGGCCTTTGTGACACCATCTCTGGCTAGCTTTTGCTTGCGATGTTCGCGCCTGGAGGGGATCGTCATGATATCGTGGAAGGAGCGCACCTCGACCGGCTGGATGTACATGTGCATGCTGAGAAGATTGTCCATTTGCTTGTTCGAGAGGCTGGGCCATCGATGGACGCCGACACCGAGTGCCCTGGAGACGCGATCGAGGATGCTGACCCGTGGTGTTGCCACTGTTGAGGTTGACCCCGTCCCTTGAAGAGAGGAAGACGTCATGTCCACAGAAAGATGGCTCAGCTGCTGCAGCCGCCTCTGTCGGTAGGCTACCGCTGCGGCACCCACGAGCAGCGTTGCCATGCCGGCGATGGCGACGTGGTTCATGTTGAGGCCTCCGGAGAATAGGACCTCGTCACCGTACGTCTGTGCGAGAAACTTGAGCACCTCGTCGTCTGTCAGGCCTTCGTGCATCTTTTGCCGCACGACCGTACGAATCAGGATGGCAAAGTCTGTTGCAGACTCCTCGATCGACTGTCCAGCGCAGACCTAGCAGGCAAACACACACTCAGTGGAGGGACCGGAGCCGGCAGGGTTGAAAAATGCGTACCACGCAGCGAATCTGTCGCCCCAGAGCCATCGCGCGGTTCTCGATAAACTTTGCTTGGAACTCGGTCGACTTTTTCTGGGGCCCAGGCTGGGCGGCAGGCTGCGGTGGTTCTTGAGACAGCGTCGGGTCTGCGGCGGGATCGGCAAACGCCGTCCTTCGCAGCCACCACCACATTTCTTTTTTCTTAGTGTCGCCACTGCCACAAAATGGCGCGCATACAAAAACTCGACGAGGTCGTCGTCAATCGGATCGCCGCAGGAGAGGTACAGGCCTAACGGTGTGCGCCATGGCGTGTTTGACGCTCGGGCTGGGTACAGATCTTGCATCGACCTGCCAATGCGATCAAGGAGATGATTGAAAACAGCATCGATGCCAAGGCCACCTCGATCCAAATCACGGTCAAGGACGGCGGGATGAAGCTCTTGCAAATCCAGGACAACGGGCACGGCATTCTGGTATGGTGTGCCCAGCCCATGGCGTGCGCTTTTGCGTGTACTCACGCACTTGTTCCTGTTTTGTCGTCGAGCAGAAGGAAGACTTGGGCATCGTGTGCGAACGCTTCACGACCAGCAAGCTGCGCAAGTTTGAGGACCTCAACAGCATTGCAACGTTTGGCTTTCGCGGCGAGGCCCTGGCCTCGATCAGCCATGTGGCGCACGTCGCCATCACCACCAAAACAGCAGAGTCGAGCTGTGCTTGGAAAGCCACGTACAAGGACGGCAAGCTCCTGGGCGAACCAAAAGCGTGTGCTGGCACCACTGGCACCATTATCTCGGTGCGACCCGGTCTGTTTCGAAGAATGTGTATTTAAAAACGCACTTGACCCCCCCAGGTGGAAGACTTGTTTTACAATGTCGCGACGCGACGAAAGGCGCTCAATAACGTCGCCGAGGAGTACAACCGTGTGCTCGACATTGTCAACCGGTACGCTGTGCACAACACTGGCGTTGCCTTCCATCTGAAGAAGCATGGCGCCACCGTCGCCGATGTCAGCACGTCGTCGTCGTCGTCACAGGTCGACGTCATCCGGACGCTCTACGGCGGCAACGTCGCTCGCGAGCTCCTGCCATTCGAGTACACAAGCCCTTCGCTCCAGTTCAAGGCTTCGGCGCTCCTCACCAACGCCAATTTCAATGTGAAAAAATTCACCTTTCTCCTCTTCATTAACCAGCGCGCCGTCGACAACCCCAAACTCAAGCGCGCGATCGAAGCCGTCTATGCAACGTACCTTCCCAAGGTACAAGTGCTCAAAAACATTTTTTTTTTCTTTCTGCAACTTGTATGTGTTGTAGGGCACCCATCCGTTTGTCTACCTCGCCCTCAACATTGCACCTCAGCATGTGGATGTAAACGTGCACCCAACCAAGCAAGAGGTCCACTTTCTCAACGAGGATGCCATCATCGACCAAGTGTGCACGAGCATCCAGGAAAAACTGCTGAACGCAAACTCGTCGCGGACGTTCTTCACGCAGGCCCTCCTGCCTGGTGTGGCACCACCGGCTGCGCCTCCTACTGCGTCGGCATCGTCGGCAACGTCGCCGCAGCAACAACAGCAATCGTATGCCCACGAACGCGTTCGCACCGACAACCGAACCAGGAGTATCGATGCATTTGTCACCCGTGAAAAGGCTCCGCGCAGTGCGGACGATGACCCTGTGCCTGCTCCTAGTGGGAAACGCGCGAGGTGAGTTTCCCTTTTTTTTTTTTTTTCCTTTGATAAACATTTTTTATTTTTTTATTTGAATACGCAACGACGACGACGACGACGACGACGACGTCGACGACGTCGCGTTGGCACCAAGCCCGCTCCAAAATAATCAGCCAACACCAGAACAGCGGCAGCCTAAAGAAGTAGAACCAGCTCAGCCGCAGGAAAGGGTCGATGTGCAGCTGACGAGCGTGCTAGAGTTGCGGCTGGCCATTGTTGCCGGCCAACACCAAGGGATCCAATCGATCGTTCGTGACCACTACTTTGTCGGCTGCGTCAACGATTACCTTGCGCTCATCCAGTTCCAAACCAAGCTCTACATTGTCAACTATCGCGAGCTCAGTCGAGACCTGTTTTACCAATTGGCACTGCGAGAATTCAACAACTTTGGCAAGATCGTGCTGTCCAAACCGGTGTCCATCACCGATCTCGTACGCATCGCCCTCGATATGGACGAGGCTGGCTGGACCGAGGACGATGGACCAAAGGAGCACCTGGCAGAGGTGACTATTTTTTTTCTTTCCTCGTTTTTTTAAAAAAAAAAATTAACGAGCCTCAGCATAGGCGGTTGTGCGGGTTGTCACGAAGCGGAAGGATTTGCTGCTCGAGTATTTTTCGCTGGAGGTGGATGCCGAGGGACAGCTGCTGTCCTTACCGGTAATCCTCAAGGGCTACCTCCCTAACCTGGACAATCTTCCGATGTTTTTGCTTCGGCTGGGCTCAGAGGTACCGGATATTTTATGGAGTTAACGATTAAATTAAAGATAAAAAAAATAAATCAAAAACAGATCGACTGGTCCGTGGAAAAAACGTGCTTGGACGGCATTTGTCAACAGCTGGCGTGGTTTTACGGAATGACGGCCCCACACGCGCTTGCATCTGACCCCGCGGATATCCAGCAGCAGAGTGGCCAAGAATTCCGCTGGCAGGTCGAGCACGTTCTGTTCCCGGCCCTGCGCTTTTACTTGGTGCCCGACAAAAAGCTGGCCGACTCGGGGAGCATCATCCAGGTCGCCGACCTGCCCGACTTGTACAAGGTCTTTGAGCGATGTTGATTTGAAAATGTTTTTTTTTAAAAAAAAAAAATGTGCAAGTAATCCTGTCGACTTTAGAAAACATATGTGAGAGATAGAGAGTGCTAGATGGAACCGCGCAGAGTAAACCTATTTCGCGTTTGCTTTCTTGACCATCTCCTTCATGCGGTACACATAGCTATTGCAATTGCAAAAAACGTCGAGGACTCGAGGTTAGTGTTGGAAGTAACTCCGAGCACGTTACTCCTCGTATTGGCACTTTTCGTATGCATGTCGGAGGTCCTGGCACTTCCACGGCATGTACAATGTCTCTTGCCGGCACTGTGTGTGTGTGTGTGTGTGTGTGTGTGTGTGTGGGGTGAGACGTAGTCTGGCGCATCCAACGCACAAAAAAAAAAAAAGTTACCTGGTTCAGAGGGATGAGGATGTGCGAGCAAAAGTCCCGGAAGGCCAGGTCAATGTAGGCCTCGTCCAGCTGCTGTGCAGTGACCTTCATTTCTATGGTGCAAAGGCAGTGAGTCCCTCGAGTCGTCCGGGTGGTACTGTGCACAAACCTCGCTCGGCCATCTTCGGGACGCACTTTCTAAAAATGGCCAATTTTGTCAGGCTGCAGTGTCGCGCTTTCTGACCCTTGTTCTTTTTTGGTAGGTTGAGAGGTCCAGCAAGGGAGATCTGGAAATGCTCGCGTCGCCCCTCACTCCAAGCACGTCTAGGTCGCCCTTCCCGCCCGAGGGCTCGCATGCCTCTGGGGGCGGGAACAGCTACAAGGGCCATCTCATGACGGGCTTGTTTGCCGAGAACTTTTGGGGCGACACGGACCAGTACTACCAGGGCTTTGAGACGCTTGCCAAGCACATGCGTCAAGGTGGCGTTGTTTTTTTTTTTTTTTATGCTTGGAGATCTAAACGTCAAACCGCACAGGCCGCAAGGAGACCGTTGAAGTCATCGCCTTCATCAAAGAGCGCATTGCCATCGAGGAGGAGTACGCCAAGCGCCTGAGCAAGCTGAGCAAGGTCCCGCTGGACACCGAAGGCTTTGATGCGCCCAAGTTGTCAGAGGACCAGATGGATACCACGCTCAAGACTGCCTTCAAGCACGTATGTGCCGCTAGTTTTTTTTCTCTTTTTGTTTTTGTTTGCTGGACTTACTTGCCGCCGCAGTTCAAGGAGGCCACAGACAACTTGGCCACGCGGCACCGCCTCCTGGCGGACGATCTCAACAAGTTTATCTACAAGCCGCTGGAAAACTACAAGGAGAGCCAGAAGAAGGAGGTGACCGAGGCCATTGCCGTGGTCGAAAAGTCGCAGAAGGAGTACGCGAGCCATCGCGTCTCCCTGCCCAAGCTGAAAAAGGCCTACATATCCAAGTGCGAGGAACTCGAGGTCCTCAAGGCGGAGATCGAGGCCGCGGGCGGCATGAACTCAAAGGACAAGCGGGTCGAAAAGCTCTTGCAAAAGGTTTTACGCTTTGTCCGCTCTCCCCATGTCGGAAACTGACCTGTTCAAAAACTGACTTGTTCAACTTAGCACGCCAAGTTGCAAAAAGATATCGACGTTGCCGATGCCGCATACCAGCAGGGCGTACCCAAGCTCGAGGCGTCGCGTTTGTCGTGGGAAGAGGTCGTGACCGAAACCTGCCACCAGTTTGAGGGTGCCGAAACTGACCGGATCAACAAACTCAAGGTTTTGAAGACACTGTCTGCCTTTACCTGTTTTTTTTCCAAACCCAAGGCCAATAGGACTTGCTGACGGAGTTTGTCAACATATACGGCCGACTGCACGAAACAACCGCCAAGATGATTGAAAACCAACGTATTTACACGGCCTGCATCAAATCAGAGGTACTGTCTTTGTGAATGCAATCAGAACAGTGCCATTCATCTTGAATTATAGATCGACATCGAATTCTTTGTTTCGTTGAATCGAACCGGATCCACACGCCCCGGAACAACCATCTACGCCAACTTTTACACAGGTGATCGAGGGATTGTGTGTGTGTGTGTGTGCGCGCGCGCTGAGGACATTTTCTTTTATTCCCGCAAGGTCTGATGAAGGACATCATCTTTGGTGTGTCGCTGGGCGCACACCTCGAGACAACTGGTCGGACCGTGCCTCTGCTCCTGGAAAAGTGCATGGCCGTCATCGAAAAGAACGGTCTGCAAGACGAAGGCATCTACCGCCTCTCGGGTCGCCTTGCCAAGGTGCGTCATCTGCGCGCCCAGTTTGACAAGAAGGACGGAGGTAGTTTCTCCTGCTTTTTTTTTTAAAAATAAAAAAAAAAACTTTTATTTATTTCTCTCTCTTTTAGCCTCAACCGACCTCGAAAACGACCCTGATGTACAGGTCAACGATGTCGCGTCGCTGCTAAAGCTGTACTTGCGCGAGCTGCCAGAGCCTCTGCTCACGTTCGAGCTGTACGATGACATGATTGCCGCTGTCACTATTGGAGACGATGCCGTATGTTTTTTTTTTAATCAATGAGTGGTTATTCGACGATCGATTGCTTCAGAAACGCGCTCAAGAACTCAAGACGATTGTCGACAAGCTGCCCTTGGGAAACAAGTCGACCCTTCAAGCACTTTTGGTCCACCTTCGCAAGGTCGCCGCTGAGGATCAAGTCAACAAAATGAGCGTCTCCAACCTCGCGATCGTGTTTGGGCCCTGCCTCGTCCGCTCACGCAACGAGTCGGCTGCCCTCAAGGACTTTAGGACGCAGTCCAAACTCGTCGAGCATCTTATTCAGCAGTACCCGCAGATGTTCCCTTAATCATTGGAATTTTTTTTTAAACTCGTCTTTTTTTTTTTCTGTATGGCGTTTTCAAAGTACAAAACTATTCATTTGCCGCGGCCAGTGGTAGATCCGGATCGACGAACAGCTTGCAGGGGGGGTCGTCTCGCTGCCTGGGTCCCGACACTAAACTGACTCGGCGCGTTCGATGGGGCAGGCGAGCTCGGGGCAGGTGAATTGGTGTTGAGGAAAGATGGTGCGCTGCTTTGGCCAAAGGGCGTCTGCTGCTGCTGTTGTCCAAAGGGCGTCTGTTGCTGCTGTTGCCCAATGGGCGTCTGTTGCTTTTGCTGCTGCCCAAAGGGCGCCTGTTGCTGCTGTTGGTGGCCACCAAACGCCGATGGGGTCCCAGATGCTGCCTGCGTGTTGAAAGCAAACTTTTGCGGTGGCTGCTGTTGCTGCGGTTGCGATTGCTGCCCGCTAAAGTTGAACGGGGCATTGATTCCACCACTGGCAGGCTTGGACGCCGGCTGTGCGGTACCGCTGTTGAAGCCTGAACCGCTCGGTGTAAACGCAAACGAGTTGCTGGTGGACGGCTTGGCGGTCGCAGGGGCGGGACTTGCCCCAAACCCTAACGAAGGCGCGCTTGTCGATTGAGCAGGGATTGGAGCCGCCGCGGTGGCAAACGTAAATGGTGCCGACGACACATTTGTGGGCGCAGGTGCCGCCGCAGGCGCTGTAGTCGTTCCACCAAATCCAAATGAAGACGACGTTGTTTGTGTAGAAGCCGTCGCTCCAAAGTTAAAAGCGGGTGCTGTGGCGGACGTTGGGGCCTGTGCTCCAAGGCCAAACGATGGTGCCGTTGACGACGCAGCTGCAGGGGTCGCTCCAAGGCCAAACGACGGTGCCGTCGACGATGCAGCTGCGGGGGTCGCTCCAAGGCCAAACGACGGTGTGGTCGACGACGCAGCTGCAGGGGTCGCTCCAAAAACAAACGACGGTGCCGTCGACGCAGAGGGTGCAGCTGGGGGAGCCGTGCCAAAGTTGAACGAGGCAGTGTCAGCCTTGGTTTTAGTAGACGTCGACGTCGCGTTGGAAGCTCCAGGCGTCGGAGTGGGTGCCGCGGTAGAGGTGCCACCAAAATTGAACGTAGCTGGCGCCGCAACAGAAGCAGCCGGGGCAGAGGGGGCAACACCAAACGACGGTACGGTAGCCTTGGGATCCGCAGCCGGAAACCCCAGAGTGGCAGCGGTGGATAACGTACTCGCAGTCGACGAAGACCCACCAAAGCCTTTTGGCGCGGGTCCGCCCAGATTAGACGTCGGGGTTGACTCCTAGGCCGAGAACAATTTCAATGAAAAAATTATTTTCTTCTTAATAAACAAAAGTACCACCGCGGTAACGGGCTTGGTCAAGACAATGGAGATAGTGGGCACGATAACAGGTGCGGGCTCGTCGTCGTCGACAAAGACGCTCTCCATTTTGGACTGAATATCGCTGCTGTTGACGAGGTGCGTTGGGGCCCCTGCTAAAAGGGCCGAAGCCTTGCTGCGCGCCATTCCGGGAGTCTCTTTTGCGCGAACGGCCTAGAAGAGAACCGTTAGATAAATATTGTGAGGGCGAAAACAGTTGAATAAAGTACAGGAAGAACACGGCCCGATTTAGAGCTCCGAGGAACAACGGCGCCGGGAAGAATCTTGACTTGTGGTGATGAAAGCAGACGGCGCTCCATTTCAGCTTGAGACAGGGCGGTGGCTACTGACTTTGCAGGCGTGGAGCTCACGGTGTTTTCGCCCCCGGCAGAAGAAGAGGGCATGGGAACGTCCTCAACGTCCATGTCTTGGGACGGCTCGGTGTTGACGGAGGAACGCAGCTCAGGAAGCTCCCTGAGCACGTCACGGACGCGCTTCATCTCGGCCTCCACGCGCTCGTCTCGGGTTTTTGTCAAACGTTTGCTTACCGACTACGGTTTTTTTTTTTTAAGAAACGAGAAGGAGCGTTTCGGCAACGTACTGGTGAGCTCGTCTCCTTCACATCCTCACTGAAATTGACCAGGGCTTGCATGAGCTTAAGAGCTGCAGACTCGAGGCTGTTGATACGCTCGAGACTTGGGTCGACGGACGCCTCGAGTTCGACAAACTCGTGAAAAAGCTTGTTCACTGCGTGGTGCGGTGTTAATCGCTCCAAGGGAGGAAAAAAGAAGGCGTACCTTGTCCTTTCAGGTCGTCGTACCTGCTCCAGACCTCCTTGTTGTCCAGGGAGGAGGCATTTGCGCTTGGCGAGTTGCGCTTTGGAGTCACGGAAATGCGCGCGACTTTGCCGGACGCGGCAAGGTTGCGTGAAGACGGCGAATCGTCCTCATCCTCACTAAAGCAAAAATATTTTTTTTTCAGACCACGACAACGAGAGCCACG
>Ga0302227_10002560_pt1 | contig 12394 bp, 24 predicted proteins | sample II_Palsa_N1_1_FD_193525 | JGI IMG/M metagenome (GOLD analysis project Ga0302227, IMG submission 193525) | Peat permafrost microbial communities from Stordalen Mire near Abisko, Sweden - II_Palsa_N1_1 | ecosystem: Environmental > Terrestrial > Soil > Palsa > Peat permafrost | place: Sweden...
TTTACGGCGACATAGATAGGAGTCATCTGCCTACAGGCTTGGGTTCCTCGACCACCGGCGCCGGCTGTTGGGGATCGAGGAGATAGAGAGTGTCCACACCGGTTAGCACCATTCCTTGTACGTTCACTCAGTCCTTACGATTGCTTTCGAGTGCCCCCCACCCATAATGCTCGAGATATGGGTACGGTAGTCTTGGAAAACATGGTGATTTTCGTCACGAGCTCCCGCGTTCAATGGCATCAATCAGCGGCCGGGCTGTGCTGGTCGAGACGCGCAGCGACGATACGGTACGTTGGACACTGAAAGAGCGGTGCAGGGATCTAACCGGCACCTGTGTCTCGTATGCGACCTCTGTGGCGTCTTTGCTGTTTGTAGCTGCTCGTGCTCACAACACCCAAATATGACAGCGGCGACGGCGGGAGGACGGTCGTGGTGCAGGTGGATCTGTACACGGGCATGCTCGTGCACGCGCTCGGGCCGGAGGGTAGTGTGTTTGCGAAACAGGCAGAGGCGTGGGACGTCGTGGAGAGCGTGTTCAAGGGCGTGCGGTCCAGGACGGACGCGATGGTGCTGCTGGGCTACATTGTCGTCGGCAACGCGGCCCACGTGCTGCTGGCCACTGCCGTACGCCGCCGTTCCTGCTGTTGTGGCTTACTGTTCTCTTTTTTTAAGGCAACCGCGACAGCGAGTCTGCACGGCGATCACGACATCTGGACCGTCAGCGAATCTGCTTGGATGACGGTAATCGAAGGGCTATGGCGCTCGTGTGTGCTTAACACACGCATCACTAGGTTGCGCTTAAAAAATTGGCACATCTGTCTGCGGTGGAGGAGCAGCGGTTAAGGTGGATGAAAGAGCTTGTCGTGAGCCACTCGTTCTACTATTGCGAATCACTCGATCTCACGCGGCCGTTCCCGTCCGTGGCTGCCGTGCACGAACCAGCACCAGAGTTCGTCGCCAATAGGTTTCTGAGGAGCACCATTGACGAATGCGGCCTCGGGCAGTTCTGCCCCATGCTGTTAAGTGGCGTTGCCCAAGAGAGCATCTTCTCCACGCGAGTGTATGAGTGCTCCTTGTTTTCTAACAATGGCAAGCTGCTGAATCAAACACGCTGATAGGGGGATCCTGCACATGACGCTGATCTCAAGGAGGGTATGCTCAAACGTCGGCTCGCATCATTTCGCATCTGGACTTGAAGAAGCTGGGCACCTCTGCGGGAACGAGCACGAACTGGAGCTCATTCTCTCGCGCAAGCTCGCACCAACGAGCGGCGATAACAGCGATACGATCAATAGGTGGGGGGCTTGCATGCGTGCATGCGTGCGTGCTAAACAAAAATGAAAACAAAAATATTATAGCTATGTGGTGAAGGTTTCGTCCATTGTTTGGCGACAGGGCACCCCGCCTGTTTTCATCGGCCTCGGCATTGCGCAGCAGGGTCAGCCTCAGCCAATCTACATCAAGAAGCGAGAAGACGGCCATCGTTCTGACAAGTTTGTGACTCTTGTCAATCTATCTAATTTTTACCCAAATAAATATAGATATTTTGCACACCTGTTTGAGCGCTTCCAGTACGGGAGCATTCTCGTTTACGACCTCAATCGCAACCAACCTGGTGAGCTCGAAGTGACCGAAGTGGTACGTCATACTTGATTTTTTTTTTTTTTTAATATAATTTTTTTTCTTTTTTTCAATTTTTCTTGCTTGGATTACCAGTTGACGTCGGTTGTGCAGCATGCTCAGCAGCAAATGGACATCAACGTGCACTACGTCAATTACGACTGGGAAGCGTTCCACAAGATGATGGGGATGGTGGAATGTGTAAACGGTCTCTTGGCCCTGGCCGAAAGTAGTGCGATTGCCGCGGGAGTCAACCAGTCGCAAAGGCATTCTACCTGCACGATTGACCTGACACCTCTCATCGGCGACGTCAACGGACCCGTCTCTTTCCACAATTGCCCCAGTGGCCATTACGCAACTATCACAAGCCACAGGCCGCAGGCAGGCGTCGTGCGCTTCAGCAGCATTGAGTCGCTCATCCTCCAAGCCGACGCCGCTTTCTTTGTCGCCCTCTTGTCGGTGCCCGACATGGTCACAAATCTGGATATGACCCTTGGTACGTTGCTTCTCCTCCTTTGTTTGACAATGCTAATCTCTCTCTCTCTCTCTCTCTCTCTTTCTCTGGTCCTAGACGACCTGACCGCAAAGACTCGCCCGAGGACTGCCTCTGCTGTGGCGGTAGCAAGTGTTTCTGGTGATAACCCCTTTCCGGCTAGTGACTCGCTTCCCTCGCCGACCACTGGGGTGGATCACTTGGCGGCGTTCATGCACTCAAGGACAGGATCGTTCAACGCGTCATCCAAAATTATTCCATCTCGCACCCCTGCACCCTCGTTCACCGTGTCAACGTCGCCCTCGTTCAACTCGGGTGGGCGCGCCCAGACCAATCTGGTCGCCCTGGAAAAAATGCCAAATCTCCCAAACCTCGAAGCGGCAATCGGGCCAGTCTTCCTCATGTCGTTGGCCGAAATGCTTACCCTGGCATCGAGTCTTATGGAGTACACGTACGGGCCAGGCATTTGCGAGCGGCTCTGTGTCACCACCTCTGGCATGGACTCTGAAATCCACGCACGCTACCTCCAAGGTCCACGCATCAATGCCTCGCTATTGAACGCGTAATTATTATTATTTGTATTTCAATTCTTTTTTTTTTAAAAAAAAATATAATTTAATAGCTGGCATGGCTCGCTCCTCTGTGCACCGGGCACAAACCCGATCAGGGCGTATGAGGAACTGCGACAGACCGCAACCGATATCTTTTTTGGCCAAAACCTAGAGTCGCACTTGCCCTCGTTAAAGTACCACGCTGGCGCCCCTTGGATCAAGGCCGAGCACAAGCGAAAGCACCAGCATCCTTCACCAAACGACACCAAAACCAACGGAGTGGCCAACGGAATCTCGTCGTCTAGCCATCACCACGCGTCCTCTTCTTCCTTTGACAAAGTGTCCTCCTTCTCGTCCAGCTCAGCCAAGACAGACAAAACTTTGTCACTGCGAAAACCACCCGCACTGCCGCTCTCGTCCGCTGGCATGTTCAACAGTGCCACCGACATTGTCAGCAACAATCAGCCAAGTCACGTCTGGAGGCTAACCGGTTCGACCGCAAGCATCCTGCCCTTGATGTGGACCCTTGATGGTGGACTCATGGCGCCCCCAGTGCGATCCGTCGTGTCTACGCAATCTCAACAACAACAAGGTTTGGCGTTGAAAAAAATTATTGCACTACATATTCCAACAAAAAAAAAAAAAAAAAAAAAAAAGAAGTGACGACACCTGCGCCTGCACCTGTGACAAAGGCACAGCAGCCTCAAAAATTTGTTCCGTCGCACTCTCGGAGCCACAGCGTTGCCATCTCTGCCTTGCCGGCTGCAGTCGAAGAGACGTCGCATCCTCTGCAGGCTGTGCAACAACCGGAACCCCAAACGAGCAAGCACTCTGATGAAGACAGCGCCACGGAAACGTCGTCGGACGGCACGCCAGCGGATGAAGTCGATGTCGCCAGCAAACCACCCCTTGTTCCAAGGCAACGACCGTCAATCGTGCACGTCTCCTCGACGGCAGGCGTCCTCTTGTCCAAGGACAAGCCAAAACCTCGAGTGGCCAGCGGCAATGACGCTGTACAGCCGGCGATCGGGCAGCCTTCGGCAGAATCAGCCAACACCACTAGCTTTGTTGCCCCATTTTTCTTTCGTCGCGCTTCAGGTCATGGGGACAAAAAGGACTTTCGCCAAAATCGCTCGTCTGTCGCATTCGACTTTTCGTCGTTCAACCCGTTCTCGTCCAGCACGTCATCCTCAAACGTGCCGCAAGCCAGTGGTGCCAACGACGTCGCCGTGAACGAGAGGCAGTTGGACACGATCCGGAAAAGCAGCGATTCTAGCCCTCCAGCGCACGGACTTCAGCCGAAACCACTCAGCATTCGCGAAGATGTACGCTTGCTTTTTTCGTTCGTATTTCTGATGGGGGAAAACTACAACGTAGGTCTCACCCATGAGCAGACGACAGAGCATCGATCCGCCAAAGCTGAGCGATCCACGTGTCTCGGAATCCAGCTCAGAGACTCTGATCCCCCATCTCGCAAGCAACATTCTCGTCACGCTGTCGCAGCAATTGCAGCCGCTGCTGGGCCACGAGAGCGCCACTCATGGCGTGACCAAACTGGATGTCAGCAAGAGCAGCGACCCTCAGTTGTGGATATCCCCGATTGGCGAGAGCGTTGTGGATGTACGTTTATCCTTTATTTGGTGGTAGCTAACGGTCGTGAAAACAGGTTGTCGTGAGCCTGAGCGAACTGGCGCACGTGTCCTCCGTCGTCCTCACGGTGCAGTATGACACGACAGAGCTGGCGTGGCCGAGGTCGTTTGACTTGAGCGTAGGTCGCTACGTCAACCAGATGCACGTGGTCCTGCAGGAGCAGATCCTTCCGGTCGCCTCCCAGGGGACGCGTCTAGAGTACATGCTTGAGCGAAACCAGGTGGACCCCTTCATCCCTGTCTACACGGACCTGTACAACTTTTACGCGGACGAGGGCGCTCCACCGGAGCCTGTTCGCTTTGTCAAGCTCACCTTTTATCGCTGCGCTGACGCTGACCTTCTCAACCTCGGTCCCATCGAGATCTTTGGTCTTCCGAGCTACTTGTCTGGAACGGCACCCTCCAGCACCAAGCTATCCTCGTCGCTGGACGCTCTCATGCCCCCATCCGCTTCCGCTCAGCCTGTCGACTCTGGTGTTACCTCGCTCGTCAACATGTTTGATTGCTCAAAGTCCCTTCCCAGCGTATGTGTTTTCTATCACCGCCCGCTCTGTTAAGCCTTGATTTAATGTGCAGTTGTTTGCCGGCCAAGAAAACTCGGTAGCCTCCACGCTGAATGGCAGCACCAGCACCGACGGCTCGTCCCCGTCCGTATCCGCCGGCGAGGCTTCTCTGGATGCCCGCCTCGATCAGTACTGGGAACTTGTGCACGCTCAACTCAACTTGCAGCGTCCCCTGACCTTTTTGGACGCGCTTGCTCTTGACGAGGCATACCTTTTTTTTTTTTTTCCTCCATTGATCGGTCATTTTTCTGACGTAATGTCGATAGGCACGATTGAAACGAGGCATACAGGTCAACGCGCGAAACGAAAGGCTGCTGGAAAACGGGCTGCGACTCGACTATTTTGATCCGAACCGGTTTGTATACCCGCGTGATGAGCGTCTAATCATCGGTACGGTCCCCCCCACACACACACACACACCCCAGTAACCCATTTTTTTTTAAATTGTGAACGCTAGCGGCCGCCAACATGGCCAAGACTTCATGCAGCGATCCCGAGTGCGTTTCTAGGAGCACCAAGCTGGTTGTGTCGACATGGCAGCAGTGCCGCTCATGCTTCAACACATTTTGCGAGGCCTGCATGAGCACGACGGAGATCCGCATTGTCGAGTACTGCTGGCGAACGCCACAGACGGTCTGTCGACGGTGCTACACAACCTTGGCCAAGCAAGAGTCTCTTATCCTTGAGATTCGTGCCCTCCGAGCCGATCAGTCCCAGTTGTTCCTCTCGCCGACGTTTACCTCTGCACTCTTGGTAATTTTCGGCGAAATGTGGTTTGATATATTTTTTTTTGAGTATTATTTCAAAAAAGAACAAGGCCAAGACGGACGAGGCGATTGCATACGATGTCCGCAACGCAATTTTGGAGCTCAGAGCCAGCGACACTGGTCTCGTCCCGCTGCACCCATCCCGCCTTGCCCTCGCCAAGCCGGTTCCAGCCAGTGGTGTCCCAGCCGAAACAATCCTTGTCCAGTCGACCGCGATCTGTCCTCTCAATCTGTTCTGGTCCACCTCCAGCAGAGCAAGCTCTGTGGATCTGACGTTTGTTGTGACGCCTGCGTGCGCCCTTGCCGGGGTCGTACTGTGGGTGGATCCCACAGGCTACAGCAGGGATGATGTGCCCGAGATCAGCATCCTTGTGGACAAAGGCGATGGTGTGCTCGAGTACGCTGGCGTCTGGGATCTTGCACAAGGTAATTAATTTGAATAAATTTTCTTTTCATTAATAATAATAAAAATGTGATTCGTAGAATTGGTCCAAGGTGTGATCGACCCGCACAAGCGCCTGCTTTGGACATTGCCTTCGCTGCAGCCCAAGTTTGCACGATCCGTCGTGTTCCGCATCAAGCCCTCGCCAACCGCTTCTTCGCAGGCGTCCCCCTTCGAATACCACCTCGGTCGTTTGCAGCTCTTGGAATCCAAGCAAGTGGAGATTATCCAGACGCCGCCACCGCCCGTCAGTCGACTCAACAGCGGCACAGCCACTGTCTCGCGATCATTTGTAATGGTTGTCTTGTTTGTTTTGTTTTTCTAAAACAATCTTTTTGTAGATCAAACTTTTGCACAGCCGCCACCGCCAGGGCAAGCTGATCTGCGATCTGTCTGTGGATCCGTTCCGGATGCACGGTTTCAGCGTTGTTTGCAAGCACAAGGAGGGTCGTCCGCAGAGCCAAGTGCGGGACATCCGCATCACCATCGCCACTCTGAGCGTCCGCGGCGATCTCGTACAAGAGAACCAGCTGGGCGTGTTCTCCCTGCCGCTCGTCCCCGCCAATACGCTCCTCTATTTTGACAAGGCCGTGGACGTGCGTGGCAACGTCGTCACACTCGAGTGCCTCACCAATTTTGGCGACCGGGAGATCTGCCCGCTCAGCAACTTCCAACTGTACTAATATCCCTGCCTAGAGAATCTTTTATCTGTTTGTTGTATCGGCTAGAGAGATTGGATCCCGCAAAAGGTTGGGTCCCTGGTAAAATGGGCCCCGATGATTTCCCCATCGGCTGCCCCGATGTCAATGTCCGTCGACGTGGAAGGGCTGACAGGGCCCGCCGTCCTTCGCCTGGGCCCAACGGGCGTCGTGGACCTGGTTCCGTACGCTCCTTCCATTGTCTCCTGCCCTGTTTGCCTTTGCTGAAATAACACAACAGGGAGGAGTCTGCCGAGGCCAAGGTGCTCAAGCAACTGCACCAAGTCGACCAGATCATCACGCAACAGCAGGCCACGGAGGCCGCTGTGGCTGCGGCTGCTGCCGTGGGAGCGTCGTCGTCGCCCTCTTCAGCAGCAGCAGCAGCAGCAGGAGCAGCAGGAGAGCAGTGGTCTGTGCGCGAGATGGTCCAGCACCTCGAGTACGATCATTTTCTTCCCTTTGGTCTTCTGAACCCTGTTTGCGACAGGACTGCGTGTCAAGAGGTCCAGATCATGCTCGATGTCCTCAACCATGTGCTGACTGACGATGCGGGCCTCCTCGCCGTCGTGCCCGTGTTGTCTGACGAGACGCCGACCCCGATCGTGGCAGACGTGCGCAAAGAGAACTTGAGGCGCGCGACCCAACGCCAGGTATGTGGGTTTCACATAGGACCTCGATGCGACTGACCCCTTTGTTGACGGGCACAGCGACTTGCAGGAGCGTCAAAGGTCCTGTCGGCTGCCGCCAGCAACATGACAGCGACGCTGGCCAGAGAGCAGTCTGTCGAGCTGCAGGCAATGGCGATCCGGAAACGATGGCTTCTGTACAGTCGCCCGCAGGCCGATTCGGGCCTCCACGTCGACTATGGTTTCCGACGGGGTAACAGCATTCGCGGTTTCCTTTGTACTGACTACCGCATGCTAGTTGGATCTACGCACACGGACGTAACCGAGGCCGAGCTCGTGCAAGTTAACTCGTCCACAGGAGGTACCACGACTACCGCAACACCCTCGTCGGCTGCAAACCTCGTGACGGAAGGAGAAGAGGCGGTGGCGGAGAAGAAGGTGGTTGCACGGCTCTCTGTTCCAAGCCACGGCAAATCATTGTTCAACCTGCAAATCAGGGCGACCGCCACGGCAAGTACAAGTCAGCAGGATCAGGATGACTCTGCGGCCGCTAAGTGGTTTGTCCCGTTGCCACAAGCACTTCTGGACCTTGCAAACCCCCGTGTTGTCGACCCTGACTGCATCCCCGTCCACGTCGACCTGTTTCGTGCCCACTCTAACGTTTTCGAGCAAGACATGTTTTACGAGGTACATTCCACACTTTTTCTTGCTCTCTAATAGAATCCTTTTTTTTTCCTTTCTGGACGCGTAGTTGGTCCGTGAAGCCCGCAGTCGACGAGATTTCACGATCCAACGGCTGACACAGTCGGCAATGAAGCTGACGGTCGAGTCTCTCTCGTCGAGCTTCATGGTTGTGCTTTCGGAGCAGGAAAATGTACCTTGTTTTTTTTTTTTTTGTTTTTTTTTTTTGTTCCGTTTCAAATAAATAAAATTATTTTTTCTCTCTGTGTGGAATGGTAGGAGGATGTTCCAGATAGACCATTGCAAAAGGAGGACTGGGTTCAACTAAGCATCGCCAATCTGATCCGTCGCAAACTGCTAGTTCTCTACAAGAAGCGAATGTCGGTGGATCCACTCGTCCCGGGATCGTACCGTGTTGCTGCGACGACCCTCGAGACCCTCGGACAGGCGGCTGCCGTACTCCGCCAGCAGCAAATGCTCGATCGCGTCCTCGCACTGCTCAAGGTAGCAGTTTGTGAGGTTTGTTGCGCTCAAACATAATTTTTGTTTTGTAGAATTTCATCTCGAGCAGCAACCTCGCCGACATGCGCCCGATGTCGCTACATGTGGTCGCTTCCGCCGTTCCCACCGTTCACCACGTCACGTTGACTGTGACCAACCACAAAAATCGCTGCAAAGTGCAGCTGCGCTTGGTCGTTCGCGACGGCGTCGTGTGGACATATTCCGGTGATCATCTGGTGTACATCCGCTCCGAGGAGAACCTCACCACCGTTCTAGCAGATAGTTTGCTTCGCGTGTATGATAATTAGGATTGATAGGTGTCCCGTAAAACCAACGACAGCAACATGTTTGGTTTAACGCTTGGCATCTGGGCCGGGACCAACAAGGGGGCGCAGCTTGCCCTCGTTGTGCAGCTTGTAGATGTCGTCTGTGCGCGTGCGTGTGTTGGGTTAGTAAAACGGGACAGCAGACGGGCTCGTACCACTGCCGCCAACGAACTTGCCGCCAATGAAGATGAGCGGGACGGTGCGTTTGCCCGTGATGCCACTGAGGATGTTCTGGTACTCGCTCGTGTGCTCCGACTGGTCCAGCTCGATGATCTTGGTCTGCTTGTTAGCCGCGACCTCCTGCAGCAGCGCCTTGGCTCTGATTTGTTAAGCAAGCGTTTTTAGCAACAGGTCCGGAGGAGATTCGCGTACCGTTTGCAGTACGGGCAGTACGACTTTGAGAAGACCTGCACGCTCGGCAACGATTAGACATCCGTCGCCCAGCTGAAAGGCAGTGAGTACCATGATAAAGTTGTCCTCTGTCAGCTTTTTGACAGAGGCGAGCGTTGGCACAGCCATGCGTAATCGAGCGAAAAAAAATGAAGTTTTTTTTTTCTCCTTCATCCCAACCCCTACACGTCACTATTCTATGCAGCCTTTGGCGCTTTTCCGTTGCTTTGGTGCCCGAAGTAGACTTTGCTTCCCTGGACGTTGGGCTTGATCTACAAAAAAAATCACCCTAGATTTAGTTTTTTTTTCCTTCTTTTGCTTCTTTCTATCGAGTGATACCGTTTCCGCTCCGGGCTTCCATCCAGCCGGACATACTTCGCCGTGCACGTCGTTATGCTAGAAGAGGCGTTAGTTCCCACCCAGAAAACAAATGAGTACCTGGAACGCTTGGATCAGTCGAATTGTTTCTTCGACAGAGCGCCCAACCGGCAGATCGTTCACGGTGATCTGTCGCAAAACTGTGTGCAAAGGCAAAGGTAAGAGAGAGAAAAAGGATCGATCAAATATGGAAGGCACAAAGGACCAAAACGTACCTCCTTTGGGATCTATGATAAACAATCCTCTGTTTGCGATTCCAAAAAAAAAAAAAAAAAAAAATGAGCAATAGCACTGCAACACTGCACAATAAACAAACCGAAGAGCAAAGCCGTCGTCTTCCAGGAGCACGCCATAGTCGCGCGCGATACGCCGTGTTTGGTCAGCCACGAGGGGAATCTCCATGTTGCCGAGTCCACCCTGGTTGCGGGGTGTGTTGATCCAAGCCATGTGAACAAACTGCGAGTCGACGGAGATGCCGATGACTTGTGTGTTGAGCTCCTTGAACTCGTTTGATGCATCTGAGAACGCGATGAGCTCGGTCGGGCAGACAAACGTGCTTTGGTAAGCAGGAAACAATTGAAAAAGAACCAGTGAGTTTTGGCCATCGCTTCTGCTCCTTTGTCATGGGTAGCTTACAAGTCCTGGGGGTAGAAGAGCAGGACGACGTACTGCCCGAGGTAGTCTTTCAAGCTGACCGTCTTGAACTCGCCTCCAATCACAGCCGGTGCCTCGAAGACTGGCGCGGGCTTTTGGATCATGGCCTTGCTCTTGAACACGTCGGACTTGGTCTTTGTTCAGGAGCGTGGTGAGTGTAAGGCGCAGGAGGGGAGCAAGCAGGGAAAGGGAAAGGGAAAGGGAGAGGGAAAGGGAGAGGGAAAGGGAGAGCGATCAAGTGGAGACTGATTCCATCAATGTGGAGATCGACAGCGACGACCCACCCACCCAAGACCCCATTTTGGCACGGTGCGAGTTACCTGGATCGCGTCCGTCGGGTACAGGTTGTCGCCCATCTGCACGCACTGGCCGCCCTTGTGGAAGCCGCCGAGGGCCCAGCTGGATTGGCCAAATGCCAACAGCACCAAAACCAGACCCGGCCACATTTTCAATTGTAGAATCCCTAAGGTGACAGGCCTCCCCTTTTTTGCGATGTGAAAAAGTACACGTCGACGTTGCGTGCATTTTTCACAGTGTGCGGTGATGGCAGAGCGCAGACTGGAGTGCGACGTTTGCGCTGATCCTTGTTGTTTTTATTTTTATTTACTTTTTCTTTGCTGTTTGCGCCCTTTGTCCCTCGCGCGAAGCGTCGCACGTTGCATGCACGAGGTCCTAACTGTCGAAATTCGTTCAGAAATGGGCGCACAGGGCTCCAAGAGCAAGGCGTCGACATCGGCATCAGCATCGGCATCAGCATCAGCGTCGACATCTGCGTCAGCAGACGCTCTGAAGCAGGACGGGCCAACCGCGACCATCACGCCGCCCATGTCTGAACAGGCCTCCAAGGACGGCCTTGCCGCCGATGCGCCGCTTTTCAGCGCGAGCCTTCTGGACCAAACCGTCGTCGACGAGGCTAAGGCAGCTGGCCTCCAAATACGTCCTCTGCAGCGTGATGACTTTCAGCGTGGTACGAAGCGCAATGAAAAACAATTTATTTTCTCTTTTTTAGGATATTTGAACCTGCTGAGCGAGCTCACGACTGTCGGCGAGGTCGACGAGCAGGCCTTCACAGGTATGCCGAATGATGCTACAATGGTGTATTCATGCTGATCGATCCCACAGAGCGATTCGACATGATCAAGAACACGTCCAACACGTACTATATCGTCGTGATCGAGGACGTGGAATCGAAAAAGCTCGTGGCTGCTGGCACCGTCATCCTCGAGGGAAAGTTTGCGCGCAACTGCGGCAAGGTCGCCCACGTTGAGGACATTGTCACGACGACTGCGCGCCGCGGCCAGAACCTCGGCCGCCGCATCATCACACAACTCAAGCACGTCTCCAAGGAGCTTGGCTGCTACAAAGTCATCCTCGACTGCGCCGACAAGAACGTCGAGTTCTACGGCAAGCTCGGTTTCGAGAAGAAGGAGAACCAGATGGCTCTTTATTTTTAAGTAATTATTTAAGCGTGCAGAGTGCACAAATTCGATCGATGAATAAGTCCAAAGCATTTTTTTTTTTTTTATTGCAATCGTGCCACCAGTCCTTCAGCCTTCGGAAGAAAAAAAAAATTTAAATAAATAAATAAAATATATTACGGTCACGTGATTCGTCACGCATGCAAGTGTCGCACCCGTTAGTTTCCTGTCTTTTCAGCCCTCCCTCCACCATGGTAAACAGTGGGGGTCCGTTAGTCCGGCTGGAGCTGTGGTCAACACTTCCATGTCTTGTAGTCAGGAGAGGCCTCAGTCAAACGAAACGATCTGTACCACGTTTTCTTCCTTTCAGTTGGGTTTTTTTTGTTTTTGTTTTTGTTGCAGCACTGGGTTTTTTTTTCCTCTCCCCTCTCCCCTCTTTTCCCCATTCTCCCCTGTCTCGCTCTCTCGTTCACACACATTGCACACACCCTCACTCACACACCACACCCCCGGTTGCTAAATTATCGTGCAACAGTCGGTCACCGTTGCCGGTTTCGCGTCCGCCCCCCTCTTCCAGCAGATCGCCGATGGCGTCGGCAAGCTCTCGGACGCCGAGAAGAAGGACATTGTCAGCAAG
>Ga0302227_10002561_pt1 | contig 12391 bp, 12 predicted proteins | sample II_Palsa_N1_1_FD_193525 | JGI IMG/M metagenome (GOLD analysis project Ga0302227, IMG submission 193525) | Peat permafrost microbial communities from Stordalen Mire near Abisko, Sweden - II_Palsa_N1_1 | ecosystem: Environmental > Terrestrial > Soil > Palsa > Peat permafrost | place: Sweden...
TATCATTCATAGATACGGAGCTTGACTTACAACCTTGGGAGCGTTGGGCCATGACATCGTACAACTCTGATTCTGAAGCAGAGGTTAACTTAATGTCACTTATGAGAGATATGCTAGGCCATGCTTCCGTGCCAGCGATTTTTGGGAGTGCAATCATGGAGAAGTATCCTAGTCTATTACACGATGTCTATGATCTGGATGGTGGATTTTATTTCTTCTTGATGAGTTTACCAGCATGGACTCCTTGGCCGGGGGTAATGAAGGCTCATGTCGGACGTTACAAAGCTTGGGAAGCTCTTGATGATCTTCAGCGAGCTCTAGACGCACTGGCTGATGGAAATCCAATTGATCCATCCTGGGGAGAATTAGATGATGTCAGTGATTTCATAATGGAAAGGCACGCGATATTCAAAAGTTAGTCTTGCGACCTCCTCAGCGATGACACAAGCTTACCCTAAGCTGCAGAGAACGGATTTGAGATTAACGAAAGAGGCGATATTTCTGTAGTCTTCCTCTTCAGGATCTTTGGTTTATCATTGGCTTACTTCGCTAGGTCTTATGGGCATCTGTTGCCAATGCAAACCTCCTCGTCTACTGGCTACTTCTGTACATTCTTGCCACACCCAAATTAGTAGACCGCATCCGCGAAGAGGTAGCTCCCTTCGTGACGGTATCCAAACCCTTTTCGATTGGCAGCATTTCCGAAACTCCCCAGCTGAGAATCTCACATGAGGATCTTTCTAAGAAATGCCCGGTGCTAAAGTCGACCTATCTCGAGTCCCTGAGAATGTCCAATCAGCCGTGGTCTGTACGAAAAGTAGCCCAAGATGTTGTAATCAGCAGTGGTAACAAAATCCCGACTTCGCCTTCGTTTCTTATTCAAAAAGGCGAGTTCATGACCATTCCCCACGATCTGCATATGCAAGATCCAAAATACTTCAAGGGCCCTGAAAAGTTCGATCCCGAGCGTTTCCTTGTGCGAGATAGAGATGGTAGACTTTCCACGGATACGAGGACGATGAGGCCCTTCGGTGGAGGACCATCAATGTGTACCGGGCGAGCTTTAGCGGAAGCCGAATGTTTGGCCCTCGTTGCTGGTGTGCTCGTGGTATGGGACATCGAACCAGCAGATAAAACCGCTGGGTGGGTCATACCGAAGCAGCACAAGACGAGCGCCGTGTCAAAGCCTGTGCATGATACCAGGGTTAGAATCAAACGGAGGAAGTTTGAGTGGGAAGCATAAGACACAAAGCTGTTTTGAGAACTTACAGCCTCTCACACTTCAGTTTCTTGAGAGGATATTATAAAGTTGTACAGATATCAATCCATGGCATCTGGCAGCAACTTTTTGGAGCTCTTTGCAAATCTCGTGGTATTCTATATTGGAAATCATCATACTGAAAGTAGACCGTGGAATTCTTTAGGATGTAGATGTCTCCATCTCGGTATTTTAAGTTTTAGCTTTGTCCTGCTCCAATCGCAATTCCTCATCGAGCAGCAGCTGTTTGATCCAGGCTCCCTAGAAGTCCAAAATTGATGCTTGTTGCAGTTGTGGACAGTTGTTGGGGGATGAACCAGCCCGGCGAGCCGGCCCCTGAGATTTTAGCGAGGGCAAGCGGATGAAAAACCTCCTCGGAAAGCAACAACGAACCTTCCCCAATGACAACAACTTCAGACCCAGAGATGTAACAATCTTCTACCATCTCATCAAATTATCTGCACCCCTGCACAGAAATTCTCCTAGACTCAGACAGAACCATGGCAGACCAGCCTCGTGCGAAGCGGAAACACGACAAGCAAGCCAAAGGTCACGAGATTACCACGAAAACCATCAAAACACCGCCCTTCTCATACGCGCACCTTCAACTCATTTCAGATTCAGAGAATCTCAAAGATCTTGATTCACTCACTGTACGCTCTCACATTACGGCTGCTCTAACACAATTCCTCGGTGTGACTGGATCGGCTATTTCCGCCGATATTCTAAAGGTTGAGGGGACGGAGTGTTGGATTAGAGTGCCTAGGGAGGACCTCAGCTCGGTTGTTGCAGCACTTGGGGGCTGGGTTGGAGGCAAAGAAAATGAAGAGAAAGTTGGATGGAGGGTCAAGGGGAATGGGAATTGGCTGAGTATTTTAGTTGGGGAGAGGGGTAGAGAGGGCATCTGGACGGAGTGAAAATTACGAGGGTTAAGAGAAGACGTAGGAAGTCGAAGCCATGACTAAAGTCTCTATATCTGGGTGTATTAGGCGCCGGGCTATGTTTTGTATCTACTTTTACAAATGGTTGCTACCCAATCATGGGTTCCAATGTATCCGCAACGCCCGCAAACTTGCTCTTTTGTAGCGCCGAATATGCTTTACATTCATCCACGAGCATTACATCATGTCACAGCAACGCTCTTCTTTTGCGTAAGCCGGCTTTAAGTCATTGACATTAAGCTGCTTTGCGCGTACGCCTTTTTAAGGTTAGTGGAAGCTCAACATTGATGGTATTCTGTGAGAGACACGAACCATTGGCTTAATATTCGGGTGCGGCACAGCGTCAAATTTGTGGAATTTCAGTTTGTAATCAGGACCGATGTTAATGTAAGCACCTTTGTTTTCCGTGCTGTCACAGTACTTAGGGGCAGAAAAAACTGGAAGATTATTAGCCAGATTCTGTGAAAATATTTCAGAAGAAACCGTACCTGTGATGCACTTTCCGTCATGCTCTTCCTCGTAACCCTCCATTCTCACTTCATGACTTCTGATGATGGCATCTAAACCGTTGTTCTCACAAAATCTCTTCGTGACGTCTGGCCCAAATTGCATTCCCACCCCTCTCTTACTTGGTCCCCGACCAGGTTCCGTTTGTGGATCTGTCCATAACATCTCCATCATCAATCCTGCTTGGCCTGGTTGGCGTTGATTGTGTCTGTTGAGTTTTCGAATATCGTCCAGCGTGATCTTATCATCCGAGAACAAACCACCATGAAGCACAAGATATTTCTTGCCTACTAAAGTGGCTAGAGGGAGTGCTGAAAAGCTCTCGGAGAACAGCTTGAAAGTGCGATCTGTGTGCTGTTTAGTAAAGTCCCGACCCTCATGCGACGGCAAAATAATAGAAGGAACCTGGGTTTTAAACATACCATTGTACTTTGCCTTGCATTCGCCTTCAAATCCATACACCCGGTTCATGTCATCAGTTTCGTGATTGCCTCTGTTGATGAAGAAGGACGCTGGCCTCAACCATTTGTAGGCGTATAACAGAAGAGCGATTTCAGTTGACCAAGACCCCCTATCTACAAAGTCGCCATTGAAGAGATAATAGTGCTTCTCGGTAGGAAAACCATTCAATCTAAAGAGTTCCATCAAATCGAAGAATTGGCCTCCACTATATTAGCACTTCTGAACCATTGTTGACCGAAAATCAACTGACCGTGAGTATCTCCACAGACCGTAAGCTGTGCATCATCTGGTATTTCCATTTCCACCATAGTGGCCTCGTCGTACACAATCTTCTGGACTGCCAGGATTATTTGGTAGACGTACTTCTTGTGCAGCTTCTTTCCATTCTTGAATCGCTCCAACATATCTGTTATGAATTCGGTTGTCATCTCTTTCTCCAATCGAGCTCCATCGTAGTCCTCATCTACGACCATCGAATCCAAGTCCAGACCCTCCGCCGCCGAGGGTTCATCTCCCACCTCTATAGCTCGAAAGAATTCGACTCTCTTGACAATTTTCTCGCATTCTGCTAATTTAAGTTTAGCATCTTTATCGTTCGGAGCTTTTCTAACAACGGTTTTAAAATCCCTGAGCGCATCTCGGGATTTTAGAATAGCGGTATAGGCTACAGCTCTGCGGTAATAAGCCTATGAAAGTCAGTGCAAAGCCCGCAGACATGATACCCGCAGAATAAATTACCTTCACAAAATTCGGATCGAGCTCGATCGCCTTCGTTGCGTCTGCTATGGCATACCCGTATGCTTCAGATTTGATATTGGCCTCCTCATAATTAGTCACCCGAGCAAGCAAGGCCTATAAATGGAGGGGCATACCTGTGCTCGATTTGAATAATAAGTGGGTTCTTTGTCATTCAATTCGATTGCCTTGGTATAGCAATCAATAGCAGTGACCCAGTCATGGGCAGCAAAAGCCTTGTTCCCATCATCCTTGAAGGCTTGAGCTCGTTCTTTAGCGGAGGCCATTGTGACAGAGCCTGGGAGCGTTTTACACAAGAGATTACGCCGGAAATTGGCAGATGCAACAGGACCAACTGTGATTGGAGGTCAACGAGAGGTTAAAGTCAACCAAGAGTGAATGCGACTTAAGTAGGAAAAAGGTGCTGGAAGTTGTTAGAAGCCAGGCTCACTAAATCCTTGCCGTGCTGCTACCGCATGCCGTACGGATTAAAGCTGTGGCGAATCGCTGCTCGGCACGCCAGGCAAGGCTCAAACGGCGCTTCCCCTTCCCTAATCAGATCCTCAACCTCAAGTCTCTTCCTCTCGTTCCTCCCAACACAAGTTCACCCAACTGATCGCAAACTAATACAGTGCAGCATCTGGATATTCTCCAGAACCGCTGCGCTTTCGATACTATGGAACCTTACAAATCTTCAGCCCTCGTCCGGCGCTCGATGGACACTGAACTTATGCCACCACCCCCACCACCGAAACGAATCAAACGGCCCAAGAATGTTATTGACGAGGAGACATATACAGATGCGATATCGGAGATTATTGCCCGCGACTTTTTCCCGGGTCTTCTGGAGACGGAGACACAGCAGGAATATCTGGATGCCCTCGAGTCCCAAGATGGTGTGTGGATCAGCAGCGCGGGACGCCGATTACAACAGATCATGACTCCTGGCAGACGGAGAGGAAGGCGAGGAACCTCGATTCAAACTCCATTGCGCACCATGGAGACACCCCGAGGCTTCGCCGGGGACACGCCAATGTCCGTTGCATCCGATATGACAACCTCAACCCATGCAGCAGCTCAAGAAGTCGATACGAATATGAGCCTGGATAAATTTCAATCTTTGTACACAAGTGAGGATAACGAAAGCTTTTATAAACTGCTAGACAAGCAGAACCAAAAGCATGCTGAAAAGTATGCGTGGATGTGGTCTGCTAACAACAAGCTTCCATCAAAGATGATGCTAAAGCAAAAGGAGATTGAAACGAAACTGTTACAGTCGCAGGGGTCTTTGAAGGATGACGGTGGGAAAAGGGATCGACTTGCAATTCGTGATGTAACGGAGAAACCTGCCAGGCCCGATTCTTGGAAATCAAAACCAGACAATGGACTCATGTTTCTACCAGAAAGCGTGGAGGACTCGGTTGAGACAGTGGCTCAGAAAGCACAAAATGAGTCGAGAGCATCTCCGAAAGGGGTCACGTATGCGAACACGAGGATGCCTGCTCCAGTTGTCCAGGAATCTGCTGTACCACCTTCTCCATCATTATCGGCCGTTCGGGATGCTATTGCTGGGCGGCGGCGAGCTGCAGATTTGGAGTCCGGCTTTGATGGGAGCGAAACGCCGCGTGTTAATGGATACGCTTTTGTTGACGATGAGCCAGAAGACGAACCTGTCATACCGGCCCCTGTTATTGATCTGGGAAAGGGGGAGCTGAACAAGAACCCCTTCGTAATCAAAGAACAGAGCAAGAGAGAGGACTTGCATCACAGAATGGTCGATAAAACTGCAAAAGCCAAACGTCTGTCAACGACGTATGGACTGACTGGCAAGGTTGATCTGACACCCGTACCAAGATTTCCCAGCAGCCCGAGGGTTGGCTCAGGCCAATTAACGCCAGCAGGACAACGTTTATGGGGCAGAGTTGGAGGGACAAGCGTAGGCAGAGCATCGTCTGCGTTTGAGGCGAAAACGCAAACGCCTCGAGGTAACGCACGATCAGGCTTGCGGAATTCGTTGGCGTCCAATAAATAGAATGGCTGACGGGCCACCCATAAAATTAGACGTAGCAGACAGTGGGTTCAAGGCATGAACTAGCATTGCGAATACCCATTTGATGAGGCTGGTTTGCCTAGGAGTTGCAGAAATAGTGTAGAGTAAAAAATAAACAAAGAATCGAGAAAATTCTTAGATCAGAGACTTAGAACAGTTAATATTTAGAGCTTCCCTTTTCATCCCATAGTTTTCAAACCAAAAAGAATCTCACTCAACGAGGCTACCGGTAGGCATGACGAGGCTGAGAGTGCGTCACTGAACGTGACAGGGTTCTCGTTACGCTTAGCGAGTCGGCAACCTCATTGGGGAGAAAACCGCTCTTTCTTCAACCCATTGCCCACTGTACCATGAATTGGTGATCAAGCGCGGCCTTCAGAGGGATCGCCATGGCTGGAAAGCGGTTATTGGATGTAGCTGCACTCTTCAATGCATCCCGTGGAGTTGCACAGAAGCATCTGGCCCTTCGAGCAAGGCAGGTGGACGTTTACAGCCAGACCTCGACCTTAGCCAAAGCCGTGAAGAATCAAACAGACCGAGTCACTGAGACTGCCAAGGCCGCCTCATTCCTTGTTTCTCGGTTGAATGAGAGCGGCCCGGCATGGGCCTCGGAGGCAGAAGATGTTCCAGCTGAAAGCCGAAAGAGTTCTAGTGGTCCGATTCCAAGCAAACAATCTACTGAAGGGGGCCAGGGGGCCAAGTCGAAGGATGACATTGACCAAGATCATTTCTACGAGAGATCAACGGGACACTCGACAACGTATCCACCACCTGAAGATGACTTAGAGATCCGCCAGGAGAAGGCTGAGCGTTACCCTCTTCCTGATGGCACGATTCCACCATCAAATTCAGACCTGAATACGAAGCTTGTCGACCACGAGGTTCTCTCCACCAGGCCTCAGGATGAATCTATCAAGACACCTTTGGAAAATGGGGGCCTCCGTCCCACCTCGTCCAGCGCATCCACGATTCCATTACCGGCTCGGAAGCCATTGTCTGCCGACTCAGCGAGAAAGCTTCAACGGCAATTTGAACTTCAGATTCCTTCTGTCACCGCAGATGCCTTAGATGACACTGTTGCACACCGCCTGGAAAAGGGCTTTGACGAGGATAGCTTTAGTAGTAAATCGACACATGTTTCGCCGACTCTTTCCTCTTTGCCGAGAGTAAAACTGCCCAAGCATACCTCCGATACCCAGGGTGAATCTCCCTCAGAGCAGAGGAAAATAAATTCGGATTCGTTCTATATGGCTGGGCAACCTAAATCTATCCCGACGGTAGAAGCAGAAGCAATTCCTGCGCAGGATGAGATTCCCGAGGGAGTTGATACTGCTTTGTTTTACAGTCCCCGAGTTGCCAGGCTCCTGGGTGGTAAAACACAAGAGTTCAAGCCGGGCAATTTGGACCTAAAGGGCGTGAAGGACACGCCTCCAGATGAATCAAATTTTGCAGCAAATAAGAATCAAGACACTTCCAACGTCAGTAACTCGCTAGAAGCTCACGCGACTGTAGCTATAGACGCAGCTAGCACGCACAAGGATTTACTTCAAACGTCGGCCTCATCGATAGAGGACAAAGAGGCTGATCGAATCACCTCGCAAGCTAAAAATATGTCGCAAGTCCAGGTGAGGAGCGTTCCAAGTGGGTAGAATGAGCACTGATCGCTGACAGTAATTAAGGCAGATGTCGGTTCTGCACCATTCATAGAACCATATGCGTTGCGAGAGTCTAGAGTCCCGTCCTCAAGACTGGGCAGACTTTGGAATTACAGTGGATTGGCTGCAGGTCTGGTCGGAGGTGCAGTCAGTGAAAGTCTTCGACGTTTCGGCGGAAGTGGAGGAGAGGGATCTTATCTGCTGAGTGCAGGAAACATGGACAGACTGGTTACTAAGCTGTCAAAAATGCGCGGTGCAGCCCTCAAGCTTGGCCAAATGATCAGCTTTCAAGACTCGAAGATGCTTCCTGGACCTATTCAGGAAGTTTTACAAAGAGTACAGGATCGAGCGGACTATATGCCGCCGTCTCAGCGCAACAAGGTTCTATCTTCAAACCTTGGTGCTAAGTGGCGAGAGTTGTTTTCTAGCTTCGAGGAGAAGCCCTTGGCTGCCGCGTCCATAGGCCAGGTGCACAGCGCCGTGTTGAAGTCCAATGGAGCCAGGGTTGCAGTGAAAGTCCAGTACCCGGGAGTAGCAGACTCAATTGACTCAGATTTGGACAACTTGGCAATCCTCCTCACAGCGTCTCGTCTCTTGCCGAAAGGGTTGTTTCTGGATAAAACTATCGCGAATGCCCGAACAGAACTGGCATGGGAATGTGACTACATTCGGGAGGCTGAATGCGGACGTCAATTTGGAGAACTCTTGGCTGACGAGACCGATGTCTTCCTTGTACCCAAAGTGTACCCCGAGGCATCAGGAAAGCAGGTTTTGACTATGGAGTTTATGGACGGAATTGGGGTGACAAGAGTCAAGAGCTTCTCCCAGGAACAGAAAGACTGGATTGGAACCCAAATCCTTCGACTTTGCCTCCGTGAGATTACGGAGTTCAGATATATGCAAACAGATCCCAACTGGACAAACTTCCTGTATAATGCCGAAACGAACAAGCTGGAGCTTCTTGATTTTGGAGCGTCCAGGGAATATCCGGAAGAGTTCATGACGAAATATACGAAACTTCTTGCAGCAGCTTCAAGATCTGATAGAGAAACTGTGCGGGATCTGTCTATTGATCTTGGTTATTTGACAGGCCACGAATCGAAAGCAATGCTTGATGCACACATTGCTTCCGTGCTCACACTTGCTGAGCCGTTCCTGGAATCATCCCCGGAAGTTTATGATTTCAGAGATCAGACAATTACCGATAGGGTCAAGGAGCTGATACCTGTCATGATCAGAGAGAGGCTGACTCCACCTCCAGAGGAGACTTATAGCTTGCATCGGAAGCTCAGTGGAGCGTTTCTCCTCTGTGCGAGGCTTGGAAGCCGTGTACGTTGTCGTGAGCTGTTTGAAAATAGCATGAAGAAGGCTGGACTCTTGTAGGCGAGAAAGTGTACAATAGATATGTAATCTAGACAGCTGGGTACAGGTGTGACTGGCATGATGCTATAAGACGCAAAAGCAATGTAAGAACACAGTTAAGTGTTGTGCAAGCTTAATGTCACTTTTGGATACTCAGCTCAGCTATGATTCAACAGCTCTCCTCTTAAACGGCATTTTCTTCTTCTCTCTTCCTTCTTGCTTCTTTCTCCTCCTTTCAATGACATGATCGAGCTTCTTTCCCTTAAGTCCGCCAAATTGATCCAATAACACGCGCTTCTTCTGCTCCGCCTTCTTGAGATAGAAAGGCTGCTTTCCTTGCTTCACCAGCTCCTTCTCCGCCTTCCTATGATTATCGAGGATCTCTTGCTCTTTCTGTTTCCGCATCTGCGCTTTCTTTTTCGACTCCATCGACATCAACGCCCTCTTCAACTTATCTTTCGCATCCGCATCCCTCGCAGTCTTGATGGCAGACTTAAGCTCCTTAATCTCATCCTCCCGATATTCGTCAAGAAATGAGTAAGCTGCTCTGACTTTCGCTTCATCTACGAATCCACTTAGAGGTTCGAATCGAGGATCCCTGAATTCTCGTTTTGGGACTGGCACTACCTCCCGCTTTCTCGAGACAGCTTTCTTACTAGATATTTCGGTAGGGGCATGTTTGCTGCTTCGATTGAAGTCTCGGTGATCCTTTCTACCAGCTTTCCGTTCCAGTGCTTCGTTATTCTCCCAAGTATCGCCATCCTGCTTTTGTTTTAGCCGCTTTATGGTTGACCCAGACTTGGCCATAGTAGCTTGTGCTTTGGCCAAAGCACCAAATGATATCGAAACGGCTTCGTCTGGCGCTCCCTCCTCAGACTGAAATCAGGGTTAGGGGGGTCCTGAAATAGGAACGGACTGGACAGACCTCTTCTTCGGAGTCTCCAGAATCCGAATTATCTTCATCGTCGCTACCTGGGATATTGTCTGAGGGTAAGTCGGAAGCAACAGACTCGACATCTCCGCTGGATTCCCGTCGAGCCCTAACACGCCTCTGAAGACTTGCGTCCAAGGCTTTTCGCTTTGTTGACAGCATGTTTGATATAGTCGAGGTTGATCTCAAGAAAATAAAATGTTGCCGATAAGATATTGGTGGTAAATTGTCTAGTCCTAATTGGGAGGGCGGTGTACAAGAAGCCTTTTGAAGAGGCTGAGTGCGAATGCCAAACGCAGCCTTAAAGACAAATTCACGAGTGAAATATCCATATGAATAACCCATGCATTTCTCCAAACGTGGGATGCACAACCTGCTCAAAAACTTACAATCTCGACAACACACAGCAATAAGGATGGCTTCCAGGTCTCGAGCACCGTTTGACTCCTCCATTCAAGGGCAAGCTCACTCACATGGGTTCAACACAACACCGGCCAGATTGGGCACCTCTGCTACGCCATTCTACCCACCCCGTCACTTTACTCACACGGAAGAAGCTCATGTCACTGCCAATACGCCCGATGTCCGAGTTGTTGCCAATGCTCTTCAAACAGTATCAATTGTCAACGATCCGGCGCCCTCCCACAAAAGCCGACGTGCTCGCCAGCACGCCGCCAAGCACTCGCCAGGACCGCAGGTCAATTCCCCTGGCATGAATTCAACATCAGCTCAAGAGAAGAGGGACGTCAAAGTTCAACCTTCAAAGGCATCAGGAGGTATACCATATCCAACAAAAGAGTATCTTGCTCTCAGCAATCTCACACCCAACCCTCTGCAAGAACCTCAACATCTCCTCGTTGTCATCGACCTGAACGGCACTCTCCTATTTCGACCCTCGAGAAAGCAGCCAACGAAATTCACTGAACGACCAAACACCCGCCAGTTCTTGAGATACTGCATAGAGACATTCACAGTTGTGATTTGGTCATCTGCCAAACCGGAAAATGTTCAGAATATGTGCAATGCAATTCTGACACCAAATTTGAGGAAGCAGGTCGTAGCTGTCTGGGGACGTGATAAATTCGGTCTTACTCGCTCAGATTACGAGACTAGAGTTCAGTGTTACAAGCGGCTCTCAAAGCTTTGGTCGGATCAAACAATTGCAAGATCTCATCCTTTGTGGGCAGCAGGAGGCAGATGGAACCAGACCAATACTGTCTTAGTTGATGACTCGCTGGAGAAGGGCAGCAGTGAGCCATTCAACTTGATTGAGATTCCAGAGTTCGTAGGTGACGAGAAAGAGATTGGGGAGTTCCTACCACAAGTTCATGACTACTTGAATCATCTTAGCATGCATTCAAACGTTAGCGCTTGTCTTCGAGCTCGGCCATTCAAAGCCCAACTTGCTCCATCCTGAATCCCTGACAGCTGATCGGGGCGGAAATGTGAGTATCGCTACAGTTTTTACTTCAAAGTCGTCCACTAACTTTCCTACTTGCCAGATAGTCATCAGCGGCTGGAAGATTTTCACGATGGGTTGCCTCATAATTTCATAAACTGATACCCAGAGATTTAAGATATGGCTAGAGGAAACGAACCCAGAAGCATGACGCATAAGCATTGAAAGGGAGCGTTGGTCTTTCATTCCTTGCATTGTGGCTAGCTAGGTAAAAGAGCAAAGCTTAGTAGCAGCCTTCATCGATTCATTCCTCAAATCTCATAACATTCATTACAAGTCGTTCCATCCATCGCTGAATTCCATGCAAAGATAAAACAGCCATAGCCTACTTGAAGACCTTACCATCAGCCCATGGGTATTCCTTGCCATTGATAACGATCGGCTTCTCCCATGTCCACTGCTCATTGACGAACTCTTTGTCTTCGGCCTTGGTTGGGTCCAACTTGGTGAATTCGTAGCTCTCGAAGTCGGGGGCAACATCGAAAGCGGGAAGAGCCTCCTGGCCACGCACAACAAAAGCACCCTGGATAACGGAATCATCCTTGACACCATAGACGGAAGCGCAGCCGAAGATGTACTTGCGAGAGGCCTCGAGACGAGCGAAGAAACCGCCAATCAAGTTGGAAGTCATGAAGATCTGGGTGAGCTCGTCGTTGTACTTGTAGTCGACCTTCCACAAGGAGTACTCATCAGCCTTGAAGTTCTCCCAGAACCATTTGAGAGCATCTGGAGTGTCGTTGTTGGAGTATTGTCGCTTCCACTCATCAAGGACGAGAGTTGGCTTTGGCAGGGCCTCGAGGGGATGCTTTGGCTTTGGTGCAGTGGGTGCCTCCTCCTCGTCATCCTCCTCAACTTCCTTGGCCTTTGGCTTTGGAGCTTCCTTCTTTGGTGCGGCTTCCTTCTTTGGCTGCTCTGGCTTCTTGGGGGGAGTGTTCTTAATAGCCTCGTCGATGAGAGAAAGCTTGGGGACAACGGCGGAATAGATTGGTTGATTGTACACAGTCTCATACCACCGGGTGACATTGGGGTTC
>Ga0302227_10002565_pt1 | contig 12381 bp, 21 predicted proteins | sample II_Palsa_N1_1_FD_193525 | JGI IMG/M metagenome (GOLD analysis project Ga0302227, IMG submission 193525) | Peat permafrost microbial communities from Stordalen Mire near Abisko, Sweden - II_Palsa_N1_1 | ecosystem: Environmental > Terrestrial > Soil > Palsa > Peat permafrost | place: Sweden...
CCGTGCACATGCTGCTAGTGCCCGTTATTGCATTGGTCCTTGTGTATCCTTTTTTCTTTCGTGTTCGTGCTCGTTGTGAAGAGAGATCTACTGTAGTACGTTGTTTTTTTTACCAAACCACTCAACCCCTTCATTAAAAAAAAAGGGGGAAAAAAGGCCAACATGGACCTCTTTGGCCCCGTCTCGCAGAACGACGAGCGTTCGGTCATCTACGCCCTCCAACACGGTGGTATGTCGTCTTACCCTGAAATAAAATAAAACTAGAATTTTTATTCAATGTTTTTTATTCATAGCCGATGTCAACCAGCGTGCCCCCGAGGACGGCTCGACGGCCCTCCACTTTGCCGCCTCGGCTGGAAACCTCAACATTGTCCGCATCCTCCTCGAAGTGGTACCTTTTTTTTTAATTTAAAAAAGGGCGTTGTTTTTTTTTAATTCCAAAAATGTAGCCCGGCGTCAACATCGAGGCGCAAAACAACGAGGGCAACACGCCCCTCCACGTCGCGACCGCGTACACGCATCTGCAGGCGATCAAGCTGCTCCTGCGTGCTGGCCAGCTGCCGCACAGCGTCAACATCACCAACAGCAAGGGCAAGCGCCCGATCGACTATGCGTGGAACGTCGAGGTCAAGCAGTTCCTGGAGGACTACCAGCAGATCTACAACGACGTCTTTGGCTTTGAGGACGACCCCAACTTCCTCAAAAAGTACATTGTCGATCTCTACGTCGAGGCCTTTGAGTTCCAGGAGAAGTGCAAGGAGACCCTCCTCCAGCTGATCGAGCAGAAGCACGTTGCCTCGCAAAAGGCCATGCTGCTCGAGCAGGCCGCCGGCATCATCGACAACGAGGCGTCCAAGAACTACATCAACCAGCTCTCGTACTTGCAGGACGTGAACGAGCGTCAGACGGCCGACATTGCCTATCTCAAGGTTTGTCTATCCGTGTGTGTGGTTGTGTTTTGCTAACGATGGAGCCCAAACAACAACAGCACAAGATCCAGATGCTGGATGGCACTATCCAGCAGCAGGCTGAGGAGCTGCAGTCGCTGCAGGAGACCCGTGGCCAGAAGGCCCCCGAGAACGCCTCGGACGACCTCGTAACAATTACTTTTGTTTATTTGTTTGATTTCATGAAAAATAAAAATTTTTTTTTGCAATTAGGCTCGCCTGGAAAAGTTCGAGGAGGAGCGCAATCGCCAGGATGAGGCGGACGAAAAGTCTGGCCTGGTCGTGTTTGTCAAGGGCGAGGGCGGCAACAAGCATCTCAAGGGTGGAACCAAGGAGAAGCTTGTCGAGCGTCTCACCGCGTACGGCTCCAACTTTGACCTGCAGTACCTCCAGGCGTTCCTGCTCACGTACCGCGCATTCATGAAGCCCAGCGAGCTGCTCACGCTCATCTCGGATCAGTACACCAAGACCCCGGCCCTTCCCGTCCGCCTTCGGTATATATTGATAAAATGTACGAAAAATTATTCATCCCCGCACAAAACAGTGTTTGCAACACGATCAAGTACTGGATGGAAAACTACTGGTTTGATTTCAAGGAGAGCAAGGAGCTGCTCGACACGCTCATGCGCTTCATCAAGGTCAACATGGAGAGCCAGCCCAAGCTTGCCGCCCAGCTCACCCGTGTGTACGACAAGAAGAGCACGGGACAGGACGACAACTATGCCGCCCAGGTCAACCCGCAGCAGTGCCCCAAGCCCATCTACACCAATGTCAAGGGCAAGTCCATCCGCCGCGACCCGTCCGAGGCCATCACCCGTCTCTCGCGCACTGGCTCGGTCATGAAGGTAATTGCGGTTTATGATCCGCAAAAATAATTGAAAAAGAATAATTGCAGCTGCCGGGCCCTGGAAGCGCTGGCAACAGCGGCGCCGCAAGCCCTTCGGCGTCCGTCAATGATCGCAAGTCGCTGGCCAACCTCGAAAAGGTGCGCAAAAAAAATGATACATGCAATTAAATAACGGTAAATTATTTTTTTAATTTAGCTCAAGAGCCGCATCCTCAAGCCCGAAAAGGACCAGGGCACCAACGATCTGTCGATCATGGACTACGACCCGATGGAGCTCGCCCGCCAGCTCACCCTGATCGAGTTTGAGCTGTTCCGCCAGGTCAAGCCCACCGAGTTCCTCGACCAGGCCTGGCTCGGCAAGGACAAGGCCACCACTGCCCCCGGCATCAACGCCCTCACCACCTGGTCGAACCGTATCTCCAAGTGGTACGTCGATTCGAGTTTATGTTTTATTTGTATTCATTGATTTTATTTGTTTGTTTGTTTGTTTAGGATTATCACCGAAATCGTCACCCAGATCGACAACGTCAAGGCCCGTGCTGCCGTTTATGAGCGTGCTGTTTCCCTTGCTACCGTATGTTTGTTTGTTTTTATCTCGTAATATTTTATTGACCACGTTTTGCTGTGCGGATCGTCAGTGCCTGGAAAAGCTCAAGAACTTTAACGGTGTGATCGAAGTCATGACTGCCCTTCAGTCCAGCCCCGTCTACCGTCTCAAGGACACTGCCGCTGTACGTTTATCGTCATCACCTTGCTCTTCTTTTTTTTTTTCCCCCTAAAAGGAACCATAATAATTCGTAGAACGTCAACCCCAAGATCCGCAGGATTTCCGACGAGCTGATGAAGGAGTCGTCCAGCGAGCTCAACTACAAGCGCCTTCGTGCCAAGGTGCACGCTGTCGACCCTCCGCTTATCCCCTTCCCTGGCGTCTACCTGCAGGATCTCGTCTTCCTCGACGCCGGTTCCAAGAGCTACATGGACTCGGACAAGAAGATCATCAACTTCCAGAAGCACCAGACCACCGCGCGCTACATCCAGGAGCTGCTTGGCTACCAGAACTCGGTCTACCAGCTCGAGACCGTCAACGACATCCAAGAGTTCCTCCGATCGTATGAGTTCTTCGTGTTGGTTATTCTAACAATTGAATCTCATTAGGACTTATGTCATCATGAGCGAGGACGAGCACTACAACCTGTCGCTCCAGTGCGAGCCCCGTGTCTCGTAATAGCCAGCAGCACAGAAACGCTTTGTTTGTTGGTTATGGTCTTCTTGTTTTGTTTTCTTGAAAAAAATAATAATTAAAAAAATTGGTATAAAGTTAGTCACTGCTGGTGGATGGCGATCGATCGATCACTGTCGCCGAGGCAACGAGATCGCTGAATTGCTTGCTGACGCTGCCTCGACAGCTGCTGCGCAGAGCCTCGATCACACTGGCTTTGACCGTGCATCGCCTTGACCTGGCCACCTTGAAGAGCTTGGCCGTATCCTTCATCGTCTCGTTGGAGCCGTTCAGGAGGGCATTGTACACACTTGCAAACTCTGCTGGCTCGCCGTCCTTGGCAGGCATGGCAGCCAGCAGAACGCCTGGACTGGCGGCAGAGATCACCGCTAGCCCGATGCTGTGCAAAGTAGGCACGCCGAAATGGAAGATCCAGTCCCAGATGCGCATGGTCGTCTACGTTATCAAGTAAGCACGACGACAGATAGATACAGAGAGGCACGTGCCTCGAGAGGCGCGTTGGACGCAAACCCTGTTATGAACCAAGCCGTGGATATAAACTGCAGCTGGATATTGTACGCGTCCAGCACCTTGGCCAGCTTCTGGAATCGCGTGTGGACGAGCAGGTTGAGCACCTGTTGCTCCACGTGCACACCAACCATCTGCCCCGTGTAGAAATCGGCCGGCAGGATCCGCTCGATCGTGGCCACAAACAGCCAGAACGCCATCTCCTCGCTCATCCCCGTCAGCAGGAACACGGCCACGACAAAGTTGAACCCTTGCACGTAACCCACCTCCTATTTTAATTTTTTGGGTTGTATTAGCGCATCCACATGCCATGTGCCAAAACGTACCGCATTGCGTGCACTAAAGGCCGACAGCACGTGGATCAACGCAGCCTCCTTGCCCTGCATTTGCGGCAAGTCTGGAAACGTCCTCGGTGCATCCTTGACGATGGGCTTTGTCGCCGATTCCGGAAGCGCCGCCGCCCTTGCGAGGTAGGCCGCGTATGTCGTACTGCTCGTCCCATCTTCGGTACTGGCGTTGGCGTTGGCGTTGGCAGCATTGTGAAGGACATAGGCCCCGGCCATTTGCGGCCACAGCTCGGCCCGGTACACCATCGCCACGCCGTGCTCCCTCACAAGCCGATCCAGCGTCGAGCCCTCGGTCGCGAGCGTGTTTTGGTTGAGCGGATGGCGCGTCAGGAACACGTTCCACTCGCTCAACGCGGCAGGACTCGCCATTTCCGGAACCTGGCGACTTTGATTTTGTATTTCCGAGTTCGTTGCCCATACCCGTCTACTTTCCTGTCACCCAAAGAGACAGACAGAGGCGGAAACAGAGACAGAGAAACCATGTCGCTGCTGCCGGCCGCGAGCATAAAGGTACCTTATCTGCCCCCCACCACCTCACACACACCCTCTTGGTTTCGCTGATCTCAATCATCCTTTTTTTGGTGCTGCCTATAGATCCTCGCAGAGGCCGCTGGTGTGGCCAACGTGGCCGAGGACGTAGCCGCTGCGGTCGCTTCTGACGTAGAGTACCGTCTGCGCGAGGTGATCCAGGACGCGGCCAAGTTCATGCACCACAGCAAGCGGCAACGGATGACGGCCGACGACATCAACCGCGCGCTGCGTGTGCGCAACGTCGAGCCGCTGTTTGGCTTCACCAGCAGGGAGGCTCTGCGGTACCGCAAGGTGCCTGGGTCGGGCGTGGCGGATGTGTACTACCTTGAGGATGAGGAGCTGGATCTGAACGAGATCATCAACGCGGCTTTGCCACGCATCCCGCTGGACGTGTCGTTCACGAGCCATTGGCTGGCCATCGAGGGTGTGCAGCCGGCGATCCCACAGAACCCCCCGCCGCTTTGTAACGCGAATAACAAATCGACTTTTTTCATGTTTACCAAAAAAATTTGTTTTGTCTTCTCTTGTTTTGTAGCCGAGCAAGGGGAGGCAGACAAGTCGACATCGGTACCACAGACATCACTCGCTACAGGCAAGATTGAGGGCTTTGCACTGACCGGAGGAGGCGCCCAAGTGACAGCAAGTCTTTTGTTTTTTTTTCCCTCTCTGTGCCTCCCACCTCGTGCTAACTTTTTTTTCTTTTCTGAAAAAAACAGCCCCTGGTGAAGCACGTCCTCACAAAGGAAATGCAGCTCTACTATGAAAAGATTGTCACGTCCATCAACTCTGTGAACAAAATCTCGGCCACGACACGCAAGCAGGTCTTTGCGAGCCTGCAAACGGACCCTGGAATCCACCAGCTTTTGCCCTATCTCGTCCAGTTTATTATTGACAAGGTTTTTGAGAATTGCGTGTTCTTTTGGACTGTTCTTAACCGTTTGTTGTGCAGGTCTCTTCCAACTTGAAAAACCTGGACATGCTCACGACCATGCTGTCCATGATCAGCGCTCTCTTGGACAACACCAACCTGTTTCTTGAACCCTATGTGCGTTTTTTTGTTTCTAATTTAAAAAAAGTATTTTCATTTAAACCATTTTATTTTTCTACATGAATCAGCTTCATCAACTCATGCCTGCTATATTGACGTGTCTTCTGGGCAAGCAACTGTGCAGGACACCCTCGGTCGAGGACCACTGGTCGCTCCGCGATGCTGCGGCCCAGATCCTCAAGACAGTGTGCAAAAACTATGGCAACGCCTACCACACGCTCGAGGCGCGCGTGACCAAGACGCTGCTCAAGGCTTTCCTAGACCCGCTGAGACCTTTGCCGACTCACTATGGCGCCATCGTCGGGCTGTCTGTGCTGGGCTACGAGGTCATCCGCTCGATGCTCCTGCCCAACATCAAAGTCTACCACAAGCTCATCTTTGATCTCCTCCGCCGCGACCCCCGCACCGACGTCAAGAGCAACGAGGCCCATCACTGCGACGGGGCACTCCTGGTACGAGTTGGTGGGCGTTTTGGCATTGAAAGCTAACACTGTCGTGCCATCTTTCAAAGACGGCAACGGGCTCGTTCATAAAGGAGACCCTGAAGGAATCCCTCACCGACGTCGCCGACAACGGCCTCTCGGACGCCGAGCGCATCGGCAAGGCCATCCTCCCTGGGTCGGGTGTGACCTACGACGACTTTGTCCAGGTCTTTGGCTCTGATCGCCTCCAGACTTACATCGATCTGGGCAAGAAATAGGTCGTGCTGACGTAAAGAAAGGAAGTGCTTTCGAAAGAAAGAAAAAAGAAATTCGAAAGAAAAAAGAATGTCGCTTCTCATCGATTGTGCACACCGGGTTATTGCACGATCGCTCCATGGTGCAGTGGCTCGCACGGCCCGCTTCGCCGCGCTGCCTCAGCTCCGTTGTGCCCCTCCGCCTCTGCCGGCACGCGCTCCGTTGCTGCGGTCTTCGTACCGATGGGCGTCGTCGTCGTCCCAGGCGCAAGGAGGAGGTGGTGGTGGTCTCCGGGCCACGGACGTTGCCAAGCTCGCCGGCCTCGTGTCGAGCGGCCAGATCGCGCCCGATCTCAAGATCGAGGGCAACTCGCTGCTGCACATCGCCGTGTCTGAGCGGCAGAAGGACCTGGTCGAGCTGCTGGTCAAGAAGGGCGCAGGGCTGACGTGCCTCGATGCAGGTACGTTCTGTTCAATCCTACTGCCAGTAAGCGGCGGATGAAAAGCACAAATGACGCCGCTGGGGCTCGCGGTCGCACTCGGCTACGACGACGTCGCCGACGTGCTGCTGGCGAACGGGGCGAGTGTGACGATTGGCCCTGAGCTCAGTAGGACACTCAATACACAACCATAAAAACGTTATGTTGAAAAAAAAAAGAGGGACAAACGCTCGATCCTCTGCTCTACGCCGCCGCGCTTGGGCAGCTCAAGATGGCCGAGCTGCTGATCGTCAAGGGCGCCGACGTCAACGCGACCGACGAGCGTATTCTTAATTTTATTATTTTTATTTTATTTCTTGGTTGAAGATGGCAACTCTGCACTCATGCGGGCCATTCTCGTCCACAACGTGGACATGCTCAAGCTGCTGATCGGCCACGGCGCCAACGTGCACTACGTCGTGCCTGAGAGCGGGGAGAACTCGTTGATTTGTGCAGTGGAGAACGGGTTTGCCGACGGTGTCCAGTTGCTCATCGACAACGGCGCCAACCCGTCCGTGTCGGACGGCAGGGGAGAGCCGATCCACCACGCGTGCGAGAGCGGCAACGCCGAGATCGTCCAAGTGCTGCTCGACAACAGTGTCGATCCGGATGCCTTCAATAGCGGTATAGTCTGTTTTTGCTGTAGCATCCAACTTTTACTTTGTTTAGAGGGAACGACCCCACTGATCTTGGCCGTCCAGCATGGCGAGATAGAAGTCGTTCGCCTGCTTGTCGAGCACGGAGCCGATGTGAACCTCGTTGACGAGGACGGGTCGTCGGCCTTGTCGCATGCTGTCGCCCTCAACTTTGTCGACATTGCCCAGCTGCTGCTCGAATCCAACGCAGCCATCGACGCCGTTTCATACAAGGACACGGAGTTGATGCTTGCCACCACGCCGCTGATGATGGCGATCATGTGCGAAAGCACCGAGTGCGTCCATCTCTTGCTGGACCACGGTGCCGACGTCAACGTCATCCCCGATGGTTTCTCAAACTTTTGTGTCACAGCTTATTTTTATCTTTCTCTGAAATAGAGGGACGAACGGCCTTGAGTTGCGCCGCCGCCAACGGAAACGAGAACTTTGTCGACCTGCTTCTGGCCAAGGGCGCCAAGGCCGATGTGCCCTGCAGCGACGGCATGACCTCGCTTCACTATGCCGCCTTCGCCGGCCACCTGTCCATCGTCGAAAAGCTGGTCAAGGCCGGCGCAAACGTCAACGCAGTCAGCCCCAACGGCTTAAAGCCTGTCGACATGGCCAAGGGCAAGGGCAACCAGTCGGTAGTCGACTATTTGCAAACGCTGTAAAAAAAAAAAAAGCCACAACGATTTTTTATAGGCAGGTGTGATCTGTACTACAGCTAAATGGGCTTGGCCACGACGATGGCATCGTCCAGCCAGCAGTACGGTCGGAGGGTGTTTGTGTAGCGCTCAGAGAGGTACGGGACGCGCGACAACGTGACGACCTGGTAGCCTGCCGGGATGAGCACGTTCTGCTCGAGCTGGGTGCATGCATCCTCGAACGAGAGCCCAGGGATCTTGAGGTACTCTGTGGGCTGTCGCTGCCCAGCACCATCTAAATGAAATGAATTAAACAAAGACGGAAACGTATCTAATCCACCACCTTCGACAAACGGACGGAAAGGGAACACGACCGCAATGAGCAGCAGACCAGTGACCGGCTTGATAAACTTCTTGAGCTGCTTGAGCAGGGTCATGGGCCTGTCGCACCGATCGAGCACGTTGAGGAGGCTGACGACATCGTACGTCTGGTTCTTCAGCTCGGGCGCCGCATCCAGGTCTGCCGTCTCCACCGTCTTGTAGCCAAATGCCCTGAGCCTCGCAATCATCCCCGAGGCAACCTCGGTGGCCGTGACCTCGCCGAACAGGGGCGCCATCCGTGCCGTCACGTTGCCGTCGCCCGCGCCCACATCCAGCAGTCTGCCCAGTCGCTCGCCGTGCTGCAATCGCAGCATCGTCCGCACCTGTTCGGTCGACATGACAAACATGCGCCCGCCGCCCAGCCACGCGTTGGTCTCCGTCACCGACATGAACGTGCGCAGCATCCCGTGTGCGGCCAGCGTCACGATGCTGCTGTGCTGACATCCGTCCAGAAAGGCCTGCGTGTCGCCGTCCTTGTGCAGCTCGAGCCACGCGGCGTGCAGCGTTGTGGTCATCATGCCCGACTTGGCAGAGTACGCCAGTCGCGGCTGCTGTCCACCAGCGGCAGAGGTCGTGCTTGTCATCATGGTCGAGTCGTCAATCAGGCTGCGCAGCGTCTGTTGCATCCAGTGGCGCATTCAACCGAGAACCTCTTTCGCACTTTGTGAAGCAAAAAAGTAGTCAACCCTTTGCAATTTGTCGTTTCTGAATTCGATGTGGGGCACACTCACAAAATGGCCTGGTGTGCCTCAGTGCCGCGCGATGGCGACGCACACCAGCAAGCGACCACCCTTGCCCGCTCCACCGGCACCCCCTCCACCACCAGCCAGCAAGGAGACGAAGACGAAGGCGCAGCGGCATCAGCAGCAAAGGGGCCCAGGGGCGGCCCTCATTGTCGCTGGCACGGGCAAGATCGACGACGACGTGGACGCGAGCGAACTCATGTTCCACGCGATCCCACGTGGCATCGAACTCGTCCGATGGGTGTTCAACAGCCAGGAAATGGACGAGGCCAAGGACGTCAAACGGGACAGCTTTCAGGCCATCCTTGCGGGCCTGCTCCGGCGAATGAACAAGATCGACCCCAATCTGGTTGTGTACACTGAGAGTAAATGCACGCAAGCAGAATCCCAAGATTATCTTAAAAGCAAGTGGGCTTTAGGAGGGGCCAAAGGGATGTCTGCCGTTGCCTTCTCGATCGCCCACCGCCGCTACGACGTGCTTCGGCTGCTGCTGGAAAAGGGGGCCAGTCCACTCAAGATCGGTCGTGTCGACTTTGACCCGATGCTGGTGGCCGCCTACACGCGCGATCGGTACCCAATGGCACTGCTGCTGGAGAAGGGCGCAAGTATCAACGCAATTGCTAAAGGGGTCGATGGGCACGAGACGTGCCCGTTGATGGTGGCGTTGGAGGACCAGAACGGCTCGCTCGTGTCGTGGCTGTTGAGCCGTGGCGCAGATCCTGACATCAGGTTGGAACGTCCCTTGCTGGGTATTATTTTTATTTTTATTATTATTTTTATTTTTTTTTATGTTTAAAAGATTTTATTTTATTTTATTTTATCAGTCCCAGATGTCTATTTCTCGCAGGTGCGACCCTTACTGGCAGAATCATCGAAGAACATGATGATGACGCCCCTTGTTTATGCGATCCACTTTTGTGACTTTTCCATTGTACAAGAGATGCTCAGGACAAGCAAAAGGCTGCGATGGATGAGTCAGGGTTAGACCTCCTCTGTACTAAACGCCTTTCTATCACTAACTAGAACATGAACTGCCTAGAGGTTGATTCGGAAGCATCACCCGTACAAGCCCCTCTGTTGCTCCATGCCGTGTATCCTCATGTGAGGAGGGACGTGTTCAATTACTTGCTCGACGAGGACCACGATGTAAACGCCGTAGATCCTGGTAATTTTTATTTGCAGAGCATCCTCTTGTTAAGGACACATACACCTGCAGCATCAAAGCGCACTCCCCTTCTTCATTGCGCAAACGTACTGCCATTGGCATCCAACTTGAGGGCTAAAAAAGCCGCAGGCGAGGTTTTCAATGACATGCTGCAGCGCATGGATGCATTGGTTGCCAAGGGATCCAACCTAAACGCGCAAGACTTTGGTACACATTTGCAACTAGCGTATCTTTTGCTTGCAGTCCTAACGTTTTACAAATAAACAGAGGGAAACACTGTGGCTCACTTTTGTGCGCCCCTGGCTATCGGAAGCCTTCGGTGGCTGGTATCGCATAAGACCGACCTGAACCTACCCGTGGCCACGAACAATCAAAATGCCACCGTGAGCGAAAGTCCCGGCGGCATTGCTCGCTGGGTGGCTCCACAAAAGGCCGCCCTCAACATCCAAAACAGTAACGGTGAGACGCCCCTCATCGTGGCGACCGCGGCCGGAGGACGAGACTGCTTGGAGAAGATGAAATTATTGGTCAACTCTGGTGCTGACGTCAATTTGAGCAGTCACGGTAAAGTCTTAATCCCGCTAAGGTACCCACTGTTCAACATCCTTCTTTGCGTAGACAAATCTAGTCCACTACATACCCTCCTGTCCATGGAATCGAATAGAAGGGACTCTATTCCCGTGCTGCATGCTGAGCTGCGATTCTTACTCGAATCGGGTGCACACTTGGACCACATGAACAAACGTATGATCCTGATGCAAATGCTTTGCAGTATAACTCCGCATTTTCAGATGGCAAAACGCCTATAATGGCTGGTTTAAGGCACTCCTGGGAGACTGCTCTACTACTTCTTCATGCTGGAGCCAATCCTCTTTTGGGTCCCGAGACTGAATCGTTCCTCGAAGTTGTCTTGATCGCAGACAATGTTGCGATCCTAGAGGAGATCTTCGTTCGCAGCAGCAAATACGTCCATGTGGGCACTCTCGGTACACCATTAAAGCAATGCCAACGCGGAAAAATAATCTTCTTCTTGAATGAAATATACAGTCCAAGGCCATTCTCTCGCCTACTATGTTGCGTTCGTAGGAGGGGAAAAATGTTTCAAGTTTCTTGTCGATCGCGGTGCCAACATTCATTCTGCACGTATGGTTCTTCTGAACAAGAAAAATAAGAACAAGCTTACTCTTTTCTTTCGCAGCTCGTGGGCACCCAATCGTCCACGTTATACTCGGCGCTCTGCCCATTGACTGTCTCAAACTTGCGCTGGAAAGAGGAGCGGATCCCAACCAAGAGGGGTTCGTGTCGGATCAAGCAGACAATGAACAGGCCACTTCAAAGGGCTTCTACGGCATAGGTACGTATTCAAAGGGCACTGACCACGACTTACTCGCGTATACGTAGCTACAGTACTGAGGCCACTCTGCCTTGCAGCGCGCATGGAGAAGCCGGAGGTGATAAAGTTGTTGCTTAAACACGGCGCAATTGTCGATTTCCCCTCCCGCCCCCGCACTAGTATGAGATTCCTTTTTTCCCCCTTATTATCTAATTTATTGTTGGATTTTTTTTATTTATTTAAGACTTGACCGAGATAGCCTTCCTCACCCTACTCACCTTGCTCGGGTTTCGAAAGCACTGGATCAAGTTTTCCGACGTGGTCTATCAAGTCTCTGGATACAAGATTGTCAAGGTTGGTGTGACTGCTCTCTTGATCTCTGTTGCGCAAAACAATGCCGAGTGCACCTTGCTGCTTCTCAAGGCCGGTGCCGATCCAAACTTTTTGTGCGAAAGTAAGACGAAAGTTTTTTTTGTTTATTATTTATTTATATTTCCTTCTTCTCCTCCGTATAGTTGACAAGGAGACAACATCACCCATGCACACGGCCGCCAAGTACAACATCGTAAACTGTCTCGTCCCACTGCTCCAGTACTGCAAGAACCCAAACGTTCTCATCAACGGGAAAACACCGCTGGACCTGGCCGTGCAGGAGGACAACAAAAAATGCATCGATCTCCTCATCAGCCATGGAGCCACCCGTGGGACTCCCAAGTAGCCTCGAGGCCACGACACAGGCGAAAGTTAGTGAGTGTATACAGCCAGAAAACAGTGCAAAGATGTACACTGAACGCCACCGTGAGGTTCATTTTTGCCTGGACTGAAGACGGAAATGTGCATACACATGCACTATTTTCT
>Ga0302227_10002567_pt1 | contig 12377 bp, 22 predicted proteins | sample II_Palsa_N1_1_FD_193525 | JGI IMG/M metagenome (GOLD analysis project Ga0302227, IMG submission 193525) | Peat permafrost microbial communities from Stordalen Mire near Abisko, Sweden - II_Palsa_N1_1 | ecosystem: Environmental > Terrestrial > Soil > Palsa > Peat permafrost | place: Sweden...
TTTCCGTTTGTTTTCTGGCGACAGCAGAGGAAGAACGGGTAGTCATAGGACTCTCCATGATTAATTTATTATGTCGTCCCTATTTTTCTTAAGCATAGAGCTGTCGCGGTCGTGTTTTATTTGGAAACGTGCCTGTTTTGTTGCTCGGCAGCTCGTCGTCCAGTATGCGGGGAGGCGGGAAGGGGGCGCGCGACCTGCTGCCAACCTCTGCGTGCGTCCGTTTATTTTTTCTATTGTGCCGCTCTTTGGCACCATGAAAAAAAAGGGAAACACGCGAACAAAAATAAACCCGGCGCGTGTGTGGCCCTCGCTACGGAAACTGTGTGCGTGGCCGTGTGCCCCGTGTATGCGCGTGCGTGCGTGCATGCGTGGCTGGTTGGGCCTGGAGTGTGTGGTGGTTTGTTTTGTGTTTTTTTTTTAATCCCGTTTGTGTGCCCACTCGGCCACAAGACCATGCTCGTCCTTTTTTTTCCCCTTCCCTCTCTCCTTCCACCTGAAATACAACACTATGTGGGTGGAAGTATTAAAAAAACAGCAGGGCAAGCTCGTGTGCGTGTGTCTGTGCGCGGTGGCGTGCTGTGTGCTGTTATCCGTTTTCCTGTCGCACTTCTTTCTTGCTAAATCGGTTGTGTGTTTGTCAAGCAACAGGTCCCCTCTTTTTTGTGGTTTTTGCGGTGCCCGGAAAGCACAGGAAGCAGGAAAGCAGCGCAAAATGGGCAAGATGTTGTCAAAGATCTTTGGCAACAAGGAGATGCGAATCCTCATGCTGGGCCTCGACGCAGCAGGGAAAACCAGTACGTTTATCTTCGTGTCGTGTTTTTTTTTTCTTTTTTAACCGCCGTCTTTATCCAGCGATCCTGTATAAGCTCAAGCTTAACCAGTCTGTCACGACCATTCCCACAGTCGGATTCAACGTCGAGACAGTCGTGTACAAGAACGTCAAGTTCAACGTTTGGGTACGTTTGGGGCTTTTTCGGCTCAGTTGTTAAAACTGTCATGGAACACAGGATGTCGGTGGCCAGGACAAGATTCGCCCTCTATGGCGACACTACTACACGGGCACGCAGGGCCTTATCTTTGTCGTTGACTCGAATGACCGCGAGCGCATCGACGAGGCCAAGCAAGAGCTCCACCGTATCATTAACGACCGTGAGATGCGCGATGCGCTGCTCCTTGTTTTCGCAAACAAGCAGGACTTGCCCCAAGGTAAAGCCGTTGTATTTTTTTTTTCTATGACCAATGTTTTTAAACACGGAAAAAAAAAAACAGCAATGAGCCCCGCAGAAATCACCGACAAGCTCGCCCTCCACAGACTGCGGGACCGCAACTGGTTTGTCCAGCCCTCATGTGCCACAACTGGCGACGGTCTTTATGATGGCCTGACGTGGCTCAACCAAAACGTCAAGGCAAAGTGAGCAGCTGCAAAAAATACATTGATCGCATGTGACCCTCCACTCAAAGAAGAAAGAGTATTATCGGTTGCATCCCTCCCTTTTTTTCCCCCCTGGTTATGTTGTCTTGTTTTTTTTTTCTTTCGCTCTCCACCCCATCGACACCACCCTACAGACACCATGTCTGTCATTCTCATTTCATATTTTTTCTTTCTTTTTTTATTTTTTTCCTTTTTCTACAGAAACAAACCAATAACCATCGTTAATTCTTTCTTAACATCGTTGTTTTCCGTTCTTGGTTTTGTACTTTTTCCCAGTCTAGCTTGAAAAAAAAAAAAGATGACGGGCACATGATCGACGTGACCAAATTTCCCCCAAAAAAACCCGCAAAATGTCAGCAGCGCAAGTCGACCAGAAGAAGGCCGTCGGCCACAAGTACCCCGCCAAGAAGGTACCGTAGCCGTCACCAGTTGCATCTCCCTGACACATCAGCACAAACCATCGCAGGTCTCGTACAACAAGCGTGACCTGATCCTGTACGCACTCGGCGTCGGTGCGGACGACCTCAAGTTCACGTACGAGCTCGACCCATCGTTCTCGGCACTGCCGTTCTACCCCGTCGTGCTCACGTTCAAGGGCACGTCGTCGGACGTGGTCCCGTTCATGCCCTCGACGCCCAAGAAGGGAGACGACAGCGCCGGTGGAAATCGTGCACCTGTGCGTGTTTATATGTGTTTCCACACCGTGTTGTTTATTGACACGGTTGTGCTAGGGCATCCCCAAGTTTGACCCCAACATGATTCTCCACGGCGAGCAGTCACTCGAGGTGATCAAGGCCCTGCCCACCGAGGGCGAATTCACCCTCAGCGGCCAGCTCGTCGGCGTCTGGGACAAAGGTGCGCTATGCCGATTTTGTTTTACTGACGGTGCTCTCATGGAAACAAAGGCAAGGGTGCCCTCCTCGAGGATGAGAGCACTCTGTTTGACAAGAACGGCAGCCCCGTCCTCAAGTTTGTACGCATTAGTGTGTCATTGTGCACGGTTTCATCTTGTTCATCTTTCATTAGAAAAGCGGCACGTTTGTGCGCGGCCTCGGCGGCTTTGGCGGCGAGAAGCAGCCCAAGCAGCCCGAGTACAGCCCGCCGGCCCGCCCCGCCGACAAGGTCGACGAGTACAAGACCAACGTTGGCCAGGCCATGCTCTACCGTCTCTCGGGCGACTACAACCCCCTCCACGCCGATCCCGCCATCGCCACAAAGGTAGCAAGCAAGCACGATCGTGAAAATAAAAACGAACATATAAATGAAATACGCAGGTCGGATTCCCCAAGCCCATTCTTCACGGTCTGTGCACGTTTGGCATCGCCGGCCGCGCCATCATCAAGCACTTTGCCAACAACGACACCAGCCTGTTCAAGTCGATCAAGGTCCGCTTCGCCTCGCCCGTCTTCCCCGGCGAGACCATCGTGACCGAGATGTGGAAGGATGCCGGCAGCAGCCAGGTCATCTTCCAGTGCAAGGTCAAGGAACGCAACATTGTCGTTATCAGCGGTGGAGCGGCCGAGGTCCTGGCCAAGCCCCTGAGCAAGCTCTAAAAACCTGTGTGATTTTTTTTTGTTGTTGCTTACCTCGCTGAGGCAGAAACAGGACGAACCTGCGGAATGACGAATTCTGCTGTGACCAAAAAAAAAAATTTTTTTTTTATTTTGTTCAGTCGATTTTTTTTTCTTTTTTGGTTTTCACGGAAAGAGAATGGGAGACAGGTGGGTGGGAGGATCAGGCGGACGCAGTGTCGTTGCCGACGTTGAAAAAATGAGTGAGGAAGGTGGCGGCCTTCTTGTTGACGACTTCGCGATACTTGTCGGCGACGGGCTTGGGCGAGCGCAGCAGAACGGCCGAGAAGATGGCTGCCAGCTCGTCCGCCTTGGTCAGGTTGGTCGCCGAGTTGTTGAGGACCTCGCGCAGGAACGCGGTCAGGTACACAAACACGTGGTAGTGCACAGAGGGGATGGTTGAGATCGACTGCTTGGCCAGCGGGTACGTCTGGTAGTTGTCGATACACTTTTGGTAGCTTGCAAACGGAATGACGGGCTCGGGCAGGGCGTCCAGGAACCGGATCAGCGTCTCGGCCATCGAGTGCACCGCCGTTTGTGATGATTCCGCTGGGTGAATTTTTATTTTTATCATCAAGGCAAGAAAAAAAAAAAGAGGGGAAAAAATACCAAGCGCAAAGGGCTCGCCGGAATCCAGACAGTCGCGGATCAGCTCCATCTCTGCAATGTCACCAGAGTTCAAGAAGAGACCGGGCTCTTGGATGCCCTTTTGGAAGATATAGTCGACGATGCGCCAGAGCTCCTTGGGCACGCTCAATTGGGTGGTGGCCGTCGACGAGCTTGCATCTGCCGGCGCACTGCCTCCACTCGGCTTGGGCGCCGCCCTGATCGGCCCCTTGAGCTTGGTGAGCACGTCTAGTGGTGTCCCGAAACTCGTGACCTCGTATTCTCCCGAGATTGAAATCTGAGCAACGTGTCAAGATATAGAACGAGTAAACAGATAAAACGACGTACAAAGACGTCCTTGCCGTTCTCGAGGTGAAGGATGAGAATGTCGTCGATTGTCTCTGTCTTTTTGTTGAGGGCGGGCGCGCTGCGCTTATCAACAAGGACGGTAAAGGTTATCTCGCCCTTCTCCCCAGGCGTGAGGATGCCGGTTGAAGGGGCAATCCACAGCCACGGTTTGCAGTAGTTTTCCTCTTGCAGTTTGGGGATAAACTTGAACTGAGCGAGCACCTGGCCAACGTTCTCGAGGGTCACCGTCCGTGTTACCGGTTGCAGGTACTTGATCTGGCCAAACTCGAGCACGTTGTTGGAGATCTGTGCGTCTGTTGGCACCGAAAAAAAAAAATGAGAAAAATCGAACGCTCCAGTTTGGTTTTCACATACCAGGCATGACCTCATTCTCAAACTTGTCGAGGTCGCGGACGACGCTCAACTGGACCTCGTTCTGCTTGTCCTTCAGGAACACCTTCACTTTGCTGACCTCAAACAACGAGCTCACGGGCTTGTGGTCTGACGCACGCAGCTCCATGTGCACTCGGTAGTTGAGTTGACTGAGCGCGTCGCCTTTCCGCCACAAGATGCGGTCGCACCAGGCGGGTGATCGCCTCTTTTCGCTATTTTTCAATAATTTCGTTTAGAAAAAAATTATGTGTTCAGCATTCCCATACCTTGTGTCGAAATTGTCCGTTCCCGGATCGTATTTATAGGACGGCTGGAAGGTGACGGTGCCCTCCTCGAATCCGACAAAGACACGGCCGGCCTTGCGCTCGACGTTGAGTTGGTCGTACTTGAGCAGCTTTTTGTACTTTTTCTCGTCCATCAGGTTGCGCACGTCCTGGTCGGGCAGCGGCAAGCGGTAGTTGAGGTCACCAATCCAAAACAGGTAGTCGGAATCATGGATGCCAAAGCTCTTTGGCGGGTCGCTTGGCGAATCGCCGGGGTAGGTGAACGTGATTCTCCTTGCCACCTTGACGTCGTTTCTCAATATAAAACGACGACGACGACGAATAGGACGTACCTCGGAAAAGTCCAGGTTGCGACGTTCAACCTCCTTCTTGCCGGCTGCAAGATGGGTGTTTACAAAAACGAGGTAGGTGTCGTACAGTCGGAGACGGATGGCCACGCCTCCCTTATTGCCCTGTGCAAAAAACCCACTTTTAGTAAATCGGCCCAAGTCTTTTGACATTGCGCTTTACCATCATGCCCATCAGGCCAGTGCCTGCCGCATCGGTCGCAATCTCCTTGATAAAGTTGGAGTGGTCCACTTTGGTGTAGACGAGAATGAGCATCCCGACGAGCTGCTTGGATGCGACCTTGCGGTACTTTTTCCTGTTTTTCATGCCCTGGTCAATCATTCGCGTCCAGTCCTCCTCGCGACTGGAGCTGTCGAGAAGGAACGCGCTCGCACTCAGGTCGAGCTCTTGGAAGCTGTGCGAGCACAAAAAAATGGTCACGATCGGCTTAGAGTTGGCTCGAGCTTACCCAATGACGTAGAGGTCGGGCTCGACGTCGTCCGCGGAGAGCCATGGCGTGAGGGTTTCCGTTGCGTACTTGCCATTGACGTTCCATGTGCCGCAGAAGATCCTGCCAAAGTAGATTTTTGTAAGCACTGGTCACATCGTGCATCCTCCATACTGCAGCTTTTTAAACTCGGTAAACTCCTTTTCGCGCTGAGCGAGCTGCTTGCGGATCCACTGCTCCTTCACAGCCTTGAACGACAGCTGCGCCTCGTTGTTGGCTGCGGACTGGAACATGTCCATGCTGACAAACGGGTTTACACCAGGCGCCTCGCTTGGAAGAAGGTTTTCTATGCAATCCGCATGAGGGAAAAAAAAAAAAAAAAAACTAGCTCAGTTACCGTTTGTATCCATGCGATGCAAGTCCGAGTTGGACCCGTCGGCGTTGCCAGCGACATACGTCTTGAGCCACCCGTGCGGTGCCGAGGAATCTGCCGACGCCGAGGTATCTGTCACCACATCGTCCTCCTCCAGGGTTGCTGCCCCAATAGCAATGGCAAACTCGCTTTGGATGAGCCCGATGTGCCCGGGATCGACGACCTGTGCCAGCAATTCCTGCTCGCTGAAGCCAAAGCGGATGAGCGGCTGCTGCTCGTTGGCCTGCTTGAACAGGGCGTCGTTGTACAGCTCAGAGGCCTCCTCAGCCGAGACTAGCAACGGGGGTGGCAAATTAAGCATCGAAAAAGAAGCAGCAACAGCGGGTATACCAACAGTGAAGAGCGTGTCCTTGAACACAGGCAGGGCGAGCGTCACCGTGGCCTTGTCCTTCTTGACCTTGAGCACAAAGAGTCTTAACAACGGAACAACATGGATTAGTCCCATTGGATTCCCCACCCGTTTGCATTGGTTCTTTTAATGCTTGCCGCCCTCCCCCCACCACCAACATTACCCTGTCTCGTTGTTGCGTCCGTAGATGACGGCCAGCAGCCTCGGCCGCTTCTTGTCGCCCTTGACGATGCGGGCCGGGATCGCCTGTAAACAACACGCCGTTTCTCAGTGACCCGCAGTTTCTGTGTTTTTCCTTTCAAGCTGGCGTACCACGGCACAGCGCTCCTCGCCCGGACGCAGCACCGCCGCCACCATCTTGACAGCCTCATCGCGCGACGGCGGCCAGTTGGCAGGCGCGACGTCCTCGCTTGCCATCTCTTTTTCGGGCTTACTCGAGGGGGCGCACTTGCAAAAAATATGTCACCGAGAAAAGTGTGATCTTCGTCGTTTGGCTCTCTTGCGGCTTTGCCCTCGCGTGATCAGGGGCCCGGGCTCGTGTGTGGCAGTGCGCCACGAGCGTCGAGTGGTCCCTTTTTGTTTTTGCCCTTTTTTCAGGTTCCTGTTGCTCTTCTCCTCGCTGTCTCTTGTCCTCCCCATATCCACTTTTTTCGTGGCTGACCTGCGTTCAACCCAGCACAACCATGAGCAACAAGGGCAGCAACAAGAACGACAAGAAGGACGACGACCTCGAGCTCTTGCTCGCGCCCGAAAAGGTGGACGCCAACACGTTTGTCGTGTTTGGTGCGTCGGCCCTCGGTGTTGCACTCCTCCCCGCCTGTAAGCCAGCCAGCCAGCCAGCCGCGCTGTTGTTTTTACTCATGTTCCTGCCCCCCCCCCCCCCTTCGGTATCCCTATGTTGCAGTCGTCTTTGTGTTTGTCCGCGCACTCCCGCTGACCGACGTGATCAACCTTGCCGTCCTCACCGTGCTGTACGCCGTCTCCGTGGCCGGCCTGTTCCTCTCGTACCACAACAACCTCCAGAACAAGAAGGCGACGTAAGAGCTTGTCCATTCTTCTCATTTCGTTTCATGCTAACCGCTTTCGGTATGTAGCATCGCTATCACCAAGGCCGCCGACAAGAAGAACCGAAAGGACCTGAACAAGGCCAACCAGGTACATCATACTCTGAATGGCCTGTGCTGACGATGCCAGCACACAGGACAAGGAGAAGAAGGAGACCGAGGAGCTCGCCGTTTCCTACTCGCTTGGATGGACCAACACCATTTTCATCGGCTCCTTCATCGCCATCCAGGGTCTCTTCAGCTTCCCTCCCCTCTAGTACGATCCCTTGCGTTTATTTCTTTTTTTTTCCTAATCGATGCCAACGACAAAAAAAAAAAACAGCGAGTACATCCTCTCTGTCATTGCCGCCACCGGCGCCATCTACTACATCTCGGGCGTCGCCACCAAGCAGTAGCGCCCAGACCCAACTTTTTAAAAAATAAGAAAAGGGAGAAAAATATACACTGTAGCTTTCAAACAAGTCGATGTCAAAACACTCAGAGAACAGCAAGGGTCGGGCGGCCCATCGGATTTGGCTGAAAAAAAAACTGAGGGAAAAAAAAACTGAATTCAAGTCTTCACACTCAGCACTTTTCAATGTCCTCGACACCGACAACGTCCAACAACAGTGGGGCGCGTCGACCGCGCCCGCCATCTGCGACCGGCACGAAGAGCCCCCGCCTGCGCTCCCTGATGCTGTCGACCTCTGCGGGCGGCGAAGCGCGCCGGCCCAAGCGAAGTCTGTCGATGGACGGGACGGTCGACGGCGTTTCGGGGCTGCTGCGGCGCAACGGGGGCGGCGGCACCAGCAGGACGCCCCAGGACGATCCCCATGGCGCTGGCAGGGGCGCTGGCAGCGACAACGGCGGCGGCGACGACGACGACGACGACGACGACGACGATGGCGATGACGATGACGAGGACGAAGACGAGGACGATGACGAGGACGACCGGGATTACTACAACGAGGAAGAAGAGGACGATGCTGTCGTGCCCTCGCTGGTACTCGACCCACGGACCCCGTCGCCACAGTCGCCCTCCACGCCGCCACCCCTCGTGACCGTTGTCAAGGCACCACCGCCGTTGCTGTCGGCTGTATCGTCCTTTAATGTGAGCGAACTGGAGGACCACGACCCTCTGCCGACACCGATGACGCCGGCGTATCCGTCCTCTGTGCGGAGCGTATTTGTGCGCAGGACGTCTGAGGCCATCTCTGTGCTGCAGCCCATGACGCCTTCAACACCGGACTCGACTGTGTCGACAGCACTGGATGCCGTTAGCAGCGCCATCACTCCGTCCACTAGTGCAGCCAATGCCACTGCGAACGCATCGACAGCAGCGGCGTCCGCGACAAAGACCATTATTAGCGAGCTAAGGACCAGGACGACCTTTGCCGAGTTTGTGCGCGGCGAGCTGACCAACGACGAGTTTGACGACCTGGACCGGATCAAGATTGAGCGCATCTCCAACATCCTCCAGATCCCCGTGCAGTTTGAGCAGTTTGTGGCCTACAGCTCGCTCGTGTGCCTGGACGTGTTTCTGTCTTTATTCGGGCTGCTGCCGCTTCGGTTTGTCATTGCCCTCGTTGCCTTTGTCCTGCGGCTTGTCCGTGTCACGTAAGACGCAAAAAATCCAATCGATTTCCGTGTGGTATTGACGGTTTCTCTTGCAGTGACCGGATGCGGTCGTCGCACAAGAGCGACCTGCTCAAAGGCATGATATTCATCGTGTCGTGCGTCGTCGTGCTCAACATTGACGGCTCCAGACTGTACCACATCATCCGCGGGCAAAACACCCTCAAACTCTACGTCATCTACAACGTCCTTGAGGTCCTCGATCGGCTGTGCAGCGCGTTTGGCCAGGACGTGATGGACTCGCTCCTTTCCAAGGCGACGATCTCGGCACTCAGGCCACGCTACCAGCTGCAGAGGTTCCCGCACGTCCTCATCGCCGTTGGCTACATGTGTACGATGCAACTAAGTTTTTTTTTTTCGTTCTATTTTGCATTGAACCATGCCGTCCAGTCGTGCACTCGCTGATTATTTTCCTGGAACTCGTGACGCTCAACGTGGCGGTCAACTCGTTCAGTGCGTCCCTCCTGACGGTGCTCCTCTCCAACCAGTTTGCCGAGATCAAGTCCAACGTGTTTAAAAAGGTGACCAAGGAGAACCTGTGGCAGGTCGCCTGTTCCGACACGGTGGAGCGGTTCCAGCTGGGCGTCTTCCTCGTGCTGATCTGGGTCCGCAACTGGGCAGAGATGGGCGACTCGTTCGACTACAACTACATCGTCTCGGACTTTCTCCCCCAGCTGCTCGCACTCTACTTTTCCGAGGTCATCATCGACTGGCTCAAGCACGCGTTCATCACCAAGTTCAACCGCATCCCGGCCACAGCCTACAGCACGTTTTCCGACATCCTCTGCCGCGATCTCGTCGTCCAGCGTTCGCCCAACCTGGGCTCGTACGATCAGACCCCCTTGGTCGCCAGGCGTCTCGGCTTTGCGGCGATGCCGTTGGCCTGCGTCGTAAGCCCAAATTTATTCTTGTCCTTTTTTTTTCTTTCTTTTTTTAATTTTTTCCCCTTCTTCCTTCAACAGACGGTGCGAGTTCTCACCGAGGTCCTAGAAGCCTTGAACTTTAAGCCGACATGGTACCTCGCCGCGGTTGGTGCGATGCTCTTTGTCTGGTATCAAATTTTTTTTATAAATAAACTCAACGTTGTTTCTTTTTTTTTTTCTTAGCCTGTTTTTGCTGAAGCTCATCCTGGGCATCGCCGTCCTGGGCGTCGCATCCCGGCGCTGCCTCAACTCGGACGTGTTCAACGTCGACCTGTACGCCTCAAAGTACGCCTTTGCCGACGACCTGGTCGATCGCTTCACCCAACAGGGTCCTCCTGCGGCGCCCAACAAGCGGGACTACTGAAGACGGAGGCCTTATCACTTGTAGTTTTTCATGATAAAATTAACGATGAGTTCAAAAATAATGGAAGAATCGTCGGACGATTACGAGCGCCAACGACAGGAGAATATCGCTCGCAACGCCCACATCCTGAACGAGCTGGGGCTGGCAGACGGCCATCGGGCCCTTAGTACGCCTGGCCGTCGTGCGCCCACCACTGCCCGTGCCACACCGTACGCGATTCGCCACAAACGAGGGGCCCCTAAAACGTTGGCAAAACAGACGGAAAAAGACGGCCGCTCTTGCGGCTGCTCAGGACGCAAAGAGCCCATCGCGCCAGTCTGCCCGGTTACGTGGCCTGAAGACGACCACAGCGGACAACGAGGGAGAGGAGGACACGCAGGCCACCGCCGATGAGCCCGAGTTTGACGCCAGCGAGCTGCTGCCGGCCGAGCGGTTCTTCAGCGCAGACGTGCTGGCGAGTGCGATCGTGGTGGACTCGCACTTTACGGGGTGGGTCAACCCGGCCGTGTGCGCCAAGTTTGGCATCGAGGACAGCGCGGACAAGGCGTGGGAGGCGCACGGCGGTGGTGTGTTTAACCGTTACGATCCTGCATCGACCCTCCCATCAATGGGTTCTTCGGCCTCAGACTCGGTAAGCCACAAGAGCAAGGCCGCAAAGAAGAGCAGGACAAGGCTCGTGGGTGTGCCCAGCGGCTGGTCCGATGCCAAGTTTATCGCGCACAAGATGTTCCTCAAGAACCCAAACATGTACTTTTATCGGCACACGGCCCCCGATCAGGTACGTCCGTCCATTCATGTGCGCCGCGTTGCTGAAACCAACTGGCTGGTTTAGGAGCACCAAACGGGCGAGTGGACTGACGAAGAAAAGGCGCTCTTCCTCGATCTCGCTCGCAAGTACGGCACAGGCGACAAGTGGGGCCTGTTTGCGAGCTACATCCCCAACCGCGTGGGCTACCAGTGCGCCGCGTACTATCGCAACGTGATCCTGCCGCAGGGCCTTATCGTGGACGCACAGTACGCCTTCACGCCATCAGGGACGGCGGTCTTTGTCGGGCACCGTAGTCGTCCAAAGCAACCATAGCCACCAAAAGTCAATGCATCGTATGATAGAAACAAAACATTGCACAACAACTGAACAGACATCATCAAAGGCTAAGATTTTGAAGATGGACAAAACTCACAAACGAATGAGCTGAGAGAAGAAAACAAACAAAACTGCAAAGAGCCGAAGTGGCTGCTGCTTAGCCGGCTGCTTAGAGCGAAACGGCGAGGAACGTCGCGACGGCGATGAGGATGGCAAGGATGCTCGCCGAAGTAAGCGAGGCAGCGCTGCAGAGAGTCAGGCTGCTGGTGTAGACGCCATCCACGCCAACCGAGGCGCAGACACCAATGCTGCTGACGTTGGTCGACGTGGTGGGTCCGGTGCAGTTGTTGGTGCTGTACTGCGTGTACGAGGTGGCGCCGCAGCTGCTCAGCTGTAGTAATTAATCAGGAAGATAATTCATGAGATGTTTTAGTTTGATTTTCCTATTTTTAGAAAAAAAAAAAAGAGGAGAAAAGAAAACATACGAAGTAGGAGCCCGAGCCAAAGGAAGCACAAACGCCCGTCTTGAGGAACGTGGCCAAGTTGGCCTGGGTGGGGTCGCAGGAGGTGTTGCTGAACGAGACCTGGCCACCGAAGCCGCTGGGGGCCGCGGTAGGGTACGAGGTGGGGCACGAGAGCTCGACGTAAAAGTTGGTGAGGGGGACGGCGGTGCAAGGCGAGGTAACGCAGGCTCCAGCTTGCGCGGCTACAAAGGAGACAGCGATACAATAATCAATGGTTTGGTTCGGGACGGGAAAACAAGGCATAAAAAAAGCAAAAAAAAATAGGAGGGGTAAAAAAAAAAAAAAGGGAAACGGAAACCAAAAACAAAAACAAAAAAAGGGGAGCAAACGTACGGAGGGTCTGGTACAAGTACGACATGGGGCTCGAGCAGTCCGAGTTGGTCGAGAAGGTCTCGAGCTGGACGCTTTGCGCCGAGACGGCGGAGGCGAGGACGGCAGCGACGGCGACAGCGAAGAAGGCCTTCATTTTCTGGAGAATTATCAGCAGGAAAAAAAACGCGTGCGCGCCAATCCGAGATCTCGGAATGTTGTTTCAGTTTTTGTTTTTTCCCTGAGTCATGACAAAAATGGGGATTTGGTGAGAACTTGTTTCAGTTCTCGCGCCGGGAAGCAA
>Ga0302227_10002577_pt1 | contig 12348 bp, 16 predicted proteins | sample II_Palsa_N1_1_FD_193525 | JGI IMG/M metagenome (GOLD analysis project Ga0302227, IMG submission 193525) | Peat permafrost microbial communities from Stordalen Mire near Abisko, Sweden - II_Palsa_N1_1 | ecosystem: Environmental > Terrestrial > Soil > Palsa > Peat permafrost | place: Sweden...
AGGGACACTGAAATTTTATGCTTCGCGTCCCACTTTGTATGGCCTGGAAATGCACCTGGTAGCCATGTATAAGGTAATAAAGGAATTCGCGCCACAAACCGTTATACTCGACCCTATAACTAACCTGATTACAGTTGGCTCCGTTAGCGAGGTAAAGGCTATGCTGATAAGGCTGATTGATTTTTTACAGGAAGAACAAATTACAGTAATGTTTACTGCTTTGAGTTTAAACAATATTGTAAATGAACAAACGGATGAAGGCGTATCATCATTAGTGGATGCGTGGCTGCTGGTGAGGGATATTGAACATAATGGCGAGCGCAACCGCGGAATGTATATCATGAAATCGCGCGGGATGAAACACTCCAACCAGGTAAGGGAATTTATAATAACCGATAAAGGACTCGACCTGGTAGACGTTTACTTAGGCCCGGAAGGTATATTGACCGGTTCGGCGAGGGAAGCGCAAATGCTACAGGAACAAACCGGCGAAGTATTGCGTGAAAACGCAGTTGGCCGCAAAGATCGCGAAATATCGCGTAAACGTAAGGTGCTGGAAGCAAAAATATCAAGCCTGCAAACGGAGTTTGAATCGGCAGAAGAGGAGCTGAATAAAATTTACCAGGAAGAAGAACTGATCAGGAGTGTGTCCGAAAAGACCCGAAATGAAATGATCAAGATCAGGCGCAACGACAAAGGCTAATTTAATAGTGTACCGAAAATAGTATATGGTAGCAAGTAAGAAATATGAATTAAGGTTATATATAGCAGGTAACACAGCAAAATCTGTTACTGCTTTAACTAATCTTAAAAAGTACTGCGAAGAACATTTAAAGGGGCAGTATAAAATAGAAGTAATTGATCTGTTGGTGCAACCGCAACTGGCCGAGGGCGACCAGATATTTGCCATACCAACATTGGTACGTAAGGTACCGGAACCAATACGCAAAATTATAGGCGACCTGTCAAACGAAGAAAAAGTTTTGGTAGGGTTGAATATAAGGCCTGCATAATTAAATTTAAATGATAAAGCAACAGCATGTTCCGGGTGATACCTTAATTAAGAAGGAAGTTTACTTATTGCATTTATTTGTAACGGGAGCTTCTCCGAACTCATCACGTGCTATTGCTAATTTAAAGGAGATATGCGAGACGTACCTGAAGGATAACTATGAACTGGAAATTGTTGATGTTTACCAGCAGCCTTTAATTGCCGAAAGCGAGCAGATCATAGCTTTACCGTTATTAATAAAAAAATCACCGTCGCCTGAGCGCAGGCTGATCGGCGATATGTCAAACACCGAAAAAGTATTGAGGGGGCTGGGTATACAAGCCGGCTAATTTGTTATGGAGCAGGTTAAACTTACATATAACCAACTGCTGGATGAAATAAGCGAACTGCGCATTCAACTGGAGGATGCGAACGATGCCTTACAAGCTATCCGCACGGGACAGGTTGACGCGTTTATAGTGAAAGGCGAAAACGGCCACCAGTTATATACCCTTAAAACTGCCGACCAAACTTACCGGCTTTTTATTGAAAAAATGAATGAAGGCGCGGTTACCCTGAACCGCAATGGAATGATACTTTACAGTAACTCGCGGTTTGCTTCAATGATAAATATGCCTTTGGAAAAGGTTGTTGGGCTGCCATTTGCACAATTTATTTCTCACGAATTAAGGGGGAAGTATAAAAACCTCATCAACAGCGCATGGGAGGAAGACTGCAAGCTGGAGCTAACCCTGGTTTCCGCTGATCATGAAACCGTCCCGGTTCTTTTATCATGCAACGCGATGGAACTTGATGAAGGCACAGCATTAAGCCTGATACTTACAGATCTTACTATTCAGAAGCAATCGGAAAACCTGCTGCAGGCAAAAAATGATGAATTAAAGATAGCCCACCAGGCTACCGAAAAACTTAACGATGAATTAGAGGATACGGTTAAAGAACGTACCAGCGAGCTGCTGATTAGCCGGGAACACTTTAGGCTATTGGCCAACAATATCCCGCAAATGACCTGGACCAGCCTCCCAAATGGTGAGGTGAATTTTTATAACCAACAATGGTATGATTATACAGGCCTTGATCTGCTACAGGAAAAAGAATTTACCTTTAATGACATCGTACATTCTGATGATCTGGACATAACAAACGAAAGATATAAGGCATCCTTAGCCTCGGGCAATGTGTTTGAAGTTGAAAATCGGTATCGCCGGGGTTCCGACGGCTCATATCGCTGGCACCTGAACCGCGCCGTACCTTTAAGGGATGAAACCGGGCAGATTATACTATGGCTGGGAACTGCCACGGATATAGAAGAGCAGAAGCAGCAAATGCAAAAAAGGGATGAATTCATCGGCATTGCCAGCCACGAGTTAAAAACGCCGCTCTCCAGTTTAAAAGGCTATTTGCAGTTACTCGCGATCTACAAAAGAGATATACTGCCGCCCATAGTGAAAACGTACGTCGAAAAAGCTAATCATGCGGCCAATAAATTACAGCAGTTGGTTAGCGACCTGCTCGATGTAAGCAAAATACAAGCCGGTCGCCTTGAGTACAAGCTGGAGTTATTGGATTTCTCCGAGCTGATCACCTCATGTGTGGAAAATGCCCGGCATATTAACCCTGATTATTCCTTTGAAAGTAATATACAGGCCGGACTTTTTGCAAACGGAAATGCAGCAAGACTTGAACAGGTTGTAATGAACCTGGTTAATAACGCGGTGAAATATTCGCCTGTGAATAAGCGTGTTGTTATTAAGGCCGAAAAATTACAGGATAGTATTCGCGTGTCTGTTTCTGATTTCGGTATCGGGTTATCGAGGGAAGAGATCGAGCGGATATTCGAGCGTTTTTACCGCGTTGAGGATAAAAAATTCATGACGAGCGGTTTGGGAATGGGATTATATATTTCGACAGAAATAATAAACTCCCACAATGGTAAATTAGGTGTTGAAAGCGAGCCTGGGAATGGCTCAACGTTTTATTTCGATATACCGCTATAATCCCTATTTGAGTAACAACCTATCCAGCAAAAAAAGCGACGCAAAAACCACGCTGGCAATGCCGTTGGTGGTCATAAAGGCGAAATTTACTTTGCTAAGATCATTCGGTTTAACCAACAGGTGCTGATAGATCAGCATAGCACAAAAGAAAGCAATGCCTATATAATAGGGGATGCCCACGGTGGTAAAAAACACCGGCATAATAATAAAAGCAGCCGACAGTACATGCAAAAGACTCGATAGCCACAAAGACTTAGCCTTACCCAAATACGCTGGTATGGAATGCAAATGTTCATGTTGGTCGAAATCGATGTCCTGCAAGGCGTAAATAATATCAAACCCGCTCACCCAGCACAATACGGAAAGTGAAAAGAACAACGGCGTTAAAGCGAATTGCCCCGTAACCACCAAATAAGCCCCGATAGGCGCCAGCGCCAGCCCCAATCCCAAAACCAAATGACAAAGCGCGGTAAACCTTTTGGTAGCGCTATAACCCAATACAACAAACAAGGCTACCGGCGATAAATAAAAACATAGCCTGTTAATAAACCATGTTGCGGTAATAAATAACAAACAGTTAATAATAGTAAAAGTAAGTGCGGCAGTTGGACTGATACGACCAGAAGGTATATCCCGTTGTTTGGTGCGTGGATTTTTGGCATCTACATCCCTGTCGAGGTAGCGGTTGAATGCCATGGCCGAGTTACGCGCAAAAACCATGCACAAAACCATCAAAACCAGCTTAAGCCAGTCAAACCGGTAGCTGGTAGTAGTAACTGCTAAAAAGAACCCGATGAATGCGAACGGCATTGCAAATATGGTGTGGGCAAAAGTTACAAGGGAGAGGTATTTTTTCATGTGTTAATCAATGACGAAAATAAAAAGTTCCCCCTCTTGAGAGGGGGCGGGTCGACCGTGCGGCTGCAGGGGTGTGTTAATAAAGCGATAAGTGTGCGTTCGTAAATTTGAGAGGTATGGCGCATAACACACCCCTGCCATTGCGCTTTTCCTTTCGCACCCCCTCTCAAGAGGGGAACTTAAGAAATTTACCTTGTTATTTATTATTGCTTTCAATGTAATCTGCAATATAACTTTCAATAGTTCTTAGTACGTTAACCATATCTTTTTTTACTTCTTGTTCAGTAAATCTTAATATAGTCAGGTCGTGTTTTTTTAATTCAGCTTCACGTGCAAATCTAATTCATAAGTTTCAATATGGGTATGGTATCTGCCATCAATTTCAATTACAAGTGCTAATTCATAACAATAAAAATCGGCAATATAATTTAGTAGTGGTTTTTGTCGATGAAAATCATAGCTATAGAATTGCTTATTATTAAGCTCTTTCCATAATAGTATCTCTCCTAAAGTACTGTCGTTTCTTAGTTTACGGGCTAATTGCTTTAGGTTGGGATTGTATGGAATTGGCTTTCTGGGCATGGTTATATTTAGTGTATGGCGTATAACACACCCCTGCTACCCCTCGTATCCATCGCGCCCCCTCTCGAGAGGGGAACTGAAAAAGACCGGCACTTCAAAATTCTTATTCACTTCTGCAATAAACTCCAGCACCTCATCACGTCCCAGTTGTGTTTCTGATGAGGTTACAAAGTAAGTTGGTACTTCTTCAAAACTTGCCAGCATTGCTTTTTTAAATAAGGCAATGTTTTGGTCGGTTTTTACATTGGATTGCTTATCGGCTTTGGTAAATACCAGCACAAACGACAGGCCTTTTTCACCCAGCCAGTTGCAAAACTCCAAATCTATCTTTTGTGGCTCGAGGCGGCTGTCTATCAGCGCCATTACGCATTGCAGGCTCTCGCGCTTATCTAAATAGGTACGGATAAATTTGTTCCAGTCTTCTTTTTTACTTTTGGATGTGCGGGCGTAACCATAACCCGGCAGATCGACAATATACCAGCTTTCGTTAATCAAAAAATGGTTGATCAGCTGCGTTTTGCCTGGCGTTTGGGAGGTTTTGGCAAGTCCTTTTTTACCTGTGAGCATGTTGATTAGGGACGATTTGCCCACATTGGACCGCCCGATAAAAGCATATTCGGGCTTTACCGGTGGCGGTAGTTTGGAAATTTGGGTGTTGCTGCAAATAAACTCGGCAGATTTTACAATCATTGTACAAAGGTAGAATTTGTTTTATGTAAATTTGATGTTTAAACATATAATTATGGATAATTACACTATTCCTGCCAAAACCCATATAGGCCACGTGCATTTAAAGGTGAGCAACTTACAACGTTCGCTTAATTTTTACTGCGGATTGCTTGGGTTTGAGCTCATGACCACTTATGGCGATTCAGCCGCGTTTATATCAGCAGGTGGCTATCATCACCATATCGGCCTTAATACCTGGCACAGTAAAGGAGCACCACCTGCACCGGAATTTTCAGCGGGACTATATCACACAGCTATCGTTTACCCTAAAAGAGAAGATTTAGCGGTTGCCCTTCAGCGGTTGATCGATGCGAAATATCCCATCACAGGAGCATCAGATCACGGCGTATCAGAAGCTATTTATTTAGACGACCCAGATCAAAACGGTGTTGAACTCTATTGGGACCGCCCACGCAACCAATGGCCGCTGGATGCTGAAGGCAAATTGACTATGTATACACGGGCATTGGATGTCAAGGGCTTGCTTGCACTTAACTCAAACCCTTAAGGGCAAGTTGATTTTTTTAAAAAAAATATTTAAATGTTTTAATATATGTAGTTAACTACGTATTATTGCATATAAATAAACTGTCATGGAGAATTCAATAACTATCAGGCCTATTTTTAATGACTATTGCGAACAGGTAATCGACCTGATCTTATCAATCCAACAAAAAGAATTCGGCCTGCCGATCACTATTAATGAACAGCCGGACCTGTTGGATATCGAAAGTAATTATCACAAAGGCAGTGGCAATTTCTGGGGTGCATTTCTGGGAGAGGAATTGGTGGGCACTATCGCGTTAATAAATTCCGGCCCCGATATGGGCACTATTCGCAAAATGTTTGTTAAGCAACCTTATAGGGGCAAAGAGTTAGGTATCGCGCAGCAATTGCTTGAAGTATTATTGGCGTTTTGCCGCGATGAGGGCATTAGCGACATTTATCTCGGCACTGTACACCAATTAAAGGCAGCACATCGGTTTTATGAACGCAATGGCTTTTCGCAGATTGCTGTAGGCGATATACCGGCGCATTTCCCGCGCATGATGACCGACAATTTGTTCTATTATTTACATTTGGATAACTAACAAAACAAAAAATGGGAATAATCGACGGATCGGGTATTTTGGCAATAGCCACCCGGCTACAGCGCCTTGCCGAGCAGTTACGCAAAGATGGATTACTGATTTACAAGGCACATGGTATCGATTTTGAGCCGAAATGGTTCCCGGTGATCTATACGCTGAACTTTAAGCCGGTGCTGAGTGTGGTGGAACTGGCAAATGAGATTGGCTATAGCCACCCATCGACTATTGTTCTGCTAAAAGAGCTGGAAAAATTAAAATTGATCCGCTCATCAAAAGATAAAGCTGACGAACGTAAACGTTTGGTGCAGTTGACAGATAAAGGCAAACAGTTGATTGAGCAAATGAAACCTGTTTGGCAGGTAATGGTAAGCGCCGCTACCGAATTGACCCACACCAAAAATAACCTGATGCAAGCCCTTGCGGAAGTTGAGGAACAAATGGAACTACAAAGCTTTTACCAGCGCGCAAAAAGCCATATGGCTGCCGACCGGTTGAAAGATATATCACAATAAATTATATGAGTTTAATTATAAGAAACATCAAACCCGGAGATAATATTGAGTTGGCGCACATCATTCGTGAGTCGCTGGTAGAGTTTGACGTGCCCAAAATAGGCACCGTATATTCCGACCCGGATACTGATCGGCTGTTCCAGTTGTTTGATGAAGTGCCGGCAAGCTGTTATTTTGTAGCTGAAGAGGATGGCGATTTATTAGGCGGGTGCGGCGTTTACCCCACCAATGGCCTGCCCGGCGGTTATGCCGAACTGGTAAAACTGTATCTCACAGCAGCCACGCGCGGCCGTGGCATAGGTAAAATGCTGATGGAAAAATGCTTTGCTGCTGCTGCCGAACTCGGTTATACCCATCTTTACCTGGAGTCGTTTCCGCAATTGGCTAAGGCGGTAAGCATTTATGAGAAGACAGGGTTTAAAGCATTGGATCACGCTTTAGGCAATTCGGGCCATTTTGCTTGTACCATTTGGATGGTAAAAGAGTTGTAGCAAAGTTACTTTGACGAGTTAGCTACCGTCGTTCCGTCCATCAATCGACGGATCGGCATCCCACAGGATATTCACGCCTGATAAGTCTGCCACATGTTATTGCAGACCGATCTCCTGCTTACCTGCATGTGAGGTGCCAATCCGTCGATTGACGGACGGCATGACTGGATGTTTATTTTTAAAAGCGATTGGCTAAATCATCACCCTCGTCGTCCGTTCGGGCAAATAAATTATCTTTGCGCGCAACAATATGAGCAAAACCGTAATTCCATATACCGAAGATCAAGGCACCAAAAAAGCACAGGTAGCCGATATGTTCAACAATATATCCAAAACCTACGATTTTTTAAACCATTTTATGTCGCTGGGTATTGATATAATCTGGCGCAAAAAGGCTATCAATGAATTAAAGGCTGACAAACCTAAACTGATACTGGATGTTGCAACCGGCACCGGCGATTTTGCATTTGAAGCACTATCCATCTTAAAACCTGAAAAAATAACCGGGGTTGATATTTCGCAGGGCATGTTGGATATCGCGCAGCAAAAAATAAATAAACGGGGAGTGCAGAATCAATTCAGCGTTAAACTGGGCGATTCGGAAAAGCTGCCGTTTGAAGCCAATGAGTTTGATGCTGTCACCGTTGCCTACGGCGTGCGCAATTTTGAGGACTTGCAAAAAGGCCTGGATGATATTTTCCGTGTGTTAAAACCGGGCGGCAAAGCGGTTGTACTGGAATTTTCCAAACCAAAAGCATTCCCGGTAAAACAGTTGTATAATTTCTATTTTAACTATATTACACCTGGTATTGGCAAGCTGTTTTCAAAAGATGCCAGGGCCTACAGCTATCTGCCCGAGTCGGTGGCCGCTTTTCCGGATGGTAAGGCGTTTACCGTTATAATGCAGAAAGCGGGTTTCAGCAATACCAAATGCAGGCCTTTGGCGTTTGGTATTTGTTCGATATATACAGGCGTTAAATGAGTAAAAAGTTTTACTTAATTATTTTCGTACTCCTTTTTTGCGGCAGACCGGTATTTGCCCAGCAACCGCCTGCGTGGGCCAGCGGCGCCGACCAGAACGACCTGAGCTTTGGCTTTTCTTTCGCCTACGTAAGCAATTATTACAAAATACTTAAAAACCCCACCTGGCGTAATCCCTTTTTAGATAAGGATAACGGCAACCAGCCCGTAACCAGCGACCTTAACAGTATTACCTCACCAAATGCGCCCGGCTTTGCCATAGGTTTTCTTTCGCGCTACCGCATTACCGAACATTTGGAGGTACGCGTGACACCATCGCTCGTATTTGCCGACCGTAACCTTTACTATGCTTATACAGATACCATGTATAATACCACCAAGAGCGTTCAAACCACTACCATTGATTTTCCGCTGCTGCTCAAATTAAAATCCGACAGGATAGGCGATTTTCGTGGCTACCTCATCGCGGGTGCTAAATATTCCTACGCCATAGGTGCCGATAAAGCCGACCCGCAGGACGACCTGCTGGATAAAACGGTAAAAAACGTTACTAAATACGGCTCGTATGAGGCTGGTGTAGGCTGCGATATTTATTTCGAGTATTTTAAGCTGTCGCCTGAATTGAAAATTTCAAATTCATTTGGCAATGTATTGGTGCCGGAAAGTCAGCCATATTCAACACCGGTAAATAAACTTTTCCTGCACAGCCTTATGTTTAGCTTGTATTTCGAATAGTTGTTTTAAAAAAACTAATTTTGCCCGCATCAGTTAATACATTATGGCAAAAATTGCATTAATAACCGGCGCTACTTCCGGCATAGGCGAGGCAACAGCAGAACTGTTCGCCCGCGAAGGCTATAACCTCGTATTGACCGGCCGTCGTCAGGACCGGCTCGAAAAACTGGCCGCCCGTCTCAATAAAAAATATAACAACGAAATAGCGGTATCCCAGTTTGATGTGCGGCACCGGACCGAAGTGGTTGATAATCTGGAAGGCCTGCCAGCTAAATGGAAAAAAGTAAACGTGCTGGTGAACAATGCCGGATTAAGCCAGGGCCTTGACCCAATAGACAAAGGCAGTTATGACGATTGGGATACCATGATAGATACCAATGTTAAAGGCCTTTTATATGTAAGTAAGGTGGTAGCAAACTGGATGATCAGCAATGGTCACGGGCATATCATAAATATCGGTTCCATAGCCGGGAAGGAAGTTTATCCGAATGGTAACGTATATTGTGCATCGAAACATGCGGTTGATGCGTTGAGCCAGGGTATGCGGATCGATCTGCTATCGCATGGTATAAAAGTAACAGCGGTGCATCCCGGTGCGGTGGAGACAGAGTTTTCGGTAGTGCGTTTTAAAGGTGACGAAGCCCGTGCAAAAAAAGTATATGATGGTTTTCAGCCATTGGTAGCAAAGGATATAGCCGAAACGATATGGTTTATCGTATCGCGCCCGGCACATGTAAATGTTAATGATATTGTTGTGATGCCAACGGCGCAGGCTACTGGCACTATGATATATAGAAAATAAGTTCTTGCATACAGAGTGAAATATAAATAACGAAGAATAAAATTCGTTCAATCACCAATTCAATAATTAAACCATGTCCCTAACCACACAAATCGACCAGGATATAAAACAAGCTATGCTGGCCAAAGAGGCCGATAAACTACGTGCGTTACGCGCTATAAAAGCGGCTTTATTACTTGCCCGTACCGAAAAAGGCGCTGCCGAAGAAGTTACGCCTGAAGGCGAAATAAAAGTTTTACAAAAACTATCTAAACAACGCAAAGAGTCGGCGGATATTTATAAAACACAGAACCGGGACGACCTTTACACGATAGAGACGGACGAGTTGCAGGTAATAGAATCGTACCTGCCAAAGCAAATGAGTAAGGAAGAGGTAGAGGTTTATTTAAAAGACCTTATTTCGCGGGTTGGCGCAACTTCTGTAAAAGACATGGGTAAGGTGATGGGCGCGGCCAACAAAGAACTTGGTGGTAAGGCTGATGGCAGGACAATATCGGAAGTGGTGAAGAGTTTGTTAAATTAGTTGATTAAGTTGATTGGGAGAATGGTTGAGATTTGTTTTATACAATTTAACTACTCACTTAATCAACCACTCTCCTAATCAACCTTAAAAAAAATAAAACTTGCAACTCAACTGCAATAAGCTATTTTTATACCGGATAACCGGGTAGCGGTAAATCGCATACGGGTTATTAACTTAATTTGCAATTAATATGGAGTTCGCGCTTAAACAGCAAGATGAGTTTAGTTATATTGAAGAGGGCGAAGGAGAGGTGTTGTTATTGTTACACGGCTTAATGGGCGCGTTGAGCAACTGGGATGGTGTAGTTGAAGAATTTAGTAAAAAGTATAGGGTCATTATTCCTATACTGCCGATATATGATCAACCCCTGATCACTACCGGGGTGAAGAGTATCGCTAAATTTGTGCATAAGTTTATTCTCTATAAAAAAATTACAAATTTTACATTGGTAGGCAACTCTTTGGGAGGGCATGTTGGGTTAATATATGTGCTGGCGCACCCAAATATGGCAAAGGCCATGGTGCTTACCGGCAGTTCGGGTTTGTATGAGAATGCTTTCGGTGGCACATTTCCGCGCCGCGAGAGCTATGACTTTATAAAGGAAAAGGTAGAGTTTACGTTCTATGATCCGAAAACTGCTACTAAAGAACTGGTTGATGACGTTTTTCAAACGGTGAACGACAGGCACAGGGTAGTGAGGATATTGGCCATGGCGCGGTCGGCCATACGCCATAATATGCGTAAGGACCTGCATAAGATACACATTCCGGTAGGTTTGATTTGGGGAAAAGATGATAAGGTAACCCCGCCGGAAGTAGCTGTAGAGTTTAATGAGTTTTTGCCAAACTCCGACCTGGCATGGATAGACAAATGCGGGCATGCGCCAATGATGGAACAGCCCGAAGCGTTTAATAAAGCACTCAAAGCGTTTTTAGATAAACACAAAAAATAAATGTTTGCAATAGATCTTATATCCGATGCGATCCATCCTGTTCACACCTCTGATACTGTTCAGCGGGTGGTTGAGCGTATGGCTGAGTTTCGGGTAAGCCATTTGCCTATTGTAAACGAAGAACAGTTTTTGGGCCTTCTGAGCGAAAACGACCTGGTGAACGTTACCGATAACCAAACAGAAGTTGGTGCGCTTGGCCTGTCGCTCGTAAACCCTTACGTGCTCACCGATCAGCATATTTATGATGCTATCCGCCTGTTTTATGAGCAGAAGTTAAGCGTTGTGCCGGTGCTGGACCATAAAAAGAATTACCAGGGCCTGATAACCATCAACGCCATGAACGGTTATTTTGCAAAAATAACGGCCGTGGCACAACCCGGTGGGATCATTGTACTGGAGATCAATAACAAAAATAATTCGCTGGCGCATATGGCGCAGATAGTGGAGTCGGATAACGCGCAGGTACTCAGCTCGTATGTTTATGCCTATCCCGATTCAACACGGATGGAAGTTACCCTAAAGGTGAACAAACAGGACATATCGGCCATCATAGCCACTTTTTTACGCTATGACTACGATATTAAAGCCACCTTTAACCATACAGATGATAACGACGTTTCCAAAGACCGTTACGATTCACTGATGAATTATCTTAATCTTTGATTGGTTCATAGATCATAGTTCATGGTTCATAGAAAATTCAATATTAAAAAACATCGAAGCAAACCATTAGTTATGACCTTGTGCATTAATTACGAAGTTGCTATGAACTGCGTACTATCCGTCACTAACTGCGAAGCTACCATGAACTATGAACCATTAACCATGAACCGCGTAGCATGAATATAGCTATTTACGGCCGGCAGTTTAGCGTTGAAGCATTGCCTTTTGTGCAAGAAGTATTTGATAACCTTGCGCATCATGGCGTGGGGGTATATGTACACCAACAGCTTAACACGCACATTACCGACAAAATAAAGACCGTAAGTTATCATGTTTTAAAAGACACAGATGCCATTAAAGGCCTGATAGACGTTTTTATTACAATTGGCGGCGATGGCACCATGCTGGATATGGTGAATG
>Ga0302227_10002584_pt1 | contig 12329 bp, 12 predicted proteins | sample II_Palsa_N1_1_FD_193525 | JGI IMG/M metagenome (GOLD analysis project Ga0302227, IMG submission 193525) | Peat permafrost microbial communities from Stordalen Mire near Abisko, Sweden - II_Palsa_N1_1 | ecosystem: Environmental > Terrestrial > Soil > Palsa > Peat permafrost | place: Sweden...
GAAACTGTCGCTAAGCGGTGGCGCAGCCCTGTATTACACCGAATTGGAAAATGATGGGCCGTCGACGGTTGCCGGTCCTTCTGCTGCAGCTGGTCGCAATACGGGCTGGGTAGTCAGCGCCAGACTATCGGGCGGGTATACGTTTTCGAAAGGGTGGTCGCTGTATTTATACAGCTATTACCGGGGTAGCCAGGTCCTGTTGCAGGGATACCAAACAGGCTTTCCTTATTACAGTCTGACGCTGAAGCGGGAGCTGCCGAAAAAGAGGGGGACCATTGGGGTGGGAGCGGAAAATTTTCTCTCCCGTGGGATTTCGGTCGCCACCAACGTGAAGTCAGCCTCGCTGTCCCAATCGACTACGAATCTGAACAACACACTGAGTTTACGTATTTACATGAGCTTTACCCTCGGAAAGTTGAAGGTCGAAAGGGAGGAGCGCCGGAAAAAGGCTATTACCAATGATGATTTGTTATAGGCAATTGCAATTTAATGCAAAATTGCATAATATTGCATATATGAAAAGTCAACCGTCTGTCGCCGGGGTCTTCCTAGTCACTTTTTGTGTGCTTTTCGGGTTCGGCTGTTCAAGCAATACGGAACGAGAAAATAAACTTTCTGACCAGGAAGAAAAAGAAGGCTGGACATTGCTGTTCGATGGAAAGACGCTGAATGGCTGGCATCTGTTCAACAGGGGAAATATCCCATCGGCCTGGTCCGTTGACAGCGGGATGCTTGTATGCAATCCCCACGCCAAAAATGTGAAACATGGAGACCTGGTGACGGACAAAGTCTACGAGGACTTTGATCTGGTCTTCGACTGGAAGATATCAAGAGCCGGCAATAGCGGTTTTTTCGTTAACGTCCAGGAGCGGCCGGATCTGGGGACAACTTTTTCCACCGGCCCGGAATACCAGTTGCTGGATGACAGGAATGTTGAGCCGGGTTATCTGAATAACCTGTCCCATAAAGCGGCGTCGATTTTCGGTGTAGTTCCGAACGAAAGCAATACCGTGCCGAAATCCGGTGAGTGGAACAGATCGCGCATCGTTCAACAAAACGGGAAACTGACTTTCTGGCTTAATGGTGTCCTTACTGTCCGGGTAGATCTGAAAAGCGATGATTGGAAGCGCTTAGTAGCGGCCAGTTCCCTGAGTAAATACCCGGATTTTGGCGTGACTTTCAATGGACACCTTGCGCTGCAAGACTGGACTAATGGCGTAGCATTCAGGAATATAAAACTCAAAGAGTTTGGGCAAAGCACGGGCGACCAACCTGCGCCGGGCGAAAGTCAGGAGGCTGTGGACAGCATGGAAAGAGCAGTCCCCGGTGCAGAACAGCAACAATTTACAGATACCATCAACCTGCAGGCGAATGAAAATATGCGGTTCAGTAAAGAATTATTCAAGATCCACACGCAGAAAAAAATAGTACTCATTTTTAAAAATACCGCCGCCCCTTCGGGCACCGCTATGACGCATAATGTCGTTATCCTAAAGCCGGGCACCGACATCGCCGACTTCGCAGACGTGGCCCGTAGCGCACAAAAGGAGCAGTACATTCCTTCCGCAGTAGCATCGCTAATCATTGCGCATACCAGGCAGGTCAGTGGCGGAGAATCTGACGAAGTGGAATTTACTATCAACCAGCCAGGCGTTTATGATTTTATCTGTAGTTTCCCCGGGCATTGGGGAACCATGCAGGGAAAGATCGTGGCGGAATAAATTCAGCAGGCTAAAAATAATGATCATGCAAATCGAACATCTCGCACTTTGGGTTCACGACTTAGAATTAATGAAAGCTTTTTATCTGGCCTATTTCGACACGACGGCGGGGGAAAAATATGCGAACGCGACTACTCAACTTGTCGCCTATTTTATTTATTTTGGGGAAGGCAAAACACGATTGGAATTGATGACGCGTCCCGACATTCAAGCAGGAGCGGACAAAAGAGGGTTTGACATGGGGCTGGCCCATTTCGCCATTTCCGTCGGCGGCAAAGAGAGGGTAAATACGCTGACAGAGCGGTTGAGGAAGGATAATTATACGATCTTTAAAGAACCGAGGACCACGGGGGACGGATATTATGAAAGCGTTATCCTGGATCCCGAGGGAAATTATATAGAAATTTCGGCCTGATATGTTAAAAGAAGAACGGTTTACACATATTCTGACTACCATTAAGAAGAAGGGTAAAGTCAATTTAGAGTCTCTTTCGAGCGCCTTGAACGTCTCTGAAGATACAGTCAGAAGAGATATCGAATCGCTTCATAACAACGGACTGCTCGTAAAGGTGCGCGGCGGCGCTATATCGCTTTCCAAGAACCCGCTGAGCTTCCAGGATCGCACTCGTTTTCTATCAGAAGAAAAAAACATCATTGGCTTAAAGGCGCAGCAGTTCATCAAGAATGGGCAAACGATCTTTATGGATGGTGGATCCACGGTGTGCGCAGTGGCATCGCATCTGCCCGCCAACGCAAGCTTCAGATTGATAACCAACAATATGGCCCTCGTGCCAATCATTTCTACATTCAGGCACATTGAACTTATTCTATTAGGGGGAATATACGATCGCGAAACGGCAGTCAATACAGGCAGGCAGGCCTGCAGTGAAGCTGCTCAATACATTGCAGATCTTTACCTGATGGGAACCTGCGCCCTTCAACCCGACTTTGGCATTTCCGCGGTTTTCCAGGCCGACGGTGAGGTGAAACAAATCATGCTAAAAAATGCCGTGCAAACCTATGCTTTGGGGAATCATGCCAACCTGAATTCCACGGAGTATTTTAAAGTTTGCACCTTAAAGGAAATTAGTGGGCTGATCACTGATCTGCCCACTGATGATACCCGATTGGATGACTTCAGGGACAAGGGGGTGCGACTCGTCTGACCGGCACTCCCGGCAATCTTCACAGTAAAAAATGACCGGTTCGACCCCGACTTAGTCTTACTCGCTACTTGGCGATTGGATGAGGGCTGAGGCGATAGGTACATTTGTGAAAAATTTGTTCACTGTGAAAGCATTATCAACATCGGATTTGCCGGCTGATGAAATCAAAATATCCGTGTTGCGGATATTCAAGCGTGTTACGAATTATGGAAAAGTCGAGGCGCCGAGTTCATTACCGAGCCGATCCCCAAGTACGGCGAGATCCGCTGCTACATCCGCGATCCGGACGGATATATCATCGAGGTCGGACAGAGCACCGACCTTACCTACGGTTAGCGCCCGGCCAGGGTGGGATACAAGATGAGCGTTGAATATCAATGCCTAAATTAAGGAAATTGGTATACTACTTGCAGGATTAATTGTTCCATCCTAAACTATCTCGATATGAACAAAATCTTGACATTTGGTATCCTAATGCTGATATCTTCCGGTTGCTTTGCCCAGGTCGTTGGCAGGGTAGATATAAAGACAAAGGAATTTTCGATTGCACCCGGTCAGAAAGTGGATAATATGGTTTTCGGCTTTCAGTTTGCCAATGCGACGACACAGAAGCTAATCTGTTTCGCTTCGAACGATAATGTAGCACGAGCGAACAGTGCCCTGCCGCTCGGGGCTTATTTTGATACGGATAGGCTGCCACCGGGCTCCAAGATCGTGTATCTTGGCATGGCGGGGCCCTTTGGAAAGATGAAATTTATTGCCGGTGGGGGGAAGGTGACGGTATTTTATCTGCCGAAGGCGAGCTATGTGATAAAATAGATAGTATCCTTTAACTCTATTTAAAACAATAAGGAGACGCGTTGCTCATCGCTCTCAAAATCCCATTTGGCCATTGTTCCTTCGCAGGGGCATGTGAGTCTGATGATGCAGACGAAAACAATATTCGGGTATCTGGATGGTTTTTTAAAGTAGACAATAAATTTTTTATTTTCGTCCAGTGTCCGGTTTTTGGAGGGGATGTTGTCCTTCTCTATGGGACCAGCTTAAAATCGGCTTTAAAATAGAAAATTAAATAAGGTAAATCATGGAAAAATTTATGCTGATTGTGAGGGAGGATTTGGCCAGGATGCGCAAAATGACCGATGAAGAACGATTTGCTAACATACCCATGATGCTCAGGTGGGTTGATTCCCTAATCGAAACCGGCAACTATATCAGGGGGGAACCCCTGCTGACAAAAGGCAGATATGTAAGCAAGGACCAAATTCTTTCTGATGGCCCCTTTATTGAGGCCCGCGAAGGAATTTCGGGTTATGAAATTATCTGGGCAGAAAATATTGAACAGGCTGCCGCCATTGCGCAGACCTGCCCGCTGGTGCAAAGCGGCCTGGCCGTAAGAGAGGTCCGCCCGATTGCCACCATATACAGTGTGAATAATGAATGAATTTGAGCAGCGTATAGAAGTTCTTTATAAAGAAAGATTTGGTCAGCTAATCTCGCTGATCTTGCAGCGTTTCCGACACTTGTCTATTGAATGCGCAGAAGATATTGTGCAGGAAGCTTTTACAGCGGCTGCATTGCACTGGCCAAAGACGGGCATACCCGAAAATCCTTCCGGGTGGCTCTATCGGACCTGCAAGAATAAATCTATCAATCTGCTTAAAAAAAATTCTAAAACTGCAGATTTATCCCTGGCTAAAACGGTGCCGGTAACCGCGGACGAGATTTCCGAGGATGGTTTCAAAGATGCACAATTGCGGATGTTGATGGCTTGTTGTCATCCACATATGACGCCAAAAACGCAGATAGTGCTGGCCCTTAAATATGTCGCCAATCTCAAGGTTGAAAATATTGCCCTGCAGTTTGGGACAGAACCGGATGCTATTGAGAAAATGCTGTACCGTGCAAGGCAAAAAATAAAAAGCGGATCATTGATTTCATCCACCAGGCTTTACGGTTATTCAGTGGAGCGGCTATCGGTCATGCATAAGATAATCTACCTCATATTTAATGAAGGCTACAAGCAATCAGGCGACAAAATAAGCCAGGGAAAAATCTTGTGCGAAGATGCGCTTATGCTCAATAAATTTTTGTTTGACAGTCCGTTGTGTAATCCGGAAACCAAGGCGCTGCAGGCGCTCATGCTTTTTAATGTCGCCCGGTTCAATGCCCGATTTGACGCGCAAGGAAATGCCATTGAGCTGGAGTACCAGGACCGAGCGCTATGGGACCAATCATTAATACAGCTTGCCGGCCTTTTATTAACCGAATCACAAGATTCTATCTTTTCACCCTACCACCTTGAAGCAGCTATAGCCTTCGTACACTGCGCTGCCAACAAATTTGAAGATACTGATTGGGAAGCCATCTGCAAATATTACGATGTGCTCTTAAAAGTATACCCTAGCCCGTTTGCCGAGATAAATTATGCAGTGGCATTGCAGTACAATCACCAAAACGACAAGGCCTTTCGCATCCTGATGGATCTTCACCAGAACCCCTATTTTAATAAACTGCCCATTCTTGAGATGACCATCCGAAAGTATTATGAGCGCATTGGGCAATAAAGCGCCTGAGAAGGACTGTATTATTCCATTCGCCATCATTAACCGGCCACAGGTCAATTAAATATTTAAATGGCAATCAGATCGGATAGATTTGTAAAGTCTTGGTAGATAGACAAATAAATTTCTATTTATGCATAGCTTTAAGTATAAGGGGAGTATTCTTTTACTACTGTTGCTGTTTAAAACAGTGCTTATTTTTTCTCAAATAACAAAGACCCCCAAACCTAAGATTCCGGATGAAACCTTTTCTTTCTCTGCACCGGAAGACGAGGGGTTTTCCTCAAAAGGCTTAAGTGATATATTTACTTATGTGAAAGAAAAAAAAGCAAATATCCATAGCCTTTTAATCATCAGGAATAAGAAGATCGTATTTGATGCCTATTTTTATCCTTTTCGCTCAGATCTACGGCATGACCTGGCATCTTGCACAAAATCAATAACATCCATACTTATTGGCATAGCCATAGATAAAGGCTATATAAAGAGTGAAGACCAATTGGTCGCATCATTTTTCCCGGAGATCAAATTAACAGATAAGGGTTTTGAAACATTATCAATCAAAGACCTGCTCACCATGACATCGGGTTTTGATTGCGGCTTTTCAAATGAAGATAGTCTGTTCAATGAATTATTTCCATCAAACGATTGGCCCAAATTTATTTTCGATATTCCTTTTGTGGCTGCTCCCGGCCAGCAATTTTCTTATTGCAGTTGCAATTATTACTTGCTGGGTGAAATTATCTACCGGGCAACTGGATTATCTCCTGAAGATTTTGCTAAAAAATACCTCTTTAATGATTTAGGGATAAAGTCCGTTTATTGGTCGAAAAATAATAAAGGTATTAATTACGGTTGGGGAGACCTTGCCCTAAAACCACATGATCTTGCTAAAATTGGCCAACTATTGTTAGACGGCGGCAGATGGAATAATAAGTCCATTATTTCCGCAGACTGGATAAAAAAAGCCAAATCGATGAATTCGGTTTTTTCAAACGGAAATGGCTACGGCTATGGTTTTTGGATCGACAAGGATCATGCCTATAATGCGGAAGGCAGGGGCACACAAAGGATACATATCGATTCCATACACAATGCAATTGTCATAGTTACGGCGGGAGGTCTGGACGAAGATGTGAAGGAAGGGATTGGTGATCTTATTGGTCATTCGCTCCACGCTGATAAAAAATTGAAAAGTGATCCTGTGGCCTTTAATAGCTTGAAAAAAATGGAAAATCAAGCGGCAAAAACGCTTATCGATTCGCCCGGGTACATTTCCAACGCTACTGAAAAAGGGAAGTTGTTTAATAAGGCTATCATTTTCCCAAAGAACAGTTTAGCTATTAAAAGCGCCGAAATTATATGGAAAAAGGGGAATCTATTTCTTATGTTAAAGCAAATTGGGGAACAAACCGTCATCTATCCTTTAGGAATTGGTGCCGCATATAAATTTTATCAAGATGCCGGTTCAGGTCACCTGTATGCGTTAAGAGGATATTGGAAGGCTGATAATGAATTTGAGATCGAGTTTAATATGCTATCCAAGATTAATAAATACTTGATTGATTTTAAAATTGGCGATAATGGAAATGAGGTATCGATTAAGGAAAGGACTCATAGGATCAATGAAGTTATTCCGGTGAGCTTTGCGAGGAGCTCATCGAGAAGGTGATGGCTTTCGCTGACACCGTTCTCCCTTTTAGCTGAGCTTTTGCGAGATTGTCGATGACAACCTTCGGCTTAATCTTTTACCATGAAGGTCCTAAGCAGTTCGACAACAGATGCACTATTTTATGCAGTTGGACCACTATTCTCTGCAATTGCTTCAAAAATCAAGATAATCAGGATAAAAAAGCCGAAAAACTCATAAGTCGAATAAATGGCATTCCCCGTTGGAAATAAAAGTAATAAGGTCGAAAAGATTATTTAAGCCGGTTTGTCTAAGGCATCTTTGACCATCAAAAATCAAGCTCATGAAAAATGTGTTTTTCTTATTACATTTCCTGTCGATCGGCATCAGCTCATTCGCCAACGGCGGCACGAACATCCATGACAAATTACTTCAGGCATTTAAGGAAACTTTCCCGAACGCCGAAAAGGTTGTCTGGAGCGAGGGGCCCGACAATTATTTTGTGAGTTTTACTGAGGAAGGGGTCCTCAACAGTATAACTTACCATAAGGATGGAGAATTTGTTTCTTCCATGAGATATTACCAGGAAAAGAATTTACCATATTATATTCTTGTCAATATAAAAAGGAAATATCCCGGCAAAAAAATCTTCGGTGTCAGTGAGATTTCTTCGGCTGATGCTATCCTATATTATGTAAAAATAGAAGATGACAAGCGGTGGATGACCGTTGTGTCGGATAGCCAGGGAGACCTGTGCGTAGTAGAGAAGTTCAGAAAAGCCTCATAGGTACGATTATTTAGAATCAAGCAGGTTCAGTTTACATTTCAATTTTTCATCATCCTAGAAGCTCGTTTATTAACGAAGTAATTGACTGTCGGAATGAGGTCAAGGATGAGGTTAGGGCCTATTTGATTTATTTGCGCGATAAGGGAGTTACGAAAATTAGTCAAAGGCCCGAAGAACTCCTCATGGTCGTGGTCTGGCTGGCGGTTTATTCCAATAAGCTATACGAATTGGAGGATAAACTACCGCCGGAAGGACCGGCAGCGGAGAGGAAGGTGATGCGGCGAGACCAGCTTTTTGCCTGGATTCTGTTCTTCGAGGGAGTGGCCATCTTCGTAACCTGGATCCTGCTGCTGAATTGCGGCCATTCCAACTGGATGATTTCCCTTTGCGGCCTGGTGGCGGGGTTACATTTCTTTCCTTTGGGTTGGTCGATCCATCAGAAATCCTATTATATTCTCGGTATATAGACTTGCCTGGTAGCGGCCGTGGGCTACTGGCTCATTAACACCGGCCACCTCATCGACCATGATGCCAACGTACTAGTCGCTTATGGGTGTGCGGCCGGCTCTGCGATCGACGGGATCGGGGTAGTCGTGCGGACAAGACATTTGATAAGACGATAAATATTGTAAACCATTCTCCTTCAAACCCATTTCTAACCGCATTTTAACACCTCTTTAATGTCTTTCTAATGACTGGGATGTAGCTTTCCTGGATACGAAATGATGCCCTTCACATTCAGTAAAATATTGATTCCCATTGATTTCTCCGTGAATGCGGAAACGGCTATATATAGGGCCATCAGCCTGATTGGGATCGAAGGCGGTATTCTTCACTTATTGCATATGGTCAAACCGGGGAAATCCGCAGCAAAGAAGTTTTCCCTGTGGGAAGCGGAAAAAAAAATGACGGAGTGGAAGGCAAAGCTTGAGCAGTCCTATCCTGCTTTGCAGGTTGATACCCATATAATAAGGGGAAATTCGGTTCAACTGGTTGTCATTGAATTTGCCCGGCTGATCGACTCAGACCTCATCATCATAGGCAAACAACAGGGGCTGCGTCCCTGGTGGCTGCTAAGGCATAATTCGCCGGAAACGATTGCCAAAAAGACAACCTGTCCCGTATTAACCGTCAAACCAGGGGCAACCGACATCCGAGTCAGAATCATTGTTATTCCAGTTGGGAATTTCATCCCCAAGAGAAAACTCGCTTTAGGAATACTACTGGCCAAGAAATACAGGGCACAAATACACTTGCTGGCAATCCATTCAAACGTATTGGCGGGCCAACAAAATCGCCAACAGATATTTCTTGATGCATACCAGGAGTTGAAGGAGAAAGTATCTCGTCCGATTCAATGTTCATCCGCAGTCGGGCATAATCCGGCAAAAGCCGTTTTGGCATATGCCGAATCCGTAAAGGCAGACATGATTCTTGTGAACCCGGAAACCGAGAGCGGTCACGCCGGTCTGACCGGCTTCCGTCATCTCAGCGAGATGCTTGAGCGTAATTCAAAGATTCAGATACTGGATGTTCTTCCTTATGCACATTAATAAATTTTAATCCCATTCTAACATCCTTCTAAGAATGCTTGTTTAAATTTACGCTCCCCTTCAATAAATACGTAGAGTCATGAGTACCTCCGTTGACAATATTCTGATACCGATCGCGCGTTCTTACAATACACAAAAGGCCGTGGCAGAGGCGACAAAATTGGCAAAGCCTAGGCAAACGACCATCCATCTCGTCTCCTTGATGCGCCCGGGGAATCCTTTTCTCATCTTCCGTCCGGCTTCTGCCTTCAAACAAATGCTCAATAATAACTTGGATTCGTATTTGAAGGCGTTGCTAAATTTGATGCATTGGAAAGACCTTATTGAAAAAAGCAGTCCAGGTGTTGCCGTGCGGATACACATAAAAGCAGGGTTTTCATGGCAGTCCCTGATACTGCGAACTACGCAAAAGGTGGGAACCGGCGTGATTATCCTGGCTCCAGGGCCGGTAAGACATTGGTTCAGCCTCAGGCCTATAATTCCAATTCACCTGCTCGCAAAAAGGACCGGGTGCAACATTTTGTCCCTAAAAGCCAAAACAGCATTAGGGCTTAGCGAAAAAGTCGAAATACTTTGCAACCCGTTAACTAAGAAATTACATAGCACCAATAAAAGATTTGCTGGGTTTACTTTGCATACGTTCCATCAGTCGTTATCAAAGAACTGAAATATGCATATTTACCGGGCTAGCCGGAAAAACGTTTATCTGTAGTCAACCTTTTTCGTATCAAAAATAAAACCTCTTGAAGAAGTACATTTTGATCCTGTTTGGCATAGCCCTGATGCATCCCAGTTCTGCACAGACATCCGACACTACTCTCGCCACAGACAAGAATATCCGCAACAAAGTCTTGAGCGATATCCAGGACAACCTGGACAAAAAGACAAAAAGCATCGACCAGACCCTTTCCAGGCTCGATAACAAGGTGGACTCCCTCGACGTGGAAATTGTCGCCTCCCGCGACGCCCGCGATAAGGTGGATAAACTCCTGCAGCGGGTCCAGGCCCTGGAACAAAAGCAGCAGGCCATCGAAGAGAATGAACTCTATGTCTACCAGGCTAACTACCAGTCGGCGATCATCAACCTGGTGTCGATGGATAAGGAGATCAAGCCACTGTTGCTGTTCAACAGCGCCAAGAGCTTCTTTTCCACCCTCAGCGAGACGGCCGACCCCATGAAATACCCCGGCTACCAGGAATGGTACAAAGGATTCTATAATTATATCGAGAAGGTAAAGGATAAAGATCCGGCTATGTCAGTCCTCGCGGACATGGTCACCATCAGCGGTAATATCACCAACGCCACCCCTATCGCCGGTCCCGTCTTCCAGGCCTTGTTCATCGGCATCAACGACTATGTCAATACCCAGGCAGGCAGAAGAAAAGAGTTGAAGGAGCAAAGCATGAAAATGTTCCTGCTGACTGCCAAACTGGGTGAATTCAATTATGACAAGGACCTCATTGAGCAACAATGGGAGATCGTCACTAATGACCTGGAGAAACTGCAGATCCACTACGACACTATCCTCAATCAAAACCTGGCGCTCCTGCAGGTGAAACCGGGCGAATACCAGCAGCGTTTTTCGAAGCAGACGGATGCGGAGCAACGCTATCAATTCCTGACGGAGTTGCGGAAGAAGGCCTCTAGCCTCGTGACGGCCCGGAAAGCAGCGGATATCAAGAACTGGAAACAGCCCATTTATTACGAACTCATGGACGTCCAATCCCTGAAACTGCGGTTCGGCGAACTCACCTTCGAGATTCGCGGCATCATGTCCAGGTACAATGAGCTCGTATTAAAATATAAGAACGATCCAGAGATCGGGCTCAAAGTGCAGGAACTGGGCGTAAAGCTCGATGCCATGAGCGACACCTTCGACGGCGCATTCGATCCGACAGAATACATCAATTCCACCACGCGGATGTACCTTGTCAATTAAGCCCCACGCGCGTCCTGACATAACAAGACCCCCTGGCATCCACCAGGGGGTCTACAGTGCACGGATGATCACCAATCTAAAACCGCCAGTTGTCGCTACTTATGTTCCAGTAATTTGAAGAATTGATCCAGTTGCGGAAGGATCACGATCCGGGTGCGGCGGTTCAGCGCCCGGCCGTCGGCAGTAGCATTGTCCGCCACCGGCATATACTCACTGCGCCCGGCAGCAGCCATTTTCGCCGGCTCCAATCCATATTTATTCTGCAGGATCCGCACGACGGCAGTAGCCCTCTTCACACTGAGATCCCAGTTATCCAGCAGATCTCCATGACGATAAGCAACATTGTCGGTATGCCCTTCCACCATGAATTCGATATCCGGTTGAGCTTTCAGTACAGTGGCTACCTTACCCAGCACCTCCTGCGCACGGGTAGTCACATTATATTTGCCGCTCGCAAATAGCAGCTTGTCGGAAATATCGACATAAACGACACCCTTTTCTACCTTTATATTGATATCCTGGTCGTTCAGGTTGCCAATGGCGCCTTTCAGATTATTGACAAGGGCCATATTCAGTGAGTCCTTATGCGCCAGGGCTGACTGCAGACTTTGGATATACGCATCCTTTGAACCCAGATTATCCAGGGATTTCCGGATGCTCTGCGCCTGCGTACTCGAGATCACCGACATGTCTTCCAATTGCTTCAACGCCTGGGTATTGTTGTCCTTCAGAAAGGCGATCTGTTTGTTCAGCGCAGCCACCTGCGCGTCGCAATTAGATTTGTCACGGGTAAGATCGGCGGTCTTGCTATTACAGTTCTTCAGGTCATTTTGCAGCGCGCTGTATGAATTATTGAGACTGTCATACTTCGACTGCAGCGTTTTTAGCTTTTTACTGCTGGCACAGGAAAACAGCATAATCGGTAAAAGACCGGTCAATGCTATGTCTTTGATACGCATATTTTTTGA
>Ga0302227_10002585_pt1 | contig 12325 bp, 22 predicted proteins | sample II_Palsa_N1_1_FD_193525 | JGI IMG/M metagenome (GOLD analysis project Ga0302227, IMG submission 193525) | Peat permafrost microbial communities from Stordalen Mire near Abisko, Sweden - II_Palsa_N1_1 | ecosystem: Environmental > Terrestrial > Soil > Palsa > Peat permafrost | place: Sweden...
CTGGGCTCGCACCTGACCGCGACCGAGCAGTCGCCCGCACGCACTGTCGTGCTCTGCCACGGCTTTGGTACGGGCCTGGCACACTGGTACAAGCAACTCGATGGTGCGTGCGCATATATCAGCGCTTTTGTACCTTGTCTAACACACTGTTTATGAAAAACAGTGCTCGCCAACGAGCCCGGACTAAAGACGTACGCGATCGACTGGCTCGGGTTTGGACGCTCGTCGCGCCCCGACTTCCCCTTCCGGCCGCTGGAAAAGGGCTCGGTCGAGCAGTCTGAGGACTTTTTCGTCGACGCGCTGGAGGAGTGGCGCAAGGCCAACGACATTGACCGGTTCATCCTCGTGGGCCACTCGCTGGGCGGCTACCTCTCTGCGGCCTACGCGCTAAAGTACCCCGGGCACGTGCAGCACCTCCTGCTCGTCTCACCCGTGGGCGTACCCGAGTACAGCGAGGACGCGAGCAGCCGGTGGAACCAGCCCGACCTGCCGTGGCGCCAGCGCATGCTGATCAACACGATCAAGTCGCTTTGGGACCGCGGGTACTCTCCGCAGATGGTCCTGCGCACGCCCGGCGTGGGCAAGCGCCTCGTCAACAACTATGCTGCGCGCCGGTTCCCATCGCTCCCAGCGGACGAGGTCGAGCTCCTGCGCGAGTACACGTACCACATCAACGTGCGCCGGGGCAGCGGCGAGTACGCTATCAACACGCTGCTGCAGTTCCCCGCGTACGCCCGCGCCCCGCTCGCCGTGCGTCTGCCCACGCTTGCCATGCCCTCGACCTTTCTCTACGGCAAGTACGACTGGATGGACGCCAGCCACGCACACGTCGTCGCACCGACCATGCCCAACGGCGCCGTCGTCCACACGCTCGACTCGGCCGGCCACTTCCTCTTCCTCGAGAACCCGGATCTTTTCAACAAGCTCATGATCAGCAGCATCCGCAGGTCGCCTCATTGATTATTTTTTTTTAAACCATAGGACTTAATTGGCTGGCAAAAAAAAATGACCACGTGGACATGCACTTTTCAGCAATGCCCGCGCCAAAGTACAAGGGCAACCACCGCGGTGGCAACGCCGGCCGAGCGAGCGCACGCGGCACGCGACCTGTGGCTCGCGACAACAAGAAGACGGGCGAGGGCAGCGACGACGACGACAGCGACGCGTCGGGCTCGGGCTCGGGCTCGGGCGAGGGAAGCGGCTCTGAGGACGACGAGAAGAAGAAGGAGGATGACGGCAAGGCAAAGGGCGACGCTGCCGCGGCTGGGTCTGCCTCGTCTTCAGCCTCGTCTTCCTCAGCAACAGCAACAGCAACAGCAACAGCAGCAACGTCCAAGGGAAAGGCACCGGCGACCGCTGCAAACGTACGTGACGTACAAGGCATGGCGCAATCACCTAACACAGAAAACGGCACAGGAGGAGGACGGCGACGAGGAACCAAACCTCAAGGACTTGCGCAAGGGTGTGGCTGGTCTGATCCAGGTCGAGAACCCGAACGCGCCCAAAAAGCTGGCCCCGGGCACCAAGGTCGAGTTATCGCGACGTGAACGGTACCTAAAGCGGGCGATCAAATGAGAGTTTTAACAGTCTGTTTGTAATCAGAGAGCAACTGGAGAAGCAGCGCAAGCAGGACGAGTACTGGAAACTGCACGCCGCTGGCAAGACGGACCAGGTGAACTAGAAAAGGCTTTTCTTTTTTTAACCACGATTGACGCGTGCATCCTCATCCCAGGCCAAGTCCGATCTCGCGCGACTCGCTCAGGTCAAGAAGGAACGCGAGGAGGCTGCCGCAAAAAAGGCTGCCGAGAAAGCAGGCAAGTATTTTATTTTTAGAATAGTTATTTATTTTAATCCTCTTTTTTTTTTTTTCCAGATAAGGACAAGGCCGCCGCCGAATCAGCCCTCCGCGCCAAGGCGCAACGCGAGGCACTGGAGGCCAAGGTCGTCGATGATGACGATGCGGCAGCCAAGCCATCGGGGAAGAAGAAGAAATGAAGGGAAAAAAATGCGAGCTTGCTGTAATGAAATGAAAAAGCAGACCTCACGCAATTGGATGGTCACTGATAATTGGGCCGTACAATTGGGCTACTTGATGCCGCTCAAAGAGCGGCAAAAGATGCGATACCCAGCAATGTCCAGTCTCCCAGCTTTGTGATAAATTTAATCGCCGGCATTGGGAAACCTTTGCAAGGAACGATAAAACAAACAAACAAAACACTCTAGATCCTATATGGTTTAGTAGGGGTAGCTGTCGCGAGGCGTAAGGACATAGGGCTGTTGCCACTTGTCTGTGTGGTACAGCTTCTCGTGCATCTTCCAGTCTTTCCGGTCCTTCATGAGCTCGGCCTCCTCCTTGTCGGTCGCCTCCTTCCACTTGAGGTACTTTTCGTCCTCCTCCGCGAGCAGCAGCGGGACGAGTGCGATGGGAGAGGCGAGCTTCTAGTTCTTGTTTGATATTTTTGTTTAATAAAAAAAAAAAAAAAAAAAAAGAGGACATAATCACGTCAGTCGAGACGCTTCACCCGACAGCACGCAGCATAGCCGCTCGCGGCAAACACAAAACAAAACGTACTACTTCTCGTCGCTGGTCACTCGCAACAGGTAGAAGCCGCCGGCCATGAACGCAGCCACACCAGCAAACAAGGCCCATCCTGGGGGCCCGCGCGCAGGCAGGTTGCGCTTGTAATTGATCGGGTCAAAGCCGCCCACGGGAGGAAGGTCCTGCTTGGGCAGTGTTGCCATGTTTCGCCGTCTAATGGTTTGGTTTGGTGTGCGGTTAGAACGGACAGGATGGCGAGACACGGGTGGGTCACTGTGAAAATATGGCACATGGGAATGAAACTTTTTTTTTTCGAGACATCGACTGGTCTGTCGTCACTGTCGAAAACGTTCTTGCCCGCTACGTGGCTTTTTTTTTTAATTGACGTAATGGTGTATGTATTCATGCTCCTATGCTCCTAGCGAATAAACAATGATTATTATTTAGCGGAGGCTGCAGGCAGAAAGTGTATCAACTTGGTGGTGTGGGGGAGAGGCGCACGAGGAGGACCATAAAGGTCGCGGTGCAGCCAAAGACGTGCCAAAACGAGTGGGCGATCCAGTAGGGGATGCGGTACTGGAGGATCCCGATGAAGCCGTACGCGAGGATCTGGACGAGGATGACGGCGATGAGCATCCACCCATTGTACATGTCGCTGTGCATGACGTAGCTGGGCAGAAACAGGGCCACGCCCAGCAGCATCATGATCGCGCCACGTTCGCTCACCTTTTCGTGCGTTGATCCAAACGCGAAAAACGCCGACAGCAGCAGCGATGCCACGTACAGGAACGGCCTGCTGAGAGGGATGATATTCTGCGGGTACTCGGTCTAAATAAGTAAGTAAAAGATAAAGATAAATAAGAAGAAGAAAAAAAAAAATCTGGATCTGCAGATCGTGTAAGAAAACGCACGAGGTAGATTGACACGGCACAGGACAAGTGGAATACGGCCATGTAGTCCAAGCGCATGAGCAGCTCGACGAGCCTGTTGCGCGTCTGCTTGGGCCACTGCCAACTGCGCGAGTCGCGGTAGCCGTGCATGGCCACCGATGCCAAAAATAAAAACAGATACGCAAAGGCCTCGAAGTACAACTCTCTTGCAATGCACCAATAGGCCGAGTACACGAGCCCTGCCCAAGAAACAGTTGAGCACCCACGCGAGACAAAATAAAGGGTCGTACCTCCGTTGGTCGTGACGAGAGACAGCGGGGCAAAGAACAGCTCGTGCTTCTTTTCGTAGACGGGCAACAGCATCCGCTTTCGTTCTCGCTCGTGGGCCTCGTGCTGCATGCTCTCTTTGGGGTTGCTCTCGAGGTCGCCCAGCAGCAGGCTCGCCGCCGCGTCAGAGTCGTCCTCAGCGCTGCTGTTCCCGCTGCCGCCCAGCAGCGCACTATCGTCGTCCTCGCTGGGATCGTCCTCGTCCTCGTCGTAGTCGTCGCCCGCGACGCTGCCCACGCCCACGCCCCCTGGCACTAATTGGCGCCAGTTGAGCCGCCGCCCGCCCCGCCGGCGAAAGGGCCGCATCAGAGTGCGCCATACGCGGCCGATCACGTCGTGCGTGGCACAGCACGCCTGAGGGGGTGGGGGTTTAGGGGGCGCCATTTGTCACACTGAAAGTACCAAACTTTGTTCATGCTAGTTGTTTTTACACAGTAAATTTTTACTGGGAAGCAGCAACCTGCTGGGTGATCCATGCCTCGAGGCCGCCCGCCTGGACCAGCTCCTGTGCCGCCAGACCGACGGGCGTGACGGGGTACGACGCCTTGCCCGTGACGCTGATGGCGGGGGAGACGGTGGCCGTTGCGGTCGCGACGTCGATCGAGATCTGGATGCCAGGGCGCACGGTGGGCTTGCCGCCCTTGCCAAAGGCGCTGTCGCGCAGATCCTGCACCAGCTCGGGCGCCTCGAGGGTCAAGAAGGCGTTGTTGAGGGCGTTGCGCTTGTACGTCTCGCTGTAGCTGCCCGCGAGCAGGAGCTGGATGCCAGCGTACTTGAGCGCGGTGGCGGCCTGCTCGCGCGACGATCCCGTGCCAAAGTTGAAGCCTCCGACGAGAATATCGCCCTAGCATTTAGATTTTAAGATGATAAAAAGTAGAAAATATATTTCGTGCCTTCTTGGCCACAGAGAGGAACTGCGTGTCGTAGTTTTCCATGACGACGGCGGCCATCTGCTCGGGGCTCATGTTCTCATTGTATGTGTACTTGCCCGGGTAGATGCCGTCCGTGTTGATGTTGTCCTGGTTGCAGAACACGAGCCCGCCAGAGAGCCGTGTTGGGAACCCGGGATTGATGACAACCGAGGTCGGGCCGCGCGGCGGGACGGGCACTTCCCTGAGCGATCCGACGGGGGTTTGTGTTGAGGACGAGGTGGAGGACCCAGGCGAGCTAATAAAACCATTGAGGGCAGACGCAGCGACGACCGCGGGCGATGCAAGGTACGCCTCGGCCTTGGGCGAGCCCATGCGGCCCTTAAAGTTGCGGTTGGTTGCCGAGATGCCGATCTCGCCGTCCTCAAGGAGGCCGGTGCCCAGGCCGACGCAGGGCCCACATCCGGGAGGGAGCGGGGTCGCGCCGGCAGCGAGCAGGGCCTGCCAGTCGCCAGCGGCCTCGGCGCTCTTCTGGACCTCGGACGAGGCAGCGGCAATGTAAAACTGGACTCCCTGGGCGATCTGCTTGCCGCGCAGGACCTTGGCTGCCTCGGCAATGTCCTTTTCGCGGCTGTTGACGCACGATACGAGGTATGCCTAAATAATAGTGGTCAAATTGTTTTTAATAAGAAAAGCTAACCGTACGTGATTACCTTGTTGATCTTGATTTGCTTCTGCTTCATCTCGGCGACGCTGTGCATGACCTTGACGTCGTTCGGGCCAGAGACGTGTGGGGTGACCGTGCCGAGGTCGAGCGTGAGCAGTTTGCCATAGTAGGCGTTTGCATCGGCCGTGGCCAGGTTCCTTTCAAGCGCGGCGATGGAGGCAGCGTTGACCCGAGGGTGGTCCTTGCCGTCGCGCCGCTTGAGGTAGTCTGCACGCGAGTGCAGCCACTCGAGCGTGACCTTGTCGGGCGGGAAAACACCGGCGAGAGCGCCCCACTCAGTGGTCATGTTGGCGATGGCCAGACGGTCGGGGATCGCAATGGCGTCTGCGTGCTCGAGCGAGAATTCGACGCAGTGGTTCAGGACCTAGATTATTATTATTTCAAGACACATTGTAGATAGGATTGTGCTTGCCTGGTCATCGTTAAATAGACCGCAGAGCGTGATGATGACGTCCTTGCCGGTGACACCGAGAGGGAGATGGCCCGTGAGCGCAACCTTGGCCACCGGCGGGACCTGCCACCACGTCCGCCCTGTTGCCCAGAGCGACGCGGCGTCGGTGCGGACGACTGGCGTGCCCAGACTGCCGATGCCGCCATACATGTTTGAGTGCGAGTCCGAGGCCACGGTGAGGTTGAGCGGGAAAGCATAGCCCTCCTCGATCATGATCTGGTGGCCGATGCCGCGACCTGCGGGGAAGAAATCGACGCCGTGGCTCTGCGCAAACTTTTCAATCTCGCTGTACTTGGCCAGGTTCTGTTGGTGTGGTGTCGTTCTTAGTTCTTTACTCGTGTGCTGCAGTACGATGCCTTTGCCGTCTTGTTCTGCACATCGTGGTCGAGCGTGAACACGGCCTGCTTATTGTCAAAGAACTTTTTGGCCTTGATCGATTGGAACTTGCTCATGACCGCGGCAGTGTTGTCGTGCGTCATCACATGCTTGGGCTTGATGTACACATAGTCGCCAGCGCGCACGACCTGCCCCTTGGCCAGCCCCTAAAACAAAATAGAATCAAAGTAAGGGAGGGGGGGAAAAAATATAAAAAACTTGCAGCAGTGTAGTTTTGCACAATCTTTTCGACGAGATTCTGCCTGTTTGACAAATGGGGAGGGGCGACGATCAGGTCCGATCTAATAATGCAGAAAGAGTGCACAAACCCAGTGGCTGAGGCGGTGGCAAACGAACGGCCTGCCTTCACGAACGCGGCCATTTTTAAAATGTGGTCCCTGTTTTTCTGTGTTTTTTGGTTTTGAGGCCGTCCCGGCCCGTTTTGTTGGACCGGCACTGCTGGCACCTCGGTGGGCGAGCGAGCCTGGTTTTATTTGGTCTGGGGGGGGGCGTTCTTTTTTATTCTTATTTTTACTCCTATTTTATTTTTCGTGCTTTTTGTCCAATCGGGTCTTCTTCCTTGTTCAGACTAGACTGAAGAAATGGCCCTTCGTGCTACTCGTGCTCTGCGCCAGTCGTTCGACCTGCTGTCGGCCGCCCAGAAGTTGTCGCCCGCGGCTCGCTCGCAGGTCCTCAGCCTTAAGAAGCAGGTACGGGTTTTTTTTCCCCACCACCGACCACCGACGACGAGGGATTGACCCTTTTTCGTGCATTGCAGTACGACGACCTCAAGATCGAGCTCTCGACAACTCCCAAGGAGCTCGAGCCCATCAACTGGGACAAGTACACCAAGGTAAAGCACCCCGCCCTTTTTTGTGTAAACCAACCCTCTCTGTCCTGTTAGGCTGCAGGCAACTATGCTGGTGTCGTCAACCTGATCAAGGCCGACTTTGACAAGGTCAAGCTCAGCCCGATCAACTATGCCGCCCACGTTGCCGAGCTTGAGACCCTCGAGAAGGATGCCGTACGAAAGATGTCTTTTTTCTTTCCTTCTTTCTTACGGTCGGCGTTGTCGCACAGGTCGCCCTCGCCGAAAAGTCCAAGAAAGAGGCAGAGCAATACTTGCAGGTCCTCCAGAACACCCTCAAGGAGCTCGAGCAGTCTGGCGCTGTCGATGAGCTCAACGTATGCTTCTTATTTATTTATGCGTTTCTGTTATTTGCTGACTTATTTTTTCTGCCGCTCAAACAGGTCGACGATCTCCTCAAGAAGAACCCCCAGTGGACCAAGGACTTCAAGCACGAGCTCGAGAACGACAAGTACATCTAACGATTCAGCTTCGCACCCCATACCTACTTTTTTTTCCAACTATTAAAAAAAAAAAAAACTTGAAACGAACTTTGGAAATGTTGACCGCGTTGCTGGTCAGTGTCCTTTTGCTGAGCGTAAGCAGCGGAGCAGACGCTCACGCACGCTGGTCGTGCCCCGCGCCGCGCGACCCTTCGACGGGCATCAAGACGGGCCCGTGCGGCGCTCAGAGCGGAGACTTTTCTGGCGACATGTACGAGATCCAGCCTGGTCCCATGACGCTTGTGTTTGAGGAGAGCATTGCGCACGCGGGCGCCCCGTTCACGATCAGCCTGTCGCGCGAGGGCGAGGACGTGTACGACGTGGTGCTGCTTGCGCACATCCCCCACAACGACCTGAACGCGCCCGTGTACGGCGTCGAGAGCACGTACACCAAGACGTACATCACGGTCGAGATCCCCGACGTGCTGTGCGAGCGGTGCGCGCTGCAGCTGCTCAACCCCATGACCGACAAGCTGGCCGGCAACGGCATGGAGAGCTGCATCTACGACCCCGATTGCTCAAACTGCAACAACGGAAAGAACTGCTTCTCCAACTACCACAGCTGCGCAAACGTGCGCATCAACGGCACAGCGGTCGCCCGCAACGACTATGTCGCACCCGCACAGTCGGTGGACTGGCCCTACGCTCACCTCCCCACGGACGAGTACTTTATCGGCGAGGTGGCAAACTATACGGCCGACAACCTGTGGCTTCTGGATGTGCCCAAGCAGTTCACCACACCCATCGGCCCCTGCGTTTGATCCCACACACACCCTCACCTTGTTGAGTGTTGCATCGTAATTCCCTCTCTTGAATTGTATCATGTATTTTTTATTTTGCAGTGCGAAACTATTTTTTTTTTCTCTGTAAAACATCAGTCGTTTGTGCTTTGGTTTGTCGCTGGCTCGCTCACTCAAAACTTTTTACTCGTCTATCTTCGGGGCCAAATAGTAGCGCAAAAACCCGACGTCGGCGATCTTGTACTCGACGAGCAGTGGTACGTCCTTGGAGAAGCTGAGGCTGACCGAGGTTGACAGGGGTGTTGCCTGATGGGGAAAAAAAAAAAAAAATAAAGAAGTTGGAATCTTTTTATCCATCACGCAGCATAAGAAAGTAACCTTTGTGAAAAAGTTGAGGTATCGGAGGGCAAATGTAAGGTTGATGGGCGAGTTGAGGTCAATCACGACGTTGTCCTCCTCCTTGTCAGCGCTGGCGTTCTGCTTGAGCATGATGTTGCCCGTGCCGAGCTCGCCCGTGGCAGTGAACTTGACGCCCTCCTTGGTGCAGGCAATGCCGACTGTATTTATGTTCAGTTTAACAGTGGCAAAAAAAAAAATAAAAAAAATAAAAAAACATACCAGAGTCGCCGATGATGGCGAGGTCGCGGCAGATGCGCTGGAACTCGGACGAGGGCATCTTGACGATGGCATCGTAGTTGGTCTCCGGGATGCCGAGGTGTTCGCTGTCGATGTCGAGGAGCTTGAGCTCATAGTCGGACACACGCTCGCCGTCTGATTAATGTTATATATACATATTTAAAAAACATGATTCTAGTACTAGCATGGGAGGGCGATCATACTGGGAGACTCAAAGAGGAAGGTGATGTTGTCGGCGTTGTCGTTGGCCTTGAGGGTAATGATATCGTCTGCAATGGAAATAGGCGTCAAAAAAAAACAACGAAAGAAAAAACAGAAAGGGACGGCTACCGTTTCCGGAGCACTTGAGGATCTTGGACATGGACGAAATGCTGATGCCGAGCGACAGGTTGCGGTCGCAGCGATAAGGGTCAAAGCCCTCGGCGCGGAGGAGCAGCGCAACCAGGGAGACGTGCGAGCTGTCCATGGCCTTTTGTTTTTTTTTGTTGGGTTTGTAATGTTTGTTGGGTGTGTTGCACTCTGGGTTCAAAAAGTAGGATACCTGGAGAGAGACACCGGTGGCGTTGCAGTCAAAGTTGGCGTCGGTGACGAGGTCCTTGATGGCCTCGACGACCTTTTTGATGAGGCTGCCAGTGGTGAGGCGGGCTTCAAACATGGTGAATGTTCGGCTGTTTTTTTGGGGGGGGCGGGCTATCGAGGAGAAGAAGGTTAGGTCAAAGAGAGCAACAGGGAAGCAAAGAGGCGGGCGGCTGCCGATTTCGCGCGCGTTTTCAAAAAAAAAAAAGACAAAATGAAAATTTGGCGCGCTTTTCTGGCCAACCTTGTGTGGCTGGCCACGATCTCTTTTCTCATCATCGATTGCATGCACTTCGTAAAGAAAAACAGGAAAGGAAAGGACACACATACAAAAAGAGAGAGAGAGATACTCTGCCTATAAAAGGTAAGAGGTTTTAGGCGCTAATAATCTGCTTGTATTGGGCAAACTGGATGGTGTTCTGCATGTGCTTGTTGATCTGGGCCGACTGCTCAGAGTTGTCCATGTTGCCGACGTTGGTGTTGATGAGGTCAACGAGGCCGTTGATGTACTTGAGCGCGATCTAAAATCCACGCGTTTTTTTTTTTTATTAAAAAAAATTTCCAAAGAAAACAAGGTTTCTTTCTTACCGCCTCGTTCTTCTGTTCGAAATAGTACAGGTAGCGGTTGAGGATCTCCACAAACAGCTGCACATTCATGGACTGCTCCATGCACGTATCGGCGATCTTGAGGGACTTTTGCAGACACTCGAGCACGCGCTTGCCGTCGCGGTAGAGCTGGGTCGAGGCATTGTCGCGCGAGGTGGGCACGGCCCAGAACAAGTGAGAGCACAGCTGGACGGCGAGGCACTGGTCGGGCTTCTTGAGCAGGCGCGAAGCATAGAGGGCGCACTTGGTAGTGACAGTGTCGTGGTTCTCGGGGCCGAATACTCGCATGGTCTAGCAAACAAAAGAGGTTTTTTTTATTTAGACACGAGATTTATTCCGGGCAAGAGAGGGGGAGGGAACGCGTACCTGGAGGGTGCTGACGATGAGGGAAATGGCGGCGAGCTGGGCCTTGGAGTCGGATATGTTCTCTTCGTAGATCAGGAGGGCCTGGGTCACAAACTCGTAGGCAATCGTCTCGAGGTTGCAGACGTCGGCGGCCTGGGCGCACTGGAGGAAGAGGCGCAAGGAGATCTCGTGGTGGCCGGCCTTCATCAGGGCCGATGTCGTTTGATGCGAGTACTGGAAGACCTTTTGGCATTTCTTTGTCCAGTTCTCGTCCTCGTCCTTGAGCTTCTCGTAGCGCAAGCCGAGCTTGAGCGACGAGAACACGAGCGGGGGCAGGGTGAAGCGGATGCGGTCGCCACCGGCGCCAAAGTGCTTGCGGATGGCCAGGAGGAGCTGGTAGTGCTTGTCCGCGACCGAGTTGCTGAGGAGGTGGACGAGACGGGCAACCAGTGTCTGCTCGTGCTCAAAGTCCTCGTCGTCACGCTTGGCGGGCTGGTCGTCCTCGTCCTTGACGAGCGAGCTGATGAGCTCGAGGAGTTTGCTCGCCTGCTCGGCTTCGGGGATCTGGGTGCTGTTCTTGAGCAGGCTCTCGACAATCTGGATGGCAATGTTCTTGCGACCCTCGTACGAGAGGAAGATAGGGAGGGCGGCATAGTTCTCGAGCTCGAGGAGCGTGAGGGCATTGGGGTACTGCTCGATCGGGATCGACAGCAGGCGGATGAGCTGTTTGCCGGCGGCCGAGTCGGTCTTGTCGAGGCTGTGCAATTTTTGTAGTATTGTGAGTTTTTTTTCAGAATTAATATAAACAAACAAACAAACAAAAAAAATTATCTCCACGTACGCCTTGAGCTCGGTGTTGCTCTTGAGGCGGTCGAGGGCGACACCGAGGACCTGGTCGACATAGCCAAGGTTGTCCTAAGCACACAATGCAGATATTTTTATTTAGCGTGCGGGTAAAAAAGAAAAAAAGTCATTTTACGGGGTAGCAGCTCGTGCTCAAGTTCATGAGGGCAACTTGGAGCGAGAGAACGTCGAGGATGCTCATGTCGGGACGGGCCTCGTAGAGCAGCTTGATCTGCTTGGAGAAGATCTCAAACAGAGCAATCTCCTGGGGGATGCCACCGTTCTCGGCAGAGGCGAAGCGAGCAAGACGGTCAATCATGGTGATGATGATGTTCTTGACGTTGACGTTCTTCTGGAGCTTGGAGCAGGCGTCCAGGAAGGGCTCGAGCGTGCGCAGGTGGAGCTCATCGTAGAAGACCTGGATGATGACCTCCATAAGGTACTCTTGGGCGAGGTTGTCCTTGCAGCTGACGACCTGATCAAGGACGTTGGGGAGGACAAGCTAAAATTTTTTTGTTGTTGTTGTTTTCAATACAATTTTTTTGCAAAAAAAAAAAAAAAAAAAGAGAGTTACCTTTTGATAGGTGCTCAGGTCAACACCTTCGAGCTTGCTCAGACGCTCGAGGTTGGTGCCGACGAGGATACGGAGCTCGCGACGCTCCTTCTCGCGGCGTTCGCGCTCGCGGGTGAGGCCCTGGTGCTGCATGCGGACCCAGAGCTTGTTCATCTCGATAAAGTTGGTCAGGACAAACTGGATCGAGTCCTGGACCGAGCCGAGCTCACTAATTTGCGGAGCAAAATATCGTTAGTGTTGCTTTCCCACAGTCGAAATAATAATTAAAAAAAGAGAGAATAAACCGTACGTCGAGTTGCTCACATCGGGAAGCTTGTTCTTGGTCATCTGCGAGAGGTAGTTGCGCAGGAAGAGACCACGAGTGGGGTGCTGGACACCGCGGCACATCTCGACCATGTCGATGAGGATGTCCTTGGTGGGGGCCTCCTTGGTCTCGATGTAGACAGAGCCGACTAAAGAGGAAATTCGTTTTATTTT
>Ga0302227_10002587_pt1 | contig 12320 bp, 12 predicted proteins | sample II_Palsa_N1_1_FD_193525 | JGI IMG/M metagenome (GOLD analysis project Ga0302227, IMG submission 193525) | Peat permafrost microbial communities from Stordalen Mire near Abisko, Sweden - II_Palsa_N1_1 | ecosystem: Environmental > Terrestrial > Soil > Palsa > Peat permafrost | place: Sweden...
AACAATCCTGGCATGGGGCTTATTTGGCTATTACAGCTTTTGGCGCGGGTTATATTGTTGTCAGGATATTTTTGGCGCATCTACCTGATAAATTTGGAGGCGGCAAGGTAGCAATGATCTCGTTATTGGTTGAGATTGCCGGCCAGATATTGATATGGAAAGCCCCTAATGCAACTGCCGGAATATGCGGTGCCGGATTAACCGGTATTGGCATGTCGTTGGTTTTTCCTTCTTTTGGGGTGATGGCTTTAAAAAATGTGCTTGCTGAAAATAGGGGTATAGCTATTGCAGCCTATAATGCTTTCTTTGATTTAGGCATAGGCCTTACAGCCCCGTTGGCAGGGTTAATTGCAGAGGGAGGTAATTATAGTGAGATCTATCTATTTGGCGCGATAGCGGCCGGCATTAGTATAATGTTGGCTTCTCTGGAGTATAATAGGTCTAAATTTAATAAAGGCCTAGCTATTTCAAAATAGTTCTGGATAGGGTAAATACACAAACTGCGGTAATTTTTTAAGTTACCGCCGTTTGAATAGCATTGGGGCTAGGTCTTTTTTGCCTTTTATATAGCTTTAGCTTTTTCTTTCAGCCACGCTTGTTCCTCAACTGTTAAGTGTGGACTTAAGCGCTCCACTACCATTTCATGATACTTGTTTAGCCATTGGATATGACTGTTCTCTAACAGCTCTTTTTTAATCAATGCGGTATCTATCAATGCCAGTGTGAGGGTTTCAAAGGAGTAGAAATCATTAAACTCGTTGCTTACGTTTTGAATGGTTAATACCAGGTTCTCAATACGTACGCCATGTTTTCCAGTTCGGTAAACGCCGGGTTCAATTGAGGTGATCATGCCTATTTCAAGTGGTACGGCGGTGTTGGTTGGGTTTAATACCTGGGGGCCTTCGTGCACATTCAAATAAAAGCCGACACCGTGCCCGGTACCATGACCGTAGTTTATCGCGTAATCCCACAAAGGCCTGCGGCATATGGCGTCTATTTGGTAGCCGCATGTGCCTTTAGGGTATAATATTTTAGAACCCTCTATCATCGCCTTTAAAACAAGCGTGTAGTCGGTTCTTTCTTCATCGGTGTTGTTGCCAAGCGCTATCATGCGGGTAATATCCGTAGTGCCATAAAAGTATTGGCCGCCGGAATCAACCAGGAATAAACCTTCTTCTAAAATTTCAACATCGCTTTCAGCAGTGGCAAAGTAATGCGGTAAAGCACCATGCGCTTTGTAGCCGCCAATGGTATTGAAACTTACCCCGGCAAACCCGTCTTGCTCGGCGCGGAAGCCTTTCAGTTTTTCGGCGGCAGTAATTTCAGTGATCTTAATTTTGCCGATGTTCTCTTCGATCCATTTAAAAAAGCGGGTCATAGCAACGCCATCCCTTACCATCGCGGAGCGCGTATTTGCTACTTCAGTTTCATTTTTAGTGGCCTTGAAATGTGTGGTCGGATTTACATCGTGTATAAAAGTTGCCGACGCCGGGATTAGCTTAAACAAACCAAAACAGTTTCTTTTTGGGTCGATGAATACACTGCAATTTTCGGGTAATGCAGTCAATGCTTTTTCAATATCAATATATGGTGCTGTTTTTACGCCCGACTTGTACAAAGCCTCCGCATCTGAAGCTGATAATTTAAGCGGATCGATAAATAATGTAGCGCTGTTATCGCTCACCAGTGCGAAACTTAAAACAACTGGGTTATAGCTTACATCTTTACCGCGGATGTTAAACAGCCACGCAATATCGTCAAGCGAGGATATTAATTGATAGTCGGCTTTTAGTGATTTTAGCGACTTTCTTAATACCGTTAATTTATCCGAGGTTGATTGTCCGCTGTATTTTGCATCAATTAAAAAAGCTGGCCCGGTAGGTAATTTCGGCCTGCCTTCCCATATCGCATCCAAAAAATCATAACTTTTAAGTTCAATATTTTTATCTGCCAGTTGATCCGCTAACAGCTGGCCTAAAAATACCGACAATAACCTGTCGTTAAAAGCAACTGTAGCGTTATCTGCAAGGGTTTCATGCAACCACGCAATATATTCAGGTACGTGTTGTATTTTTAATTTAACTAATTCAAAACCACTATTGTGAAGTTGTTCATTAGCTTGTACAAAGTATCGGAAATCGGTCCATAAGCCCGCGAAATCCTGTGTTATAACCAATGTGCCTGCTGAGCCTGTAAAGCCCGAAGCAAACTGGATGCATCTGTAATGATCGGGCAGGTATTCACTGATGTGCGGATCGGCAGAGGGGATAATGTAAACAGCAACACCATTTTCCTTCATTTGCTCACGTATGGCGGCAATTTTTTCTTTAGTTGTCATTCTTCATCGTATTAACACTGCGAAATTACCATTAGTAAGCTTATTTTATTTGATAAATTTCATCCGCTACCCAGCTTACCCACAAATACCGGGTTGCATTTGGCGATGAGGTCACGCAGGCGGTTTAAACGCTCCTCGTTTTTTTCGTAAAACGAATCGTTCAGGCTCCAGGTTACCACGGCAGTGTAGAGTTTCATTTCGGCACTCATTGCAAAGGCTTTCGCGCCCTCGTAGTTGATAACTTGTGTTTTAGCCTTGTTTAGTAAATTAAATTTCATTGGGAACCTCCCTTTTTTGTTTTGTTGATACAAAGAAATAGGGCTACTGCGCAGTGTATTTGCGCAGATAAAATTATTTTGAAAAGGTTGAAATTATTTTTGATGAGGGGGCTTTTTAGAAGTATTTATGTAGCCTCATTGCTATGACAAGTGTTTTAGCGACGGAATGCGGTTTATCTTTCTTTGGTATCGCTGCGCTATGCATCACTTTGTTTTGGCCGTCAAAAGAAAGACCAAAGAAAACTCCCGGTTGCGCCTGCTTCTTTAGTGGTTGTGCTGTTACTTCTGGTGTGGTTGCCGAACCAGACGATGCCGGTTTTGGACGGTTAACGGAGGGCTGTGCTTTGGTTGGTTTGACTGGCATTAATATTTTTAATTTTAAAAAATTATCGCATCTTTGCTTTAATTCCTCAGGAATGAAAACTACACTTACCTGCATATAATCCCTTTGCACACTGCCTGAACAGGGCGGGACAGATCACTATTTTATTTCTGTTATTGCACACGCCATAAATGGCTTGGTTATTTTGTGCGCTCTAAAGGGTATATTCGCTACAGTCGGATGAATTTTTCAATCAACACATTTTCATGAAAAATTTATGCAGAAGTCCCGATGGACATACAAAATTTACCGTACCGCTTAAAATCGGCACGAAGAAAAAAACGTCTTCAGAAAGAAGACCGTGATAAACAATTATTAAAATTACACCGGGAGCGAAATCGTATATCGAAAGACCCCGATTATCTTACCGTAATACCTTTAGATGAGCCTTACCAGAAAGGGTGGAAGCGCTTATTTGTACTAAAGCCGGAGGTGCAAAAGAGTAGTAAAGCCGATTTTTATCAGCAGATATTAGATAAAATAACTACGGTACAGTATCATTATGACCGAACGTTTAAAAAGCCTAAGCGCAGGCGTTGGCAGCGTTTTAATTATGAGGATATGCCTCATTTAAGCAGTATTTGCCGTAATGACTGGGATAATAACAGGCACCAACTAAGCGAAGGGCAGCGCGCCTGTTTTGAGCGTGTTGAATTTTGGAACGACCAACTTTATGCCATGGATTACCGCTATCGTTTTGCCGAACCTTACCTATTTAAGATTGCCGTATTACCCCATATTGTTGACACCATAAAAATTGGCGATGCCGTTTTGGAGCAGCAGTTAGCCTGGATTGATAATCATATGGCCAACCATTATTTATACAGCAGGCTGCGTAAATTAACACACGGTAACCGCTATAAAGGCTGGAAAGATGGCTCGGAAAAGCTGAAGTATGTTAACCCGTTGAAGAATAAACGGTATTGGGATATTTTGGAGGATTAGATTGTTCCCGCAGGAGCTTCTTTTTGGAGATCCTGTGGGAACTAAAAGTGTTTAGTGAGGAATTACGGATGGCATTTCTTGGGTATCGCTGCGCTATGCGTCACTTTCTTTTGGCCGTCAAAAGAGTAACCAAATAAAACTCCCGGCTGCGCCTGCTTCTTTTAGTGGTTGTGCTGTTACTTCTGGTGTGGTTGCCGAACCAGACGATGCCGGTTTTGGGCGGTTAACGGAAGGCTTGTGCTTTTGTTTAAGCTGATTTCGCTGCCCGCTTCATGTGTTCATGCATTCAAATTTATTTACCAAATCACTATTAATTTTTTCCCAATTTTTGTGATCATACAGGTTGAACTTGCTGTAGTTATTAAAGAAGTTTTTTACATGCTCGCGGAGTTGCTGTTTGGCCTGTAGGTTGGGTTTTAGGTCGTATAAATAGTCAAAGTCGACTATAAGCTCCATCATTTTGGTTCGTTCATATACGGTAAGCTGCTCATCGTGTAAGAAGTTAGATAAGATTGATATAACCTGGTCGGTAGAAATTTGATCTGTAACAAGTTTTAAATGGATCACCCAAAAAAAGGCCCTTATTTGTAATGCATCTTCTGTTAAACTTATGGAATTGATAGCAGTAATTAGTTCATCCAAATCATGGCTAAGTGACATTTCAATAAAAAAATGATGAGGGTCATCTTCTGTAGCAATAATCCAATCTGCCAGGTCAACAATATTCTGTTTGGTCATTAAATCACGCCTAAGGCATTCGCGATATACCCACAATAATGGTTTTATTTTGTTAGGGTCGGTATTGCCATAAAGTTTCGCTTTAATTTCGTCGGCCCAGGCATATAAGCCACCAATTTCAAACACACCGCCTTTCAGAAACCTGGTGATAAATTCGCCTAAGGAATTTGTTAAGCAGATTTTAGTGCTGTCATGATCTAATTTTAAAATCGAATAGTCATCAGGATTTTCAGGGTTTATTTCAAGATACCATTCATCTGAATAGATCATGTATTCAGCGATCCAAAGAGGTCTATTATCTTTTTTATTTTCAATTATTTCGTTAATCGGTATCATGTTGAAAATATCCTCAACCGTCCCAAAGCCATCGGTAAATTGATATAAGATTTTGAAATCATTGGGTAAGGTAATACCATAGGTATTTTCAACCTTACTGATCAATTTTGCGCTTGCACCGGGATGCAACTTTAATCCGAGCGGACCGTTGTAGGTTTTGAGTAGTTGTATGGCTTCGGTTATAGACATGATTTAATTATTGTTATAAGCAGCACACGCGGCATGCGCGCGCTCAATGTCATTAAGTTAAAGTTAAGGGGGGCACAAACATATAGCCCCCTCTAAATCTCCCCCGGAAGGGGAGACTTTAGCTTCGCCCGCGTTTGTTTTTTTAAGTCCGCCCTACCGGGAAGGATTTAGGTGGGGCTTAACTTAATGACATTGCGCGTGCACTAGCAAAGGTTGAAACTCGGCACACATGCGCCAACAGTGGCGGATTATGTTCCCGTTTCCGCAGGATCTTCTGAAAGAAACCATGCGGGGGATTGCCCTTTAACTATGTAGGCATGTTGCGTGTATTTAACACTCACTTATCACTTTTTTCTTTTTTTCCACCATGCGTACCCGCCTCTGGCTATAAAATATACTAGGAAAAAACAATAAGGCAACGGAAAGGTATTATTGTTACTCGACATAACCAATCCAACAAAAAAACTTAAAAAAAGTACAATGACACAAATTTGGATTAGGGTACGTTTTAGCTTACGCTTTTTTTCTTTTTTCGCCCGTGCTTTCCTAATAGATTTATTAACAATATTAACCTCTATTTCTTCTTCTTTTAACAATTCCAGCACATGTTCATTAATGCCGGGCCAATCTCTGAAATTTTCAAGCGTAAATTCTTTGTAGATGGCTAAAAAATTAATGAGCCCTACTTGTAATTGCGTCAAATCATTCGAATAATACATATAATAATCTTCAAACATGAAGATGGTGTTATTCTCAAAATTGGTTAGGAAACCCCAGGAATATAAACCACCTACGAATGCCGCAATATTTTCCACTTGTGTAACATCATATATAGGTTTCCGCTGATAAACAAGACTTAAAATCACCCTATCATATATTGGGTTTTTATACTGTTCTACATATTTGTTCAATACCTCTATTAACCCGTTTATATCATGGCTAAGCGATAGCTCTATAAAAAAATAATCAGGCTCGTAGGTGGTTTTTATAATATCGTCTGCCCAGGTAATGATCTCCTCCCTGCTAACCAGACCAAGCGCCAAACCCAGCCGATATACTTCGAGCAATAATTGCAGATTTTCGGGTTTAGGCGCTATCATGATTTTGTGTTAAAGTAATTAAATTTGTTAAAATATAGCGGATATTGCGATTCATTTTCCCATCTAAAAGCTATAAAAAGCCCTCATTTTCTATCAAAAACAAGTCAAAAACTGTCAAAAAACAGAATTTTTTAACCGTTTTTTGACCTAAAATGCACTTTTTTCGACTAAAAAGGACTTCAAAACCAATCTAAAAGCGGCCTTTTTAATGCTATTTAGGGCCTTTTTTGCTGCTTTTTTGTACCAAGTGTACCATCTGTTTCACTTGTATCGTGATACAGTACTCTCCGGCCTCTACCGGTTGGTGGTGAAGGTTTTGGTTATCTGCTTGCTTTATCATCGTACAAAGAAAAGAGTTACCTGCGCAGTCTATTTGCGCAGTAAAAAATATTTTAATAAATTCATAAAAAATATCCGGACTGATATATAAACCCGAAATCACAACTTTATGCCCGTTAACCGCAACGCCCTTATCCGTTATCGCACCATTGACCAATGCCTGCAAAACCGCTTTAAGAAATGGACGCTGGATGATTTGATAGATGTCTGCAGCGATGCCATTTATGAATATCAGGGCATTGATACTGGCGTTAGTCGCCGAACGGTGCAGGCTGATATGGAGATGATGCGCAGCAATAAACTTGGATACGAAGCGCCTATAGTAGTGGTTGATAAGAAGTATTACACCTATAGCGATAAAAACTACAGCATTACAAACAGCCCGCTAAATCAACAGGATATGCAGGTATTGAGTGAAGTATCGGGCTTATTAAAGCAGTTTAAGGGCTTTAACCATTTTGCCGATCTGAACGAAATGGTGAGTAAACTGGAAGACAAGATATATTCGCAGAAAACGGATAGCACGCCGGTAATTGATTTTGAAAAGAACGATAACCTGAAGGGCCTTGAGTGGATAGAAATAATACGCAAAGCAATTGTAGCGAAGAAAGCGGTATGTATTACTTATCAATCCTTTAAAGCAAGGGAAGCCAGTACTTTTTGCTTTAGCGGTTATTTGCTAAAAGAATACCGGAACCGTTGGTTTGTGCTGGGAATGCAATATAAACGCAATGCCCATATTATGAATTTGGCTTTGGACAGGATGCAAGCCGTACAAGTGGATGAAGAGCCTTACAGGGAAAACAAAACACTTGACCTTGCAAGCTATTATAATGATTGCATCGGCGTAACTAAATCGCCCGGTCAGCGAGATTGCAAGGTGGTGTTTTGGATAGACAGCGCTAATGCGCCATATGTAATTACTAAACCGCTGCATCACACCCAAAAGCTGTTAAGCGAGGAGGTTGACGGAAAAATATTCAGTATTAAAGTAATACTCAATTTTGAACTGGAACGTGAATTGCTGGGTTTCGGTTCGAAAATGAGAATATTAGGGCCACGGATACTGGTTAAGCAAATAAAAGAGCAGTTAAAGAAATCGCTGGAAAACTATAAACTTCCGGAAGAAAAGGAGAGCATTTAAATAGTTTCACAAATCAACTCTGCTAAGTCATCGTTCACAAATAAGGTATGGGTGGTGATCACATAAATGTCGCCCGCACTGGCATCTGTCAAAGGCTTCTCCCTGCATTCCAGCTACCTGCCAATAACTTTCTTTGTGATGAAATTATCGAAAAAATAATTCCTGTACGTATTGCCTATCGGGATTTCGTATTTTCTGATCATTACGGTGTTATTGTCAAAAGAGGCAATTTCTTTTATATTGATCACATAGGACTTGCCGATCCTTACAAAAATATGTTGCGGCAGCTGATCATGAATCGTTTTGATATTCATTGCCGTCATAATTCTTTGATCGTCTGTCTGCATCACCACATAATCTTTCAACCCCTCAATAAAAAGAATATCCTTAAAATATATTTTAATAAATTTCCTTTCCGACTTAACAAAGAAATAGTCATCGCCGTAATTTTGTATTTCAGTTGTGGAAGCTTTACCATCCAATAGTTGGTGGTAGGCGATGGCTTTATTCACCGCTTTTTGAAACCGTTCCTCTTTAACCGGTTTTACCAGGTAGTCAATCGCATCCAGGTCATATCCGTCCAACGCATATTCCGAGTATGCGGTGGTAAATATCACAAGGGTCTTCTCAGGAATAGTTTTGGCAAATTCAATACCGTTAATCCCGGGCATTTCAATATCAAGAAAAATGAGGTCAATGGGGTTTTCGTTGATGTATTTTGAAGCGGCCAGGGCGCTGCTGAATGTTGCTGTGATCTCTAAATCTGATATTTTAGTAGTTAATAACTCAATAGCGTCTCTTGCCAGCGGTTCATCATCAACAATAATTCCTCTCATTTTTTTATAATTAATTGCACATTGAAGGTTTCAACATTATCGGTTATCCGCAAATCATGCCTGTCAGGATAAATCAGTTCCAGCCTGCGCTTTACATTTGTTAAACCCAACCCGCCGCTTCCATTGCGGTTAACCTTTATTTTCGGTTTGGAATTAATGCAATGGAAATGAAGTTCTTCATCTACAATAGCAAAAAAAACATCTACAAAAGAACGTTCTTCTGCATCAATATTGTGTTTCACCGCATTTTCTACAAATGTTATAAATAATAAAGGGGGAATTTCAAGTCCCTGCAATGCGCCGTTCTGTGTGATGGTAAAATCAAAGTTATCACGCCTGATCTTTTCCAGGTTCAGGAAATCTTCCAGAAAGTGAATGTCAGCGGTCAGAAATATCTTTGCCCGCGCACTGTCATATAATTGGTAACGCAAAAGGTCGCTTAACTTCATTAAAACCTGGGATGCTTTTTCCGGATCTTTTTTGGTCAATACGTTAGCGTTATTTAAGGTGTTGAAAAGAAAATGAGGATTGATCTGCTTTTTCAAATTTTCAAGCTCGGACTGTATGGTAGCCGTTTCTAATTCATTGATACGTTTAGCATCCACAATCCACCGTTGAAAAAGCTTTATCGCCGCGGAGGCGCCTATCAACACCGCAAATAAAAAATAAAAAACAAACAAACCCGACTCATCCTTTGGGGGAGCAGGTTGTTTAGAATGAGTGACTACAAAATGTTTTACAGCTATTGATACCAGCACAACCAGGAAAGACAAAACGATGGTTCCCAAAAAATACCCCAGGTAGCTATCTTTGAAAAGAAATTTTGGAACCAGCCAGTACATGTTGATGTAAAACAAGGAGAGCAATATAAAAAACGCACTAATTTTAACATACGTGCTTGAAGGGTCAGAAACCTCCGTCTTGCTGGTGTAAAATAAGGCCCCCAAAAGAAGGATCAAAATTAAATGCCGAAGGACTCTATACTTCCGATCTATAATAAATCGAAGAATGATATCATTGTTAAAGGTCTTTACATTATTTCTCGTATCCATGTTCTTTACTTAAAAACACCTTAAAGGTAGATAATCATGTTTATCCGCCCTGCTCAATTATACCAACCCCGCCATTTATTATACCAAATAGGTCCCCGGGATCCTATTCCTCTACCTGGCGAGCAATGATCTGATAATCAAACAGAATACGAGTTTTCAGTTATATATGCCACAGCCACGTTGGTATAATAAGTAACTATTTTGGTATAATATGAATAGTTTATATTGGTACAACTCATATTTTAGCGGTAAAATAATAACTATGGCCAAATTACTTTTATTCTTTTGTCTCTCATTTGTTGCATTATCTGCCTTCGGCCAAAAAAAATATACCATTAGCGGAACCATTAAAGACTCGGCAACCGGCGAAACACTGATTGGGGCCACTGTAAGGATTAAAGAGCTTTCTTCAGTCGGCACAGCAACTAACAGCTATGGTTTTTATTCGTTAACCGCCCCGGCAGGTAATTATACCTTGCTATTTTCTTATGTGGGTTACCAAACCGTCGAAAAACCGATTTCTCTTCACGCAGATGAAACGATAGGCATGGCATTGACATCCAGCGGCAGTTTAACAGAGGTGGTAATCAGTGCTAACCGGCCAAATAACGACCAGATCACCTCACCGCAAATGGGCGTGGAAAAACTGAATATGGCCCAGATTAACCAGGTGCCGGTTGTACTTGGTGAAAGGGATATTTTAAAAACCATTACCTTAATGCCGGGCGTCAAATCTGCTGGCGAAGGTAATACTGGCTTTTATGTACGCGGCGGAGCCGCCGACCAGAACCTGATACTGCTGGATGAGGCCACGGTGTATAATGCATCGCATTTATTCGGCTTCTTTTCTACTTTTAACTCAGATGCGATCAAGGACGTAAGCATTTACAAAGGCGGCATGCCGGCAGAATATGGTGGCCGATTGTCATCGGTATTGGATGTGAAAATGCTGGATGGTAATGATAAGGATTTTACAGTTCAGGGAGGTTTGGGGTTAATTTCATCCCGTATTAAAGTAGAAGGGCCAATCCAAAAGGATAAGGGCTCCTTTATGATCAGCGCCAGGCGTACCTATATTGATGTTTTTTTAAAAGCGTCTAAGGATTCTACGATTAAAGGAAGTTCGCTTTATTTTTACGACATCAATGCCAAAGCCAATTATCATTTTGATGATAATAACGCCATTTATCTTTCGGGGTATTTTGGCAAGGATGTAATTGGGTTAAAAAACACTTTCGGAACGAACTGGGGCAATGCAACCGGTACCATCAGGTATAACCATATTTTTAACAGTAAGTTATTCTCCAATACTTCGCTGATCTTCAGTAATTACAATTATGTCATCCAGAGCTTTCTGAGCGATAATAATTTTAAGGCGACGTCTAAAATAAACGACATAAATTTAAAAGAAGACTTGCAATATTCACTCAGCAGTAATCATACGCTCAAATTTGGTGTTAATATTCTGCACCATACCATTGCGCCGGGTGATATTACTTCAAATTCCGCATCAAGCTTTAATGATATTACTGTGCAGCAACGTTATGGGTTTGAAACGGCAGCTTATGTAAGCGACGACTGGAAAGCCAGCGATAAGCTGACTATCTTGTACGGCTTGAGGCTCAGTGGTTTCTTTCTGTTTGGGCCTGGTTCTTTTAATACCTATGATGCAGCGGGTGATGTGCTATCAACCTCAACATATGGGTCAGGGCAGGTGGCTAAATCATATCTTAATCTTGAGCCGCGCCTGTCCTCCAGCTACCAGCTGAATGATGTGAGCTCGGTTAAATTCTCTTACAATCGTAACACCCAGAACATTCACCTGTTGACCAACTCGACCACCAGTTCACCAACTGACCTATACGTGATGAGCAGCAATAACATCAAACCTGAAATCGCTGATCAGGTTTCCACGGGTTGGTTCCGAAATTTTAGCGATAATATCTTTGAGTTTTCTGCCGAGATCTATTACAAATGGCTACAGAACCAGATCAACTATAAAGACGGTGCTCAATTATTAGTGAATGAAGATGTGGAATCGCAATTGGTTTACGGTTCTGGCAGGGCTTACGGGCTGGAATTGTTTTTAAAGAAAAAATACGGCCGCTTCAATGGCTGGATCGGTTATACCCTATCACGCACCGAGGATAAGTTCGCGGCCATTAATAACGACAATTATTTCCCAGCTACGCAGGATCGTACTCATGACCTTTCCGTGGTCGGCATTTACCAATTAACTAAACGCTGGTCATTATCAAGCACATTCATTTACCAAACCGGGAATGCGGTTACCTATCCGACAGGTAAATATGAGGTGGGTGGTTTAACTACTTTTTCTTATTCAGAACGCAACGGTTACCGCGAACCATCGAACAACAGGTTGGATATCGGCGCTACCCTGGAAGGGAAAAAGCATAAGAAATATCAGTCCAGCTGGACGTTCAGTATTTACAATGTGTATGGACACCGTGATCCTTACAGCATCACTTTCCAAAACAGCAAGACAGTACCAAATACTACCGAAGCGCTGGAGACCAGCATATTTGCTACACCGATCCCTTCAGTTACCTGGAACTTTAAATTTTAATCAGACATGAGAATTTTAAAAACAACCATATATCTTTTTTCTTTATTCGCACTGGC
>Ga0302227_10002588_pt1 | contig 12314 bp, 19 predicted proteins | sample II_Palsa_N1_1_FD_193525 | JGI IMG/M metagenome (GOLD analysis project Ga0302227, IMG submission 193525) | Peat permafrost microbial communities from Stordalen Mire near Abisko, Sweden - II_Palsa_N1_1 | ecosystem: Environmental > Terrestrial > Soil > Palsa > Peat permafrost | place: Sweden...
CGGGGGTCCAATAAGCCAACCAACGCGCCATCCCGTAGCATAAAAGTTCTTTCCGGCTGATCCCACGGTCAAGGTAAGTCTCTCAATCTCGGGTGATAGAGTGGCCACCCTAGTAAAAGGGACATAGTACAGACGATCGTAAACTTCATCCGATAGAATGATGATATTGTTCTTGATGCAGAGATCAGCGATCTTGAGCAACTCGTCCTTAGAAAATACCTTGCCAATAGGATTGTGTGGTGTGTTGATGACAATCATTTTGGTCCTCGGTGTGATTGCAGCTTCGAGTTCCTCAAAATCGATGGTCCACTCGGCTGCCGAGGTGTTTTCCGTGGCTCCTTTGGGCGGTGGATGGAGTGGGACATAAACAATTTTGCCGCCTGGCATCTCAATATTGCTAATGTATCTGTCGAGGGTAAGTATAAGTATATGATTTGTCAGGAGGCCAGCTTACTGATCAAAGAAAGGCTCGAATATGATGACCTCGTCACCTTCCTCGATAAAACCCATGAAGGCACTCAGCATACCTGGCAATCATCAGCAAATATCATTCTACCAACTCTGGAATAGCTGACCTTCATTCGCTCCAGTTGTGATCGTCACCTCGGTATCCGGATTCAGTTTACGTCCCCATAACGGAGAGTAAGCGTCAGCAATAGCTTTCTTGAGTCGAGGTCTTCCTTTTGTTGGTGAATATTGATTGCAATCGACCTTGTCAAGAGCTTGTTTTGCGGCATTTATGATAAATGGTGGAGGATTATAGCCAAAGAACCCTTGGCCCATGTTGACAATAGGCTGCTTTGGAGATGCTGCAGCAGCTTCATTGACAATGGTCCTGTATGATAATGTCAGTAAGAATCTAGTAGACGTGCTGCTAAGCATAAAGGGTGGTTCCCTTCAACTAATCGTGTGTATGTACTCCAGATATGAATGCTTCGTCGCAACAGTGGGGAAGTGTCTGGAAAGGAACATGTTGTTCGAACAAGGAACGGTACAGGATCTGCCACATACCATACATCTTGTCTCCTGCCTGCAACCCTCTTGGCAGGCTGGATCTTTGCTCCTCTCTGCATAGTGTGATGTATATATCGTCGAGCACCGAGATCGGATGGAGGGGTCGAACACTTGTGAATGAACTGTTGCCAGGATTGTGCCAGCTGGCGGACTGCTGGTCGAGTCTTCATGGAGGGTTTAACATGGAGTTCATATAGCGGTCTAGCGGCCGCGCTTTTGGAAGGGCGCAATGGCTCACGAGTCGTTCTGCTGACTCTTTTGCGCGAAATTGATGGAGCCGTGGAGCTTCGAAATGGCGTCAATCTGCGGGCCGCTACGGCAACCCGTGTAAGCGATATTACCCCTGACCACATGCCCCTCCCCCTTTTTTGGTCCACAAGCTTTGCTATGGTACAATTACAATCACGGTGGATTTTCTGGCTCAGAAGTCTTAGGGAGGATAGCGTTGAAATGTGTCTTCTCCCTTTTTTAATGTTCTTCAAAAGTTTCTCGTTCATGCCTACCTCGGCACTGCTTTGCCCCTTTTGACCAAGAATTCCCCGCCAATGGACAGTAGAACACATTTCCTCTCCAGTGTTGGGACAAGACCAAATGTCATGCAAACCAAATACGGATCCGAGTTCTTTTTTAATAATACAGCAAGTTACATAATCGTCAGAGAGATATGTCCAGAGTAGGCTCTTATGTGGCATGCACATGTCCGTGGAAACCCTACAGCCCAAACCCGAATCTTACTTAACTGCCGTGCAGACCAATTCAACTCTATGCCTCCGGATTATCCCGCATATGCCTTAGATCTGCAGATGCAAATCTAGATCTTGGTCGTACAGCAGCCTCGCCTGTCCTCCGGCGATTTCAAGGCGTACACCTTTCATGCCCAAGTCTTGATATCCAATCAGAGCATCTGAGACAGGAGGAAGGAGTGACGACGCTCATAGGAATAATTTTGATTCAGAAATGTCTTGGAGTACATTTTCTACCTTGATATCAATGATTGAAAAAGAAAGAGAGAGGTTTCAGAATCGACAACGAGGAGAACGAGAACTAGAGCTAGAGCCCCAGCCCCTCCACCCCAGCCACGCTAGCGGCCGCAAACCAGTGGCTTTCGACGTCAATTATGGGAGCGTCAGAAGCTCCTGTGGAACACCAGAGGCACTCACTTCTCCCTTCATCTTACGATAGAGTTCAGTAGCTGACTATAGGCAACGATGTGAACTCTGTCTTTATTTGAGAGATCTGCCGGCTCTCTCTGTATGCCTTCTCGTGGCCCGGACTCTTGAAAGACCTTCCCAAAATGTCCTCTCCTCTGGTACACTCCGTGGACGCTCTCCACATTACGGTCCGTTTCACGACCTCGATTCCAGATCTTCTGCTGGATATTACAGAACCAGATGAGACGACTGTCATTGCGTTGAGGCACCTCATACGGTCAAAGCTTGATCCTCCCACCTCCCAGCATCGATTCCGATTTATACACAGTGGAAAGCTCCTGAAAGATGATGATATATTGTCTTCTGTCCTGAAGATTCCGTCCCCGCCTCCGCGTACTCCGGATCCGAAAGGCAAAGGGAAAGCAGTCGAGCCACCCCCTCCCAGAGTCTATATCAATTGCTCCATCGGTGATGTGTTGACATCATCCGAGCTCTCGGCAGAAGCACTTGCAGCTACCGCTTCCTCAAAAAAGTCCAAGAAGATTGGCAGAAGTGAGTCAGGAAATGGAGGCCCGGCACAATCTGCTGCCACGACGACTACGACTCCAGCTCCTCGAGGTTTCACACGGCTCCTCACTGCTGGCTTCACAGCAGCAGAGGTAAATCAGCTTCGGCTACAATTCCGATCAATACAATCCAATATACATACCCCTGAAACAATGCCATCTCCGAATACGTTACTGCGAATGGAAGATGCTTGGATTGATGATAATGCGGGAAATGCGGGTGCTGGCGCGGGTAGTGGTGGCTTCGATTTTGGGGACGATGGTCTTGGAGGAGGAGCACTTGATGATCTGCTGTGGGGTAACATTATGGGATTCTTATGGCCTCTGGGTTGTATAGGATGGCTAATACGAGAAGGAGGGGTATGGTCGAGGAGAAGGCAAATTGCGGTCTTCACGGGATTTGTGCTCAGCCTCACATTTGGGATGTTGAGGGTTGTATCATGATATTCCGATCCACTGCGATGGGAATGTGGGAGAACGAGCACCGTGTGGCAGGAAACGAGGCTTACGACAATGATACCCAATACTTGAGCGTTACCGAGACCCTATTCGAAGATTTACAGCCTCTGATTTTCAACCTCTGCATAGGTGTGCTTTTTCTTCTCAATAACTGCCAAATATTCGAGTTTTCTACAATTGAGATTGGATGACCAGAATTGCCTCCTCTATTACTTGTACTAGAGAAAAAGGATAATTGCTGCAGCGGAAAACTCAGCGTAAACCGGAAAGCGCAACGCTGTCACTGATCTACGTAGAGTTCTCGAGGCTCTCGGAGTTGCAACACCTAACCAATAGAGGATAGGCGAACCTTGATGCATGCGATGGCTGACGATGTAGTCTTGATATAGACTAGCAGAACTTCGCTAAGTCGACGGAACATCATGCTGTATGCTACCTACAGTCAGACACACTCCACTCGTGTCCTTGGGTGATTGAAAGACAATTAATTACGAGCCCTTATGAGGGATGGCACTGGCGCGAAGTATAACCGATGCTCTAGGTTGCAGATTTGTATCAAGATATTATGTTGTTTATAGGTGGAAGCTTATTAAGTAGAAGTGGAGAACAAGAAATAGATGCGAATCAAATGGAATAGGGCCGGGGTTGGGAATTCTTAATTCGAAGAACTGTAATTCTAAATCCAGAAGATGCTACATCCCGATCCTCCCATGCTCCAAACGCCCAATAATGAATCCTTTACTGAATCTTCTTGTTTTTCTTCGCTTCTACCTTCAACGGAGCCCCTTGCTGCACATCAAAGATTCTCTCGATAACCAAGATAATCATCTGGACGAACAAGATCCAGACTCTTAAAGCCAGATCAAAGAGTCCAAGCACAGGTCTCCTGCCCCTGCTATACGTGCTATCTGTAAACTTGAAAGGAAGCTGAGCACCGAGATGGTCCTGGGCTACCTTTATTCCGCTCGAGAATCCATCTTCATGGAATCCATACTTCGTCCAAGCTCCACAGTAGCTGATACCTCTGGTGTTTTGGATTCGTGGCAACAGGCCTTGTGATCGGATAGCTGTGGTGTTATATAGAGGGTGAGAGTAGGTGTATTGTCCCTGGACGGTCTCGGGAGCAGGATCATGGAGCGGATTTAGCGTTACGAGAACATGTCCGAAAGCATTCTCTGGAATATGTTGTAAAATGTTCATGTTATAAGTGAGGCATACTTGATCGATATTTGAAGATGTTGCTGACGATTTGGTGATGTAGTTCCACGATGACCAGGCTTTTCTTGATTTAGGCATCAGGGAGAGGTCTGAGTGGAGGACAGCGGTATTTTTGCTGGTTTGGAACCCGGAAAGGATCTCCTTTTCTTCGAAGTCAGCTTCGGGGAGGATCAGGTTGTATGCTTGGTCGCCGTGAGTGGCGATTATGACATGGTCATAGACATCCTCTTTCCCGTTCTCTAGATGTAAACGGACTCGTCCGTCATCGTCGTTGGTTACGGACTTAACAGGGGTATTGAGGAAGATGTGATTTGGAGGAAATCCTTTCATCACTGCATCGATATAGCTCTTCGCACCATGTTCGAGAGTTAACCACTGCGGCCTTGTAGCAACAGTACTTAATAAATGATGGTTCCACCTGGAGTTTGTTAGTGGTTTTGACAATTTCGTAGTCTGCAAAACTTACATAAACCGGACCAAAGTTACAGCAGGGAATTCCAAAGAACATTTATCCGGGCTTGTACTCCAAACCGCAGCAGTCATTGGTATCAGATAATCATCCCTGAAAGCATCCGAGTACCTCTCCCGCTCAAGATACTCGCCGATCGACTCTTGCTTCTCTTCCTGGTGTACCTCTTTCCCATTGCCATTCGCAAATCCATTCCAGTTCCGATGTACCTGGCTCTTTTCTTCATCCTTCAGCAGATCCAGGGCGAATTGATTGAACCGTATGATATCGAATATCATTCTCCACACTCGGGGCGACAACAAGTTTCGCCGCTGAGCGAACACGGCAGCGAGTGAGGTCCCCGCCCATTCAAACAATCCATGATCTCGAGAAACTCCAAAAGTCATCTCAGTCGGAACCGTTGGTACGCGGATATTTTTCAAGAAAGCAATAAAATTGGCTGCACACGATCAGCCTCCGCCATGTAGCAAGGCGCCAGGAGTACGTACGATAAGTGGCTGTATTCAGAACAATGAAGCCCGTATCGACCAAAGTCTTGGACTTCCCATGCTTGAACTCGACTGTGTTCGTATGCCCGCCTAATCGATCCGCAGTCTCATAGATATACACATCGTGGTGAGTTCTGTTCAATGCCCAGAGCGCTCCGAGTCCTGCTACTCCTGCGCCAACGATCGCAACTCTCTTTCTACGGCCAGAGTTCGTTAGAGGAGCCATTAATTAAAGAAAGTATTATTAGAAAGAAGGAGAATGTTTGGAGGAATTATATTCACAAATCATTGCTGTGTTCCTTCGAGCTCGAGCTGAAGGAGGGGAGCTCTTGTTGCAGTGACGGCATTTCTTTTGGTAGGACGGGACAAGATGCACAAGCTGTTAGTGCCTTTCATGTGAGACCTATGAAATTGCACTAGGTGATCGAAACTATCGACGAGCAATGCATAGAAAGAGAATATCGAAAATAAATTCATTACTGGAAGAAAATAAAGTGTTTATGCACTTGTCAGAGGGATGTTTGAAGGTACCAGTCCAAGCTCAAAAGTCTCCATATTATTCGGAGTCGATATCGTCCGGGGTCCAAACCCAGTACATTTTTACTGTCTCGCTGTGGCTGGGGAATGAGGCGTAAAACCGCTAGCAACCATGAAGGAGGTCCGCCCGCCGGAACATACCATCGTGACCTCGAAACAACCACATCTCCATCCATTCGCATCCACAATCTACAAGAGAATATCTGTACAATCGTCCCAAAACTGCCGTGCAGTATCCGACTATCAGCTGCTATCAAGGAGCCAGGGCAACCATCGCCAAGCCGAGAGACCATTGCGACGCTCGCAGAAGGCAACGACCATAACCAAGACCGTCAGCATTTCTTCACAACCACCACACACTCACAATGTCGAATCCACTCGATACCGATGCAGGCTCTGAGCTCTTCAGCAGCTATGAAGCCGAGCTCAAACTCGTGCAAGCCGACTTGAACCAGAAGTTGGACCAGATCCCAGACCTGAGCGGCGAGCCACGCAAAGCAGCCATAAGCCAGGCAGAGCGAGCATTAGAAGAAGCTAGTGAACTGGTATGCAGCATCTCTTTGCTTTCTGGGGGATGGTACTGACCTTTTTTTTTTTAGCTCGATCAAATGCGCCTTGAGAAGCAGAATATCCCCTCTGCATCCCGCACCAAAGTAAACCAACGCTTACGCAACCACGAATCCGATGTCGACTCTGCGAAGCGGAAACTTCGCTCCATGGCTGATGACCGCTCTGCTCTGTTCGGTAGCCGATATTCCGATAATCCGAACGATGTGCAACTGGAGCAACGCCAGCAGTTGTTGTCTGGAACAGATAGACTAGATCGCAGCTCCCAGAGGTTGAAGGCCAGTCAGGCGTTGGCGAATGAGACGGAAGCTATCGGTGCGAGTACGCTGGCGGATCTACATAGGCAGAGAGAGACGATCCAGCACACAGGGGACATTCTGTTGGAGAGTGAGGGGTATGTTGATAGGAGCGTGAAGACTCTGAGAGGGATGGCGCGTAGGTAAATCGTCCCTTATCCTGGTTGCAGCATGCTTTGGGAAATGCTTTACTAACAAGTTTTCTGCAGGATGGCTACAAATCGGATTATAACGATTGCCATTATTACGGTTCTGGTGCTGCTTATCTTTGCTGTTATCTACAGCAAGTTCAAATAGAGCCACGGCTCTTCTGGCGTTCGGTGGGGCTTTTAGATACTCTTTGTTTTGTAGGAGTAATTACGACTAATCAAATGCATTGTACATTCAATATCTGGCTTGCTGATATGATTTGCAAGGGATAGGTCCTGCAGGTGCTTGTGTGCCGAAAATGGGTTACATTCCGCAAGCCGGATGCATTTGTGCTGGAGTATTTCCTGGATCGAGTACAAATGGCTCGCACAATCATCCGTCCGTCCTGGTGTATCTTAAGAAAACGAAGCAGTGTCCTTGAAGCTCGCTTGGTCACGCCTCAGCCACATCATGGAACATCCAAGTCCTACTAAATCGGTAAACATTTGAAGATAACGCAAATGTTGAGCTTTTAAAAATCGGGAACCTTCAATGTTGCCTATGACATCTGCTTAACACTTGAGCTATGACCATCAAAGTAGCGAGTTGTCGAATACGAAAATAACATTGCAAGTGCTACCTCTTATTCCTCATGGACACTTGGATATCGTAGTATGACGACCAAAAGAAAGTACCTGAATGATTGACCCTGCTGTATAACTATAAACGATCTCAATATTATACAACACGCCATTTTCACAACTCCAGAATCAAGCCTTTAAGAAACCCTTGTAATATGTGTCCAGCCATCGCACCGCTTCATCGTCAGCACCAACATCAATCGCATTCCAGCGACCAATGCTACCTACATACCCATCCGGTCTCACATTCACAATTGCAACCTCGTGCTCCGACAGCTTGCCAAGCCACTTCTCAGTGCAAGTCGGATCCTTCATCACAGAATCCAGATAGAAAGTCCAGCAGCTGTCTTGGAGAAGTTGAGGAAGGTCACCAATCTCTACGTCCTCCTTTTTCATAGTTGTCACAATAGAGTAAGTGAAGACTTTCGAGGCACCAGTGTACCGGTTGGGCTGCACGAATTCGTCCATCTCAGTGTGAACAGAACTGAGCGCAGCATACGAAGCAGCGGCAGCTTGGGAAACACGTCCAAGAATCGTTCGGGGTGAAGAAATCTCGTCACACACTCTGTCGAGAAATGCGCATGCAGTCTTGACATCCGGAGTAAAAAAGAAGATGCGAAACTGTCCCAGCATTGGGATATCCAGTTGGAGATCCACAGGATTGGCGTCGATGTATCTCGTGACCTTGGCAGGTAATAAGAGTGATCCTCCTCGAAGTCCTCCTTTCGGGTTCTTTTCAAGCACGTTGAGCACGTTTTCTGAATATTCTGCTCCAACTCCAGAGATGAATCGGATGTTCTTGGTGAAGTTCTCAGCTAAGGCTACGGGGTCGCCTGCTGAGATGGCAGTTGCGTGACCAAAATCGAAGTCGATAAGGTCTTCGGCGATCTTTTTTCTTTCTTGCTGATAGGTGGCGAGCAGGCTTTCATTTGCGAGACCTCTGATGGAAAGATTAAGTTTCCACGCAAGATTAAATGAATCATGCATAGACACATTCATGCCCTGGGCTGCTTTGGGAGAGTGAGAATGAGCAGCCTGCATTGAAATTAGAATTGATATGAAGTGACGGGGCGTTGGGACGTACATCTCCAGCAATGAAAACGCGCTGTGAATCGTCAGAAAATGCTTTGGCAACTCGTTGTCCGACTTTGTAGATTCCAAACCATTCTAGACTCAATCAGCTAATGCCATCGCATTGTTGAGTTTGTAGCTCACCAACTGTCTTCCAGGAAAGAGTGAACGGCTTCATGATCTCCTTGGCTCTCCACATGACGAATTCCTCAGTAGCAGCATCTGAGGAGATTGGAGCCTCAGCTGGATGCAACTCAATGTACAGTCTGGTCATGTTCCGTTCTCTAGGAATGCACAAAATTGATCCTGAAGTTTCTGAGCTGATCACAGCCTTACTCCACCGATCAGGAAAATCCGTCTCAATAACACCTAGCAAATTGGTCAATTACGTTTTTCTAGCTCGAATTTTGTAGAGGTACTTACCGTCCAGCACTCCCCATGCTGATTTTGAGGTCTGAGTGTGCTCGATAGCACCAAGCATTACCTTTCTGACTTTAGAATGAGCGCCATCGCAACCAACCAGGTACTGAGTCTTGAAAGGTCTAGTTCTGTCCGTTTTCAGGTCAGTGCACGCAACCTCTACGATCGAGTTCGCCCCTTTCTTTTGCGAATAGCTTAAGAATGGGGTGCTTCGAATCACTTCGACACCTCGCAGTGTTAAGTCTTTGAGGAAGATATCCTCTACCATCCCCTGGTGAACAAGAAGGATGTACGGCTCTTCTACGTCAACTACTTCGGGCGGGTAATGGATTTCTCTACCCGTCCTTCGGAGAGTGGTCTCAGCTGAAGAATTCTGTCTCACGGGTTAGTCACGACACTGTTCATGTCGTGTAATGGACACGTCGACCAAGGTAAAGAGGTTAATTCTCACCCAGAAGCAGATGTCATAGATTCTGACGCCCCTTAATAAGAGTGGGCCAGCCAGGCCCAGTTGCTTGAACGTCTCGATTGTCTTTGGTTGAAGACCGTCAGCTCGACCAGTGGACGTCTTGTCAACACGGTCGTCGACTATCGTGGTTTTAATGCCATATCGAACAAGATTAGACCTGATTCCAATAGTTAGTGTATATCCTCCAAATCCAGACGTCAAAGAACGCACGCCAGCATAAGTCCACCAGGACCAGCGCCAACAACCACCACCTGATGCGTGCTTTCCTTCAGATCATGATTGCCATTAACCATCTGTACGTCCACAGAGCGATGGTCACCATTGCGTTCCCCGGGGGAAGGGTCCGTGTCATCGTCTGTACGAGGACGCTTCATTATGGCTCAAATCACTCAGTTGCTGAGGTGGAAGCTTTGTGAAAAGCATCGTGATGGCTGAAAGTCATGCAACGGGGCGACCGTTTGTGAGTCGTACGATGACGGGGCGGAAAGAGTGGAGGGGCATAATTCCAAAATCAGCCCGGAAAATCGACTGACTCTCATACATGGGGGTTTGAAAATGGCGTGGTATGACGGTGTTATCGTGCGGTGGTCGGGGCTGACGGCACGAATTTTACGGTGGCCGATTTCATCAGTTCCAACCTCTTTAGCCGAGCTCGCCCCCTATTTTCAACTCTTCGCTTGTCCGACCCCTCCTAGACAGCATGAACAAAAGAAGTCCTTGGCTTGTAAATCATAGAATCCCGAAGTGTTCCTGCTCTCTGCTTTGAACACTCACAATCTCAGAACAGTATCGGACCCGTCACTATTTAGTCACCTCTCTATCTCACGAGCTTACATTGCTTGCCAAAAGAACAGCATCACTTCGGACGGCATTCGGCATGGCCACTAGTCCATTCACGATCTCGTCTTTCAAACTATTAATGGCATTATTAAGGAACTATTATATCCGATTTGCACAATTTCTGAACTGTCAGCTTGTTGGAGCTGACACCTCAGTTCGGATATCGCCGGGAGAGACTGAGTTGACCCAGGTTCCTTGAGACAACTTATGAGTACAGGCTGGTAGTAAGTCAAATCAGAAATAATTACATATTTGGCCAACTGTACGGCGAGGGCAGAACCCATGGTTCTCACAGCGCCATTCGTACCACAATTTGCACTTTCTTATCTGGCTTTTGATTGCTATATAGCTGGCCCTACCGGCCACAAAAATGTTGCAGCCTCCCTTCTTACAGCTGGAAAGCATTCTTTTTGTACGAAATTGATAATTTCTACTCCAGATCCAGCTGCAGTAAGTCCTCTACAAAAGCCAAACTGGCGCTGCAAGGACCCCTCTCACAAGCGTGCAATGTCCTTTCAGGGAGAACATGTGTGTTTAGTAAGCCCCTTCCACCGATTTCTGATTCTTGAAGTTTCAGGTCTCAGTTTATCCACATTTTCGATGTTCTCAGACTTTGCCTGGAATGTCAAACAAAGTGTGAGGGGTGCAGATCGTGTACGAGAGGAGAATATGGCGCCCACGTCTTCTCTTCTTCATTGACCCCATCTTGTGTACTGTTAATACAATATACTTCCGAGCAAATTTTATATGTTTTACAGTATCCTTCAAAGGGTCAATAAGAAAGGCAATTCAAGCGCCCAAGAACGTTGCCGTTCTCGGCATATCGCATGACCCTGCAAGTGCCCGCGTCCGTTATCAAGGATCTGCCCCCACTTCTCCACCTTTGCTCCTCCGAACCACTGATAAATCATCAAATCATGATGTCGAGCAACATCTCGAGAATCTCTTATCTCTGCTGTGCTACAGCGAAGAGTGGAGTGGTACAAGTATCAAGATGTGCGACTCTGAGGGCTCGGGTGATGTGAACGGTTTCCTGAGGGTCGTCCTCGACTTTGTTTTGATTAATTTTGAGAAATGGATGAAGAGTTTGGTTGACTTGATTCCATAATCGATTTATTTGTTTGCGATTCCAAAATGATTGAATGTATACCTGTAAAGCAAAAGATCATGAGGAGAGGTGACAATAAGTTGAATGTGAGTGTCCGATCAGATGCGGTATGCTCGTGGTAGCAAGTATCGACTCACTCACTATCCAGGTCATTGTCGTCGGGGCTGGACTCGGAGGGCTCGGAGCTGCAATCGCCATCCTTCTTGCTGGCCACGATGTCCTGGTTCTCGAATCCGCGTCAGAAATTACTGAAGTGAGCCCTCCCTCCCTACCATCCTCATTCATTCTCACATGAAAACCTTAGGTCGGAGCAGGAATCCAAATTCTCCCAAACAGCAGCCGCGTGCTCCAATCCTGGGGCATGCGCGCTGCCCTCGCAGTCCATGCTACACGACCGAAACAGGTAAATATGCTGGGCTGGAAAGGAAATCTCATATCCTCCATGAACTTCCAAGATTCCGCATCCAGATACCCTGGGACGTTTTACTGGGATTTCCACCGTGCGAGTCTGCACAAGTGTCTGCTTGATCGAGCTGTTGAGCTTGGTGCTGCTGTCAGATGTGACTCCCGGGTTGTAGATGTACGGATTTGTGAGACTGGGGAAAAAGCGAGGGTGGTGATGGAGTCTGGGAGGGAGATTGAGGCCGATTTGGTGGTAGGTGCCGATGGGATCAACAGTAAGTTGAGGGAAGTTATGCTAGGAAGGGAGGACCCTCCTATTCCTACTGGTGACTTGGCATATCGATTGCTGTTATCCACATCTGAAATGATGAAGGATCCAGAACTGGCCTCCCTTGTTACCGATCCGCAAGTCAATTATTGGCTTGGACCGGATATGCATGCAGTGAACTATGTGCTGAAGGGTGGGAAA
>Ga0302227_10002590_pt1 | contig 12307 bp, 17 predicted proteins | sample II_Palsa_N1_1_FD_193525 | JGI IMG/M metagenome (GOLD analysis project Ga0302227, IMG submission 193525) | Peat permafrost microbial communities from Stordalen Mire near Abisko, Sweden - II_Palsa_N1_1 | ecosystem: Environmental > Terrestrial > Soil > Palsa > Peat permafrost | place: Sweden...
CGTACTGGCCACGAAACGATTGGAAGTCGATCGGTGCGCTCAGGCGATGGATCCCTACGCGCGCGGCAAAGTAGCCTGCAGCCTTGTCGTACAGCTGTCGGTTGACAAAGTCGCGCACGAGCATTTGAAATATGGGCTCAACACTTTGTAAAATCATGGACGCGAGGTGAAAACTCTCAAGATTGCATTGTGTTTTTGTGCCGCGTCGTGCGCCGCAGAGGGAAATCTAGCTGCACGGAGTGGCGCTCCTGTTTTGCACGTTCACTCGGGCGTCTATTTTTTTATTGCGCTTCTTTGTTTTTGTTTTTTCGAGGCGCGAGTCGCTGTTTTTTCAGGAGTTGAATTCGCCAAGACCGCCTTTTTTTTTTTTTTTCAACTGCCGACGAACGGGTCCGAGTCATCTAACCCCGCAGCAGAGCAGAAGAGAGAAAGAAAGAAGCCATGTCGACCCCCGAGCTGAACCAGTCCCTCGACGACATCATCAAGAGCAAGCCCAAGAACCAGGTTTGACGGGTTTTTTTTGCGCACGCCTTGTCAGTCAGCCAACACCAAAACGTTTAAACAACACAGAAGCGCGGTGGTGCTGCAGGTGCTGCAGGCAAGGCTCGTGCCTCGCCACTCAAGAAGAGGGGCGGACCTGGTACGTTTTTCGCCCCCCCTCGCGTTGTTTATCTGACCGAATCCCGCAATTTTTTGCTACACAGTTGCCGGCAAGGCTGCTGCGACGCGCGGAAACGCGGCTCCCGCGAAGGTGTGCATATCAAAATTTACCAACAGCTTCATCGTGGGTCCTCTCCCACCATTCCAATCTTTCTACGTCCGCCTTTTTTTTTAAAAAATCGACCAAGAAACTCTGGCTGCTAACGGTTCCTTTTTTCTTCGATGAAAAACAACCAATGGCTGAGGAGCGCTGAGTGGGGAGGCTGCATCGGATGGTTCGGTCTGGCCTATCTGTCTGCCCATGCAAATCCGCTCAATGGGCTGGAAGAACCCGATACAATGCCGGAATGCGACTTCTTTTTTTTTAACTGCTGCTATCATTACCGCTATCACCCCCGCAAAAAATCTGTCTGTGGTCCTAACGAGTTCTCCCCCCATCCCCCCCCTTCTCCCAACTGCGATCCGGAAAATCCGCGTGAATGTTGATATATTACAGCAGCAGCAACAGCGAAAGGGCAATAATGCCCAGCAGGGCGGAAATGCCCCCAAGGGACGCGGTGCCGTGCAAGCTGTGAAGCAAGGAGGTGGCTAATAAATGCAATGACGAGTTGAAACTGATTTTTTTTTTGTTTTGTTTTTGGTCTTGCAGGAAACTCCAACCAAAAGTGGACACACGACAAGTTCCAGGGCTCTCCCAAGCAGGGTGGCCGCAAGGGTGTGTGTTTTATTTGTCTGCGATAAGGCACTTACCTCACCCATCTGACAATCAGCTACCTCCCCCGTCCATTCTCCCGCCGCCAGCTCTGGACGTTTTGCTGTTGCTGCGCCAGTAATAATAAAAATAATAAAACCGATAAAGTTTTTCTCACTTTTGCCGTTAGATCAAGTCGGCGATCCTCAGCCGAGCAATTCCGGCTGCCGGTCTTACGACTGGTGTCAAGGTCACCGTCGCCAACCTTTCTCAGACCGTCGTTGCCGAGGATCTTCAGGTAACCGCGCATTTGCATTTTTACATTTTATTCATTTATTTATTGACGTGCTCTGCTGTTCTTTTCCGACTAAAGGAGCTGTTTGGTGGTGACAACGTCAAGCTCAAGTCTGTCAAGTTTGTTTCCGAGGGTGTGTGCGACATTGTCTTCACCCGCCGCGAGGATGCCGTCGCCGCCGTCCAAAAGTACGATGGCGTCCTCCTCGACAACCGTGCCATGATCCTCAAGCTCGCCGGCAGCGCCCCGGTCGCCTCTCCCAATCCCCGCGGCACTCAAAGGTTTGATCCCAATTCCTTGCCGAAACCCGTTCCTAAAATAATAAAAAAAACTCTGAAAAACAGTAGAACCGCCAATCGCCTCCAGAACTCGATGCAGTTCTGAAAAGGACCGACTGAAAGAGTAGTGAAAAGGAAGCGTGTTTTTGTCCCTAGTTTGGATGTCTTGGTTTTAACAGTCTGGAGCACGCGCATTTTCGCGCAGCCCTGCTCATGTCCGTCTTCAAAAAGTTCATGCCAAAGGGCTCTCTGGGCCCGTCGGCAGGTGCTGCCACCGCGGGATCCACGTCTCAACAGCCGAGTGGGTCTTCGCAGGCTAGTTCGGCTGCCTCAGCGTCGGCTGGCAAGCAGCAGGGGACGGCGACGACCGACAAGAGCGACGCGGCGTCGATTCGAAAGTCTGTCTCCACAACAACGACCTCGCTCGTGGCGGTCGCCCTGGGAGACGATGACGCCGACCGGGACGACGACCTGGCGTCCATTATGACGGCCGGTGGTGTCGTGAGCGAGCTGCCCGTGCTTGACGACGGCATGGTATGGTGTTTTTTTTATTTATCGCTGTCAACATGAGCCTCCGTCAATACAAAGGACGTGTTTATGGCGCGATCACGAGAGTGGTTCAAGGCCGTCAAGATCTTCCTGGGCCTGGTCGAGCGACGTGCGCAGAGCGAGGCCGAGCAAGGCAAGACGCTGGCCCGTGTGGCCCGTCAGGCGCTGGACGCGTTCCTGGACCTCGATGTCCGCGGCGAGGTACGTTCTTGCTGGTGACCGTCTGTTTTTGAACGACGGGGTTGTCGACAGGGCTCCCACGCTGCCACTACGCTGGCTCTTCTCAAGCAGCAGGAGATCATCGCGTTGCGACAGCTTGATTTTGGCAATGCGCTTACGGCCGACGTGATGGCCCCTCTCATGTACGCCCCGCTGACTTGCATCTGCTCAATGCCTAAACGCCGTTTGCGTTTTTCCGCAGCGCCAAGAGGGACCAGCACGAAAAGTCGCGGAGAAAGCTGCAGTCGCATTTGCAGAAGGAGCAGAAAAAGTACGAGGACTCGATCGCCATCCTTGCAAAGTCCAAGCAAAAGTACTTTGTGTCGGTTCAGGTATTTGAGCATGTGCAGCGTGCGATCGCCTCGCTAACTGTCGGCGTGGGTGGCATGGGGAGCAGACATGGGAAAAAGCCCTGGTCGACAAAAAGTACGAGGAGAGCAGCGCGTACAAGGTGCGACTGGATAAGCGCACCAAGGAAGAGGAGGAGGCCAAGAGCAAGATGAACGCGGCGGAAGAGGCCTACCGCACAAACATCAAGAATACCAACGCGGCCCAAGAGGAGTTCAAGCGATCCGTCCAGGCGATCCTCTTGGCCTTTGAGCGTCTCATTGTCGACAGCGAGTCGAAATACAAGGTGCAGAGTTTTTTTTTGAATTTAAACCATGATCTAACGCTAATCTATTTTATATTTGCTCCTTACTAGGACTGCCTGCAAAAGTTCTTTAGTATCCAGCAAACCTACGTTGACGACCTACCCGGGATGACCAAGGCGCTGGGCGCTCAATCAGCTGCCGTCGACAACAAGGCTGACTTCCACAAATATGTGAGCCAAGTGTCGCGCAACGTCGTCTACAACCCGCCGCTGGTCGTGTTTGAGCGCGCCCCAAAGACGGCAGGCAACTACGACCCGGGCACGCGTGCCGCCACTATGTTTATCCCCGAGGACACGCACATTCCCGGTATCGATTCATCGGCTGCACACGCGACCGCCCAGACTGCCGCTACGCCCTCCACTTCCACGCCTGCCTCCGCCTCTGCCTCGGGCAACGTAGCTGCCGCCAACATCCCCAAGGAGCGATTGCACAAGTTTATGAAGCAGTTTGCCGTATGGACTTGGCTGTTGCCATCAAAACTTTAAAGAGCTGAATTACCTTTTCTTTTAGCCCGGACTTTGTCAACACTGCCACCAGCTCACGTTTCGTGGCATTGTCTGCGAAAAGTGTGGCATTTGTTGCCACAAGAACTGCGTTGAAAAGGTGCGGCTTTTTTTCTACCCCAAAATCGACTTACAGGTTTTCCCGTGCTGCAGTTGCAAACGTCGTGCGCAGAGACAAACAAGGCTGAACCTGCCGTCCTCGTTGTCTTTGGCGTGCCCTTGGATGAGCAGCCCTGCCTGGAGGGCAGCTCTATCCCCTTGATTATCGAGTCGTGCGTCAAAGAAGTGGAGTTGCGGGGTATGGACAGCGAGGGCATCTACCGCATTGCTGGTGTGAAATCGTCTGTGGAGAAACTCGGCGCCGCCTTTGAGCACCACGGCAAGTCCAAGGCCAAGCTGGACCTGTCGTTCGAGCCCGACATCAATGCCATCACGGGATGCCTCAAGGCCTTCCTGCGCCAGTTGCCCGAGCCTGTCATTCCCTACGATGACTACAACGATGTCATTGAGGCGGCCGGCCTTGCAGGCTATAACGAGGAGAAGCTTGCCCAGCTGATCGGCTCGCTTCCAAAGGTCAACTACGACACACTCGTTTATCTTGTCAAGCATCTCTGGTACTTGTTTGGTGGGGACACGCCGTTTTAACGACTCGCCGATGTAGCAATGTCGCCAAGGGCTTTTCAGTGAACAAGATGCAGGCATCCAACTTGGCCATTATTTTTGGGCCGTCGCTGCTCCACACCGATACTGCTCAAGAGGACAGCGGCCTCGCGTTCCAGGAAAACGGACGCCAGTGCCTCGTGGTGGAGCGCCTCGTGCTCAACTGGGGCTTTATCGAGAGCAAGGCAGCCGTCTTCCGCACTCATCTCCACAGCAACAGCGGCTCTCAGGCTGCCACTCCCACGTCGGCAGTCCCTTCGACAGCCGCGCCGCATTTCGCAAACACCCGTATTCTCGAGCTCAAGGGCGAGGATGGCCATTCGGGCTTGCCCACGCGTGATTCCCCTACGTCCCTGGTAACTGCGTTTTTTTTATTGTTGCAGCTTATTTAAAATTGATATAGACTCGCCAGCGATCGTTAGCGACCCACCGCATGTCGGTATTTGACGACGAAGAGGATGACGACTTTAACGTGGAGGAGTTTGAGCGGCTCTCGCGAATTGTTCAACGCAACATGAGCTTTAGCGGGGTATGCCTAAGTTTCTTCCCTTTTGTGCATTATTGCTGATTTTGTGAATTAGGCCCACGACAAGGAGCCGTCTGCTGACGCGGAGAATGTGACGATTGTTTCGTCGGCAATTCGCGGGGGCATCTCGCTGAACTCGATCATGCGAACGCTCTCTTCCACCGAGCAGACCTACGAGGACGTGATCGTGTCTGCAACGAGCTCTCCGACCCTTGAGGCCGCCAAGGAAGTCGAGCCAGAGGCTCCCGAAGAACACCCTGTTCAGCCAATCACGCCGCCCAGCAAGGACACCCTTGTTATTAAGACATCCACGCCCGTCGCTACGCACGAAGCACCATCGCCACTGTCGCCCACAAAGGACGATGTGCCCCCGACTCCTGCCAAGGACGCCGCCGTTGTCGTCCCCCCGCCGCCGGCCAAACACGACGACCATCCTCCTGCGCCCGTTGCCAAGGACAGCAGCAGCAGCAGCGGTCACGGCGAACAAGCAGCCCCCGCATCGGCGCCGGCGGTGCCGACCAAAGAGGCGCCCTCTGTTATTCATGTCCCCGTGGCGAGCACGCCCGTCCTCAACCTCGCCCTCCTTCAGAAAAAGTCCCCTCCTCCATCGTCGGTGTCCCCCGCACCGGCACCACCCGCAGTGCCCTCGCCAGACTCGGATCAGCCCTTGCCTCCCCCAAAGGACGAGGAGACCGAGGAGGACCTGATGGCCAAGGTCAAGGGTGCCATCCAGGCACGCAAGCACAAGTGACGGACCAAAAGGGGAAAAAAAAAAAAATATAACAGGGAATATGCATCCATCCATATATTATTTCTCTCATTCTCCTCTCTCTTTCTCTTTCTCTCTTTCTCTCTTTCTCTTTCTCGTCGTTTCTCTTTTGCATGATCTAAAAAAAAAAAAAGCGGGAACAGCCATATTTTCACACAGTGATCATGCAACCCCCCATCGCCGCTCTGCTGGGCGTCCTTGTGGCCTCGCTGGTGTACTTCCTGGTGGGCCAGTCGTCGTCCAGCATGCTGGCCGGCTCGCACCGCGTGACGCAGACCGTGGAGCAGACGTGCGAGGGTGGCGGCGCAAAGTCCCGTCCCGTTCAAATCGAGGGCACGACACTCGCGAGCCAGATTGTCTACCTGGACGAGAACATGCGCACAAACTACCAGGGCGAGCAGTGTGTGCAGTACACGCAGCCCTTGCCGCCCGTGCCGACTGCACTGACGCCTGTCCAGCTGCGCGACGCTATGGAATGCTGGGCCACCAAGGGCGAGTTCAAGCAGGACCCCAAAATCTTCCTCGATCCCAACCCGTTCTTCGCCGACGACCGCTACGACATGTGCGCCATGGTCAGCAGCATGTACAAGCGCCGCTACGAGGCGTCCATCTACTGGGAGCCGTCTCCGTCGTGCCCGCTGCCGTACAGCCACCTGAGCGGCCGCGACCTGTGCAGGACAATGAACGGCCGCAGCGTGCTCCTCGTGGGCGACAGCCTCACGGTCCAGTACTTTGAGACGTGGCAAACACAGGCCCAGCGCATGATCCTCATGGGAGGCGGCGCGGGGGCAGACTATATCCTCAACACGACCGACTTCACCGACCCGTTCTACTGCCGTTCGTTTGGTGACGAGCGCACAATCATCCAGTTTTGTCAGGTCGAACTGTGCGCGCACACAGGCTTCCCGACGTTCAGGGTCACGTTTGTCCGCAACGACCGCTTGTCCAGGGTCACCTCGTTTGTTAAGACGGACGGCCTGTCCGACTACTGGCAGGTGCGTGACTCGTTGTGTTTTTTATTCTGCTAATCCTCTGAATGTACTGTCGTTGTTGTTGCTGCTGCTGCGATAGAGCCCGTGGGTTACTCATCTCAAGAACAACAGCATTGTCATTATGAGCCGTGGAGCTCACTACGTTACAACGCCAGAATTCACCCAGGAAATCCAAGACACGTTTGCTTATCTCGAGGAAAACTACTTGAACGAGACAAACCACGGCCGCCTGGTCTTTTATCGTGCGGCACCGCCAGGTACTATACAAAGCTTTTTTTCACATGTCCTTTCTTATATTCATTATTAGGCCATGCGGGCTGCGAAAGGTACACAAACACGTGGCCCGCAATGGTGCGCCAGGACCCGAAAAGCTTGCCGTACCACTGGGGCGAATTTGAGGGGCAAAACGAGATCGCCAAGAGGCTGATCAACGAGAAGTACCACCCCTACATTACATACCTCGACGTCGATTATGTCACCTCTCGCCGCTACGATTCACATTGCTCCAATGGAGATTGGTAATTATTTAAGGTTACTGTTGGTTTTTTTCTTTTAGTCTGAAGACGTTTAATATACTTGCATTGTTACCGCTTGCAGCCTCCACTACTGGTACCGCAAACAAACAAATATATAATGATCTTTTCCGAACTTTTTTTTTTTTTTTTTTTTGTATTCTCCAGTCGCCCCGGACCAATGGACTTTTGGTTTGAGCTGGCCGTCAACTCGATCCGCATCGCCTCGCAAGTGGTCTACGAAGACGAGCCTCTCCCTGAAGAACTAGCACCACCTGCTCCCCCAGCGCTGCCCACAGAGTCTGCTGCACAGAACGCCACGTCAGAAGTGAAAACTTAGCGTTGGAGTTTGTACACGTCAGAAGACGAAGACAGGACGCCATCCTTGCACTCTTTTTATTAGTTTATTGTCGATCGTAAAACAATATTAAATTTTTTTTTGCACATTTTGCACAATGCTGCCTATTCATATAAAGCTACCACCGAGGAAGCGGGCGATTATCGCCCGGTGCCCGTGTGAATTTAACCGAGTCCGGATTGCGGTAAAAGATGGGGTTTGCGCCAATGGACCACATCCAGTCTGCCCTGCTCTGTGTCTCTGGTGGGACGATGAGCGTATCGCAGGGATGCATGAAGCGGCCGAGGTCGCGGCGGCGGATCTCGACGCGCTGGGAGTACGAGCTGAGGACAAAGCCGATGAAGCATGTGCTCTTGGCGAGCATATACTGGATGACGGGGCTGGCGTGGCCAATGCTGCCCTTGTCAAACACAAGGTCAGAGACACAGTCGAGCTTGGGTGCGTTTGGGAGGACCTTGAGCAGCGAGCGGTACATTTTGTTGTCGATGTCGTCGGTGCACACGAGCATGCCGTGGAAGGCGACCTCGTTGCCGGTGCTCGAGGTGTTGCGGATGTAGTCGACCGCGTTCTGCACAGAGTCTTCCCAGAGCGTGGTCCCGTCGGTTCCCCACCCATAGTCGGTCATGCGCATGTGCAGCGCGAGTACTCGCACGGGTTGATCCGCGCCCAGCTTCCAGTACTTCCGCAGCCGCCTCTCGTGGATGGCGTACTGTCGATTGGCCAGCTCGACAATCAAGTCGCTGTACGAGAGCCAGTACGTGTCCAGCGCCATCCCAGCCGTCACCCACAGGTCCTGCCAGAACGCGTCGGACCCGCCGTAAAACACGCCCGGGTCTCTGGACGTGACCACTCCGACGTGAGGATTGCACTGGTCGTGGCCCGTAATGGCGACGGCCGTGGACGCTGTGGCCTTGACGTGGTCGGCCATGGGCAGCCGTCTCCAGCACGTCTTGTCGGGCACGCACTCGTCTTTGATGCTGCTGCTGCTGCTGCTGTTGCTAGTGCACGAGACCAGGTTGTCGATGCCGTGGCAGTCGCTGGGCTGGCCGCCGCACCAGCCAACCGTGTCGATCGTCGCGAGCTCGGTGATGGACAGGATGGCGTTGCGCCGCCCAAAGACCTCGGCCACCTTGGTAAAGTTATAGATGGTCGTCATGGCGCCGTGGTGCACGTGCCGCTCGGACGGGAGGAACGTGCGCACGCACGAGACGTCGGGTGTGTTCTTGCGGCCGCACAGCTCGCTCAGGTAGGACATGATGCGCGCGTCCTGGATCACCTGGTTGGTCCATCGGCCATAGTTGGTCGACGAGACAAACATCGTGGGCGCCACCGGGAAGCGAGCCGGGCTGGTGGGCCGCCAGAAGACCGACACGCGCTTGTGGTCGCACTGGGGCAGAAGGAGTGAGAGCTCGCTGAGTGGCCTGTAGCCGGCACGATCGAGCGAGAGCCTTAGCTGGCTCGTCTCCCATGCGGGCTCCTCGACGATCAGCACGTCCATGAAGCCTTCCTCGTCGCCGTACGCCTTGATCACGTCCTGGAGGGCCGCAACATCGACCTCTGTCTGTGGCCGCACCACGACGGCGGCAATGCGGTGGCGCTCGAGCGTGTTGAAGAACGAGCGGGCGCTGAGGGCCTGCCGCGGGAAGAGCACATCCCACGAGAGCGTGTTGCGCGGGACGACGTCGACGGTCGCGTTGTACGCATCGGCCGCGACGCTCACGGCGTCGTACGTGTCGTCCACGAGGAACACACGGTGGTGCATAAAGACGAACGGCGGCGGCGGCGGCCACGACGCGATCTCGTTGGACGTGACGTGGAAGTAGCAGTTTGGGAACTGCTCGTGCAGCCACGTCGGCGCCTCCTCCAGCGTCACGTTGGTGCCCATGACCACGACTGTGCACAGCGGCCGGGACAGCGATGTGCGGACCGACAGCAGGGCGTCCACGGCTTGCGATGTTGGTGCGGTTGGATGTGCGGGGACATGAGACGACGACGACGACGACGACGACGACGACGACGGCGGCGACCAATCGATGAACGCCTTGCCCACGCCCACGCGATTGCGCACCGACCACCACGATGAGGCCACGCTGCACAGCACGCACAAGAGCGCCACAAGGGCGATGCTGCGGGCCCAAGTGCGGGCCCCAGCCATTGCTTGTAAAAATGGCCTCGCTCATTTTTCCCGTTTTCAGAGGCTGTCGCCGTCTGTTCGTTTTGTGATATGACCTCCTCCTCGCAGCAAGGCGGCTGGTGGGACGGCGCCCACTACGACGCGAACGAGTTCGTCGTGGGCGGTGGGCCGTCGCCGTCGAGCGACAAGATGCACGAGCGGCACCCGCGCTGCTTCCTCGGGGCCAAGGCTATCTTTTGGGTTGTCACGCTGGCGATCGCCATTGCCTACGTCGTGGCCACCTGTCAGCCAGGCCTGCTGCCGGACGACGCGCAGTACGGGCTCGCGAGCATCATCATCTTCAAGACCTTGCCGATTTGGCTGCTGGCGTTCTATCTGATGCTGCTGCCGTGGCACACCGCAGACGCCAAGCACGATAGGTACACCTGGTCCTTTGTCGTCGCCCTGTTCCTCTGCAGCGGCGGTGATGTCGCGCTCGAATTTGACAGTGACACCGCGTTCATGGTCGGCCTCAGCCTGTTCCTGCTGGGACACGTTGCCTACATCGTTGGCTTTGGGATCAGGCCCTTCAAGCCGCTGTACCTGCTCGTGCCGGCCAGCTACATGGCCTACTTTCTCGGCGACGTCCTGCTCGTGGCGGCACCCGAAGACATGCAGGTACCGCTCATCGTCTACGGGATAGCCATTGGCGTCGCGGGCTGGCGCGCCCTCGCCGCCACACACAACCCCGAGCATCACACTGGCGACATTGCCCTCGTCGGCGCCCTTGCCTTCATCATCTCCGACTCGATCCTCGCCTACAACCTCTTTGTCGCCCAGCTCCCGTACGCCAGCGCCCTTATCATGGGCACGTACTATGCCGCCCAGTTCCTCTTTGCCATCGCCGCGATCGGCAAAAACTGCCCCGGCAGCTGGTGGAACTCGCAGCATCTCGGCAAGACGGGCGAGCCTGCGTCGTCAGTATCTCCGCAAGAGTATATGCCCCTCATCTCTGGCGGTGGAGGGCAGCACCCGCCAACGTACCACGTGTGAGTCTCGAAACGGAGAACGAAATTCAGATCCTGCATGTAATCCCCACAGCTCGTTGTCTTTTAATTAAATTATTGCGTTGACATTGAGAGGCCTCTCGGCCGCGGGCAATGCACTGGCAGACGTTGCGTTTGTCGCACGTTTTTCTGAGAATTGCCTGACCCCTGTTTGAGATAGGTATAATTTCGCAACGGGGTCTGTGATCGATTGTCTCTTTTCGCATTTCTCAAGAGATAGGAGGATAGGCGTATTTTCTCCTGCTGCCCTTTCCTCTGCTGTCCTTCTCCTGCTTCCCCAAGCGTCTGCCTTTGCGCTGCGGGGAATAGAGTTGTTGCTGGGCGGTGGAAGTTTCAGACTCGATTTTTTTTGGTGTGTTTTTTCCCGCCTCTCTCGCCCTTTGCAACTGTTGAAAAAAGCTAAACAGACCCGACAAAATACGGGCAAACAGGCTTTTCGCACACAGAAGAGAAGCCTCGTCTCCCACCCCCCGCCTCCGCATAGGATAAGAAAAACCAAGCACGCCGGCGTCCTCGCCAGGGCCTTTTTCTATTGTGAAACAAGGCGCTTGCACTATGGAGAGCATGTCGGTGCGTGTGGTCGAGGTGGTCAACCGGCCACCTGCAACGGCGGTGTTTCCCAACATCGCGGTTACAGCGGCTCAGCGTTCGCTGTCGTCGCCATCGTCGTCGTCCTCCTCCGCGGCAGCACCGACGGGCGCCGAGGCCGCACAGGGAGCAGTGTCAACGTCACCAGAACTCGGTGACAATAACAAGGTAAAACGTGCACATGTCAATAATAAATGCTATAACCCCTTGCTGTTCAGGTCTACAAGATAGCCGTGAGCCGCGGCGGGTTGGATTCGCGCAAGTCCTCGAGCGACGAGCAGCCTGCAAGGCCAGCCACGTCGTCCTACTCGTCCACTTCAACGGCGTCGTCACACTCATCGACCTCTACTGCCGAGCCGAAACGGTGAGATAACAGCCATGTGGCACCGCCCCCACTGACCCTTTTTGCTCTCTCGCTCTCTAATCCCCAGCGTCGTCGTGTCCATTATCATGCGGCGCCAGTCCGAATTGGAGGAGCTCAATAAGCAGGTAATTATCATTAATTGTTTTGCATTGTTTTGGATTATTGATTGTGCGCCCGACCACAGCTTATGGAGCAAGCCCACTGGAACGAGCTCATGCAAAAGCACAATATACATCTGGACCTGCGGCTGGCCCCGTCCTCGACATCCTCGCCTACGAGCGGTAACTCGCCGTTGTCGCCACAGGGGGCCACCGGGCCTGAAGCATCCTCACCGCAAGACTCGGTGCTGAGTGCCCGAGCACACATCGATACAGTTCAGACGTATCTGCAAAAGCTCACGCGCATTCCAGAGCTCACCAGGTCACCCCTTGTCAGTGCCTTCTTGGACGCCACTGGCGAGCAGGTATGTTTGCTACAAAAGAAAAAAAAAATTTTTTTTTTCCGTTTTAA